>JAABUM010001956.1_pt1 | contig 29184 bp, 23 predicted proteins | sample 5559161 | NCBI WGS metagenome assembly JAABUM01 (sample SAMN10711868, study PRJNA513369) | rock metagenome | isolation source: Antarctica rocks | place: Antarctica: Victoria Land, Siegfried Peak nord
GTTCCCGGTGCCGTCAGTCCCCCCCTTCGGAAGGATTCGGACGACGGAATGACAGGACCGACTTCACCAACGCCCCGCGCAGCGACAGCCACGCGCGCTGGATCAGGCGGAGTTCCTGCACGGTCGGCGGCTTCCCGGCGTAACGCTCGCGGACATAGAGCGCGGTGATCTGATCCAGCGAGCGCCGCGCATCCGGCACCCGCGCGCCGACCTCGCGCGCCCACTCGTAGGGGGTCGCGCCGGGCGGCGGGCGGACCCCGGCGAGACGACCGGAGCGCGTCATACGCGCGTAGAACTGCCCGCTCGCGCTGAGACCGCGCAGGTCGAAAAGCCAGAACGCGCTGAGCAGCGCCGCGATGATCGCCGCGACCGGCACCGCGATCCGCACGACCTGCCAGAAGCGGGAGGGCGGGGCGGCGACGGTCGTGCCGCCCGCGCCGCCGCCGAGCCCCTCATCGAGGCGATCTTCCGGGAGCACGCCGCCGGGGCCGCTCGCGCCGCCTCCGCCGAGCACGGTGCCATCGGTCGGCGCGGCCTCAGGCGCGGGCGCGGGTTCGCGCTCCGGGACCGAGCGGGCGCTGGTCGGCTCGAAGCGGATCCAGCCGTAGCCGGGGAAGTACGCCTCCGGCCAGGCGTGCGCGTTGGATTCCCGATAGAGGTAACCCGCCTGCGCGTCGTCGTACTCGCCGCTGAAGAAACCGACCGACTCGCGCGCCGGGATGCCGAGCGAGCGGAGCATCATCACCATCGCGGTCGAGTAGTACTCGCAATAGCCCTCGCGGTTCTGGAAGAGGACGTAATCGACCAGATTCTGATCGGCGGGCGGGTAGTCGATGTTCTCGTTGTAGGTGACGTTGTCGCGCAACCACCCCTGGATCGCCAGCGCGGCGTCGTAATGATTCTGGCCGTTCTCCAGATCCTTCGCCAGCTGGCGGGTCCGCTCGGTGGTGGAAGCGGGGAGTTGGAGATAGCGCTGCGTCACCCACGCGGGATAGCTGGCACCCGCCTCGCGGAGCGCCGGGCCGAGCGCCGTGGAGGTGCTGATCGTCGTCTGATAGGTCGCGCCGCGCCCGACGGTCGCGCGCGGCTGGATCGACTCCACATCGCCGTAGTTCGGCAACTGGCCGCTCACGATCATCCGGACAGCCTTACCATTCTGCACGATCGGGCGCACATCGATCAGCCGCGCGGTCAGGGCGCTGCGCTCGCGCAGGATCAGCAGTTCATCGCCCACTACGGGGGGGAGGACATACACCGGCGTCGGCGTGGGGCCGACGACCGTCGCGGTGCGGCGCGGGCCGTTCCCGGTACGGGTCGCATCCGTGGCGGTCGGGGCCAGCACGCGCAGCACGTTCCCCTGCTCGTCGGTGTTGCGGAGCGTGCCCGGCGCATTCTTCAGCAGGCCGTAGATATTCCGCAGATCGGGCGGCAGATCTTCGATCCTGGTCGTGTTGAGATCGATCACCTGATTGCGATACTGCGTCCAGGACATCACCACGTAGCTGTCCTGGCTGTTGCTGACCAGCTGCTCGGCGGCGAAGAGGGTGTTGCCCTTGTTCTCCAGCATCCGAATGTTCAGCGACTTCTGTTCGGTCCCTTGCAACTCGGGGATCGCCAGCGGCTGATTGGCATCCAACGTGACCTGCGGCGCGTACTGCTGGCCGTCGTTGGTGTGGACGAAGGTGTCGTCCACCGTGCTGCTCCAGATCTGACCGTCGAAATTGTCGTAGGTGCGCGCCTTGAGGTAGTAGGGCTGGTCGGCCTGTAGCACCAGCACGGGGGCCTGGCTCAGCTTCAGCGGCCCGCCGAGGCGGAAACGATCGCCGAACGAGGCGAAGTTGCCGATGCCGCGCGCACCATTGCCGCGTAGCGAGCCGAAGCGCGACCCGAACGACGTTTCCAGGCGCGCCCACGGGCCATTAACCCGCTCCCACGCCGCCGCCAGGGTGGGGCCGCTGACGGTGAACGGAGCACCCCAACCGAAGCCGACCGTCAGGATCACGACGACCACGCCGATCCAGAGGGCGCGCCACCCGAGACTCTGTGGGAAGGCGACGCCGTTGCGACGCCAATCGTCCTCGCGCTCGACCACATGGAAGCGCACGACCAGGAGGAGTGCACAGATGACGAAGAGGACCAGGTAGTTGGAAACCGCGCTCGTCGCGTAGCCGAGATTCACCAGCAGGACCGTCGCCGGGAGGAGCAACGCGGGCCAGATCCAGCGCGAGCGGAAGAGCATCCAGGTACAGGCGTAGGCGAGGAGCCACATCAACCCGGCGAGGCCGAAGACGAAGAGATAGAAGTCGTCCGCGTATGCGTCCGTGCCGGTCGCGACGTACCACGCCTGCGCGCGCGCGAACATGAAGCGCACCGCCCCCTGCCAGCTATTCGCATCGCTCGCCAGCGGCAGCAGATCGGGGACCGCCTGCATCCGGTTGACGATCAACGCCAGCCCTACCACCAGGGCGACCAGGTGTGCAACGATCGCGGGCAACCGCCGCCACTTCGCCAGCGCCAGCCCCAGGATGAGCCCACCGAAGGTGATCGGCGTCAGGATCGCCAGGTCGTCGGTCCAATCGGCGCGCTGGATCGCGCCGGTCACCGTCAGGATCGCCGCGCCGAGCAGGATAAAGGTGATCCATCCCTCACGAAGCCGAAGTTGTGCCATGTGCTTGTATCCTTCGCTGACTAGGTCGAATCAATCGTCGAGCGGCCAGGGGATGGAGAAGAACGGCGGCGTGCTCAGGGATGCTGCGGCTCGGCGGGACGCCATTGTCCCTCGCTGGTCGCTGGAGCGGGCGCGGCCCCCGGCGGCGCAGGCAAGGTCAGACGCGAATCGGTCCGCTCCATGTCACCGGGAGTGGGCAGATTCGGCGTGCCGTCCGACCGGGCGGACAGGGCGCGCCGCAGCCGCAGCAGCGTCAGCCAGCTCGTGACCGCCAGCGCGACGAGGCCGAGTCCGCCGAGCACCGCCAGCACGATCGCGCCCGTGCCCGCCGCGCCGCCAACTCCGCTGAAGATTTGCGCCACCGAGAAGACTCCGGCGAAAAGGTTCCACGCCGCGTGCAGGCCGATCGCCAGCGCCACGCCGCGCAGGAGCGCCCAGCCGCCGGGAGCCTGTCGTTGCTGCGCCCAACCGAGCGCCAACAGGGCGCTGGCCGTGCCGTGCATCAGGGGGGTGACGGCGCGGACCACGATCTGCACGGGCCAACCGGCGGAGCCCGCCTGCGCCGTGTAGAAGATGTTCTCGGTGATCGCGAAGCCAAGCCCTGCCGTCAGACCGATCAGGAAGATCGCCAGGGTACTGTCCTGCACAACTCGCTCGCCGCGTGTACGCCCGAAAAGGAGCGCCGCCCCGAACTTCCCCAACTCCTCGGTAACCGGGCCGACGAAGACGACGACGAAAAACCCTACCAACAGGACCAGGGGTTGCGCCGCCACGATGCGGATCAGCGCCTCAGTCTGGGCATCGGTCAGCGTCCGCCCTTGCAGGCGCTGCACGATCTGCGTCAGCAGCGTCACGTTCTGCTGCCCCCCGAGGGCGAAACCGAACGCCGCTGCTGCGAGCGCGCCGACCGCAGCCAGGAGTTGCAGGGTAATCGCCAGGAGCGGCGTGACGAGTGCGCCCCAGGCGAAAGCCGGGAGGAGTCGCCGCCAGGTGAGGGTGGTGCCGGACGAGGGCAAGCCGAGTCGTCCCACCACCGCGAGCGGCGCGGTCACCGCGATCGCCGCGCAGGGGAGGAAGAGCCACCACCAACCGAGCTGAAGGAGTCCGATACCGATGGCGACCGCGGCGACGTAGGCGATCACGGGGAGCCACCACCGCGGCAGTTTCACCGCAGGCTGTGCCGCGCCTCGCGCCGCCAGCCAGGTCACCCAACCGATCGCCAGACCGAGTTCGAGCAACAGCAGGCCGAGCGAGAACGGCACCACGCTCCGGAGGAACTGCTCCGACGCGCGTCCGCTACCGATCGCGCCGAACACCCCCATCGCGATCAGCGCCAGGCCGCTCGCAACGCTCAGGAAGGCGCAGAGCAGCGCAGCTATTCGCTTCCCCATCACCCTCCCCCCGATCTCGATCGGCGCGACCCGCACCGTCGCTCACACGCGCGTTCGTCGTGTCGGGCTGGACGAACCGGTCAGCGCGCGGGCGATGTCCTCGCCGCGCTTCACCAGATACGTCGGCACCGCGATCGCGGCCAACGCACTGACCAGCATGATCGCGCTCTCCGCTGCCCCGAAGGTGCTCGGCTCGATGAGCACCACGACCACCTTCACGCCGCGCGATACCAACCCGAGCAACGCCCGCGCGATCATCTCATCGGTCGAGGCGGTGACGATTAGCAAGGTGCTGTGCCGTCCGAAACGCGCCGCCTCCGTCACCAGCAGTTCCGGCAACGGCTGCCGCCCTTCGGCGCGGATCACCGCCAGCGCCTCCATGATCTTCATCAGCTGCCGCGCGCCACGGTCGGTCGGCAGGATCTCGCGGTGCTGCCCGACGGCGACCAGCCCGACCGTCCGGTTCTGATTGAGAAACTGCCGCGCCAGCGACGAAGTCACGGTTACAGCGTACTCCTCGGTCGAATTGAGCAGCAGGCGTGCGATCGGATCGTCGCTCTCGGCGGCCGGCCCCTGGATTTGCCCCTGGATGTGCGCGCGCCCGTCCATATCGAGGACGAGCCAGACATCCGCAGTCGGGTCCAGCTCGAACTCCTTCACCATCATCCGCCCGGTGCGCGCGGTCGCGCGCCAGCTGATCCGATTGAACGAGTCGCCGGGGAGGTAGTCGCGCACCCCGGCGGCGTTCGGGGTGATCTGCGCCGTGCGCCCCTGGGTGGTACTGCCACCGGGCAGCTCACCGGTCGGCAACACGAAGCCGGAGACATCGACCGTCGCGGGGTAAACGACGAGTTCATGGGTCTGAGCCACCAGACGTTGCGTGGGGAAGAGGCCGAACGGGTCGCCGCCGTGCAGGGTGATCGGCCCGAGCAGGAAACGCCCGCGCCGGATGCAGAGGGAGCGGGCCTGCCAGCGCGCGCTGCCGCGCGGCAGCAGGCTAACCACCTGCGAGGCCGCGTGACCCGGCACCGAGGAGTGATCGCGCACCTCGACCCAGAGCTTGCCCCAGCGCGAATCGTTCTCGATGCGCAGCCGTTCGACGATCTCCTGGCCGACCTGCGCCCGATCCGCGCCGCTCTCGCGCTCGACATGCAGACCGCGCAGGCTCGTCCGGCTCCAGGCCCAGGCGATCAGGAGCAGCGCCACCAAGGTCAGGAAGAGCTTGTCGAGCAGGCGCCAATTGTTGATCTGCGCCAGGACCAGAATCACCACCGCGAAGGCGGCGACTTTCAACCAGTTGTAGCGCGCGGTCGGGTCGCCGCTCACGAGTCCGACCGCCGACCGCGCAGGATACCGCCGCCGATGCTTGTTGGCGCAGTAGCGGCCGTCGCGCGCGCGCCCGGCACCGGCGTGGCAGTCAGTAACTCACGGACCACCAGCCGACTATCGACGTTCTTCATGCGCGCCGCCGGGCTCATGATCAGGCGGTGGGCCAGGCTCGGCTCGGCCATCTCCTTCACATCGTCCGGGATCACGTAGTCGCGCCCTTGCAGCGCCGCCCACGCACGGGACGTGTTGTAGAGGGCCAGCGAGCCACGCGGGCTCGCGCCGAGATACACATCGTCGTGATTGCGGCTCGCCTCGACGAGCGAGACGATGTACTCCAGGATCAATCGCTCCACATGAATGTCCTTGATCGCGGCCTGCGCCGCGATCAGTTCTTCCACGGTGACGACCTGTTCGAGCGCGTCGAGCGGGTGCGACTGGCTCTGTCGCTCCAACACGTCGATCTCGTTATCGCGCCCCGGATAGCCGAGGGAGAGGCGGACCAGGAAGCGATCGAGTTGGGCCTCGGGCAGCGGGAACGTCCCCTCGTACTCGATCGGGTTCTCGGTCGCCAGCACCACGAAGGGGTTGGGCAACGGGCGGGTGATGCCATCCACCGTCACCTGCGCCTCTTCCATCGCCTCCAGGAGCGACGACTGGGTCTTCGGGGTCGCGCGGTTGATCTCATCCGCCAGGACGATCTGCGCCATCACCGGGCCGGGACGAAACTCGAACTGGCCGACGCTCTGGTCGAAGACGCTGACGCCGGTGACATCCGAGGGGAGGAGATCGGGGGTGAACTGGATCCGCCGGAAGGTGCAGCCGATACTGCGGGAGATCGACTTCGCCAGCACCGTCTTCCCGACGCCGGGCACATCCTCGATCAACACATGTCCTTTGCAGAGCAGCGCCACCAGGACGAGCTGCACCTCGCGGTGCTTCCCGACGATGACCCGCTCGACATTACCGGCAACGCGATTAGCGATCGTCTGCGCGACTGACACGGATGTCCTTCTCCTCTCCCCGCGCGATCGTGAGCGATCGCGGGTGCCCGCAGACTGCCAGCGCGGTCGCGCGGGCGGGCGGGCGCTAGCTCATCGCGACCGAGATGTAGATACACGCAAGCGACGCCTGGTACCCTTCAGGGCGTCGCGGTGACCGCCCTACATGGTGGGGTCGGCCCTGGTTTCCTCGCTGTATCATGGAAGAGTTGCCTCGCATCGGCTCGCGGATCAGGATGCGCGTATGGATAAGTATACCAGCCCTTTCGCGACACGGACCAATGCTATCCGCTACCGCTGCCACACATATTGCCAACAGGTGCCCCACGTAGACGACCACCCGTGCAGCCCCCCCGCCCACGCCCGGCGCTCTACATACGTTGTACTCTCGACAAGCGGATTTGGTTGCATGATCGGGACGATCCTGCTTGCGCTACGCGCCAACCCGCGTACAATGGCGGCGCGATGCGCGGGATGGCGCGGCTCCGCGCATGGCACCATCAGGCATGTTTCGTCAGCATGACCGGGAAGCGCCCGTACGCGTCGCGCAGGGACACGGAGCGGGCGCACAGGCATGTCCTATAGAGCAAGGGAAAGGATCGCCCGATGCATGTCACCCGAGCCCACCATATCGCCCTCTTCACCGGCAACTTCGCCCGCCTGAAGCGCTTCTACGTCGAGGACCTTGGCCTGCCGCAGATCGGCTCCTTCCCCGGCGGCAAGACGATCTTCCTCCAGCTCGGCGACACCGCCGTGGAGCTGATCGAGCGCGCGGACTGGACGAGCAGCGAGACCGGCGGCTGGCAGCACCTCGCCCTCGAAGTCGCCGATCTCGACGCGGCACACGCGGAGTTGTCCGCGAAGGGCGTCGCCTTCCACGTCGAACCGAAGAACGTGCCGGCGGACAACCCGAGCGTGCGGATCGCCTTCTTCAAGGACCCGGACGGCAACATCCTGGAACTCTTCCAGCCGTTGGGTTCGCGCTACCCACAGTGGAGTGAGTAACGCCGACCGCGTTCGATCGCGACGCCCCATACCGTGACGGAAGTGTTGACGGGCCAGGGTTGGCCGCGCAGGAGTATCGGATGACCGCCCAGACATTGCCGCGTCGCCCCTTCGGGCAGACCGGGATCGCCGTGCCGCCCCTCTGCATGGGCTGCGCGCCGCTCGGGGACATGCCCCGCGTCTTCAACTATTCGGTCCCGGAGGAACGGGCCGTGGCGACCCTCCGCGCGGCGCTCAGCGGCCCGCTGAACTACCTCGACACCTCCAACGGCTATGGCGGCGGCGAGAGCGAGCGGCGGGTCGGCCTGGCACTGCGCGAGTTCGGCGGGGTGCCGGAGGGCGCGGTCGTGCAGACGAAGGTCGACCGCGACCCGGAGACGGGGAGTTTCAGCGCCGAGCGGATGCGCCGCTCGGTTGAGGAAAGTTTGGAACGGCTCGGCCTCGACCGGCTCGGGATCGTCTATCTGCACGACCCGGAGAACGGCTCGTTCGAGGAGATCACGGGGCCGGGCGGCGCGGTCGAGGCGTTGCAGGCGATGCAGCGCGAGGGGCTGATCGCGCACCTCGGCGTCGCGGGCGGCCCGATCGACCTGATGATCCGCTACGTGGAGACCGATGTCTACGAGGCCGTCCTGAGCCACAATCGCTACACGCTGCTCGACCGAAGTGCCGAGCCGCTGATCGCGCTGGCGGCGGCGCGCGGGATGGCGATGCTGAACGCCGCGCCCTACGGCGGCGGGCTGCTGGTGAAGGGGCCGGAAGCCTTCCCGAAGTACATGTACCGCGCCGCGTCGCAGGCGATGCTCAACCGCGCCGGGGATCTGGCGATGCTCGCGGCGGAGTACGATGTGCCGCTCCCGGCGGTCGCGCTGCAATTCTCCACGCGCGACCAGCGCATCACCACCACGGTCGTCGGGATCACCTACCCGGAGCGGGTGGCGCAGACGCTCGACCTCTACCACACCCCGATCCCGGACGAGTTGTGGGCGCGGGTGGACGAACTGATCAAGAAGCCCGCGTAAAGACGGCAGAAGCAAAGAAGGCGGCGCACTAGCCCCGTGTCCGATCGCGGCAGCACAGTGAAACATCCACCGAGTACGCGCCGGACTTTGCCGCACTCAAGGTTGGGCGACTCGCATCGCCTTCCCTTGCGCCACACCATGCCGCGTCCAGGCGAGCACGTCCGCGTCGAGCTGCGGGCGGCGCTCCTCCACCAAGTCCAGCGTCTCCAGAAGGAGGGCGTGCATCTGCTCAGCAGCGACCAGCGGGGCTTCGCGGAACATCCGCCGCAGGCGCGGGACGGTCCCCAGCGGTTGCACCGGCAGTTCATCGAGTCGTCGGTAGAGCCACTTGAAAGTGGGGAAATAGAAGCCGTTCAGGGCAAGCAGGACGAGGAAGAGGGTGCAGTGGAGATCGCTGAGCGTGTGGTAGAACGCCGTCGGGTTGTCCCGAGCCGCCGCTAGTCCGAGCTGGCGCAGATGGAATTGGGGCAACTGTTCCCGCAGGAAGCCCAAGGCCAGCGCCTCGGGATAGGCGGCGGCGCGGCCCTGCCAGTGCCGAACCAGTTCCTCCCCGCGTAGCGGCAGGGCGGTGCGGACCATATCCAGCTCCGCATTCGCCGTCAGGTCGCGACTGTGCTCGCGGAGGACGCGAGCGAGCACGGCCTCCTGATCGGCGACGGTGCGCTGCCAGAGATCGACCGGGACGCCGCGCACCAGGAGGGCGCTATCGTAGCTCGGGTGCGCGGGCGGGAGGCGGCGCTCGGCCCGCCATTGGTCGAGGATCGCCCGGCGCGTCGCCGGGTCAGGTTCGTGTTCCCAGAATAGGAGCAGTTCGATATCGGAGTAGGGATCGCTGTAACCGCGCGCCACCGAGCCGCCGACGAACGCCGCGCGCAATTCGGGGAACGGCGGCAGCATGTCAATGAGTTCGCGCGCGAAGGCCCGACGCCAGCGCACCTCGTCGTTCATCGGTGGCTCCACATGCCCCCCTCAGCACACTGTTCCGATGGGCTCGGCAATACACCGACTCGCAAGCCTTGCCAGGACGAATAACGCTGCGTCGCTACAGCGGCGGCTGCCAGCCGGAGATGCGGATCAGGGCGGTGAAGAAAGCCTGATACGCGCCGACGAGCATGCAGACGCCGACGCCGATGATCAGCGCGCCCGCGATGCGATTAAGGGTCGGCAGATGCCGGTTGATCCGGCGCAGCAGGGGGAGTGCGCTGCCGAACCCCGCAGCCACGACCATGAATGGCAGCCCTAGCCCCAGCGAGTAGACGACGAGAAGGATCACCGCGCCGCTCGGGTCGCGCCCGACGATCGCCATCGTGGTGATCGCGCCGAGGATCGCGCCGATGCACGGCGTCCAGCCGAGCGCGAAGGTCGCGCCGACCAGGATCGAGGTCGGCCAGTGGTCGCGCCGGGTCGGGCGGAAGTGCGGTCGCCACTCGCGCAGCAGCGGCGCGATGGTGATCACGCCGAGATAGTTGAGGCCGAGGATGACGAGGCCGACGCCGCCGATCCGCAGGATCAGGTCGCGGTGGTCGCGGAGTGCCCCCGCCAGCAGTCCCGCAGGCAGCCCGAAGAGGACGATGAAGACGAGCGAGAAGCCGAGGACGAACGCGGCGGCATTGCGGAGGAGAAGGCCACGCGCCGATCGCCCGGCGGCGGCCAATTCATCGCCCGTCTGCCCGGCGAGGTGGCCGAGGAAGAGGGGGACCAGCGGGAGGGTGCAGGGGGAGAAGAACGACAACAGCCCGGCAATGAACGCCGTGATGATATTTGCATTGTCGACCAACCCGACCACGGCGCACCTTTGTCGATGACGAATGAGGACGGGTCGCCTCAGAGACGCAGAGAACGAACGAGAGAATGGACGAAACAGGAGATACAGAGGCGAAGCGGGAGAAGGTATGGTCGATGAAACTGCGACCACTCGCTCGTTCTACTCGCCTACTCGCCGACTGCACCCATTCCCCTCTAGCCGACAGCCGACTATTCCAGTATACCCGCGCCCATCGCGGTCCAACCATTCGCACGGCCCGCGCGCACCAACTCACCGAGCGCCAGATAGGCCGTCTCGCGCGCCGCCATCACGCCGTTCGCACGGCCCGATGAGGAGGGGGTGACGAAAACGAGGCTCGCCGCGTGGCCGATACGTGCCTCCTGCCGCCCCCAATCGGCGGGGAGTCGCCCGAAGAAGCGCTCGTAGGTCGCCTTGCCGTTGAAGGAGACGACGCGGGGGGCATATTCCTCGATCTTCGCGGCCAGCGCCCCGCGCCCGGCCTCGGCGACCGCGCGCGGCACGTCGGCGATGCCGGGCGTCGGGATCGGGCAGAGGTCAGTGATGCCGATACCGAGCGCCAGCAGCGTCCGATCCTCCTCGGGCGCGTAGCGGCGCGGCGTCAGCCCCGCCAGCGCCAGCAGGAGCCAGAAACGATTGCCGGGGCGAGCGTAATAATGGCCGCGCACGGCGGAAATCACCGAGGGGTTGAAGCCGACGAAGAGGAGATCGAGCCCCGGCGCGATGATGTCCGGCAGGCGTAACGCCGCGATCTCGCTCGCGCTGAGCGGAGCATTGACAGCAGAGCCATTAGCCGCGCCATGACGATCGGGGGCGCTCACTCCCCAGCACTCCGCTGGCGATCCGCCTCGTAGAGTGCGACGGAACCCGCGATCGCCGCGTTCAACGAGCCGATCTGACCGTGCATCGGCAGGCGCACCAGGAAGTCGCAGGCCTCACGGACAAGGCGCGAGATGCCGCTCCCCTCGCTCCCTACCACGATCGCCAGCGCGCCGCGCAGGTCCGCCGCGTCGATCGGGCGCGCCTCTGGCAGCCCCTCCAACCCGGCGACCCAGACGTTGCGCTCCTTGAGCCGCGCGATCGTACGGGTCAGATTCGTCACCCGCGCGATCCGCAGCCACTCCGTCGCCCCCGCCGAGGCGTTGACGACCGCGGGGGTGATCGCGGCGGCGCGGTGCTCGGGGATCAGCACCGCCGTCACCCCCACCGCCTCCGCGCTCCGCAGGAGGGTGCCCACATTCTGCGGATCTTGCAACTGATCGAGGAGAAGATAGAGCGGTCCGCCCGGCACCTCGGCGTCGAGCAACGGGTCGGGGTCCGCGTAGGGGTACGCGCCCGCCTCCAGCAGCACGCCCTGATGATTGGCACCGGGTGCCAGCCGGTCGAGCTGCTCGCGCGCGGCCTCCGTCAACGTCACACTCGCCTCGCGCGCCGCAGCCACGATCGGGTGCAGCCCCGCCTCGCGCGCGCCGCCCGCCACCAGGACGCGGCGCAGTGGCCGTCGCCCGGCGCGCAACGCCTCGGTCACTCCGTTGCGCCCATAGAGCCATTCCGTCGCCGCCGCCACGCCTCGTCCTCCCCCCGCCACGCCGTCGCTCTCCTCTCCGTCGCAATCCCGATACGGGGCCTGGTCGCCCGCGTACCTATCGCGCCCCTCGTTCGGGAATGCTACCCTAGTTGGCGCGTTCGGCGATAGCACGAGTGTGAGGCCTGGCGTGCAACCAGCGCCGCCACGGTGAGATTGGCGACGAGATGGGGTAAAATGCCTTGAGCAGGGATCTGCGCGCGGGAGTTATCACCCTTCGCCGCTCGATCGGGTGGGGTGATCGAAAATATAGCGGCGGCGTAGCCGCGTGTGATGACAGGGCCGTCGATAGGGGGGAACAGATGTCAGGGACGCCGGGCATGGAGGACAATCACCACGAGATCGTCGTCGCGGGGGCGGGCTACGCCGGGCTCCGCGCGACCTTACGGCTCGCCGCGAAGCTCGGTGATAAGCACCGCGATGTCAAGCTGACGCTTATCGACAAGTACGATTACCATCAGGTGCTGACCGAGCTCCCGCGCGTCGCCGGTGGGCAACACCCTCCCTCCTCGGTGCGGATCCCGCTGCGCCGCGTCATCAATAAGCGCGCTCGCTTCGTGCAGGCGAGCATCAGCGGCTTCGATTTCGAGAACAAGCGCGTCCTCACCGATGGCGAGGCCATTCCTTACACCCGACTGGTGCTCGGCCTCGGCAGCGAGCCGAACGACTTCGGCATCCCCGGCCTGCTCGCCAACTCGTTCACCCTCTGGTCGGTCGATGATGCCCGCAAGATCATCGCGGCGGTCGATTCTAACGTCGCTGCGGCGGTGAACGCGACCGACCTGGTGGAGAAGGCCCGCCTGATGTCCGTCGTCATCGGCGGCGCGGGACCGACCGGCGTGGAACTCGCGGGCGAGCTGGCAGAGGAGATGCCCCGGCTAGCCAAGCGGCACGGCCTGAACCCGAAGCTGATCCGCATCATCTTGCTGGACGCCATGCCGACGATCCTCCCCGGACAGCCGCAGAGCCTCATCGATAAAGCGCTCCACATCCTGGAGCAGCTCGGCGTGGAGGTGCGTCTCAGCGGGATGATTGCCAAGGCCGATGAGCATGGCTTCACGCTCAAGGACGGCGATGTGATCACGGGCGGCGTCTACGTCTGGGCGGGCGGTGTGCGGGCGGTCCCGCTCGTCGCCAAGTCGGGACTCACGGCGGTCGGTGGCGGTCGCATCAAGGTCGATGAGTACCTCCGGGCGGTCGATCGTCCGGAGGTCTACGTGGGAGGCGACGCCTCAGCGATCATGAACCCGAGGACGGAGCGCGCCTATCCTGGCACGGCACAGCTCGCGCTCAGCAGCGGCCAGTCGATCGCCGAGAACCTGCTCGCGGAGATCGAAGGACGACCGCTGACGCCGTATCAGTACCGGGACATGGGGGCCGTTGTCTCGATCGGCCCGCGCTCAGGCGTCGCCGATGTGGCCGGGCGTACCCTCAGCGGCCTCCTCGCCCACATCCTCAAGGACGGGATCGAGTGGGAGTACCAGGCGTCGGTCAAGCACCTGAGCGGGTGGAGCCCGGTGGTCTAGCCACCACCGTCGCCCCCGCCTGGCAATGGGCAGGGGCGATGCGCGATCCGCTATACTTGCCCCACGACACGCTTCGGGTCACTGGCGAACGAACGTGGTAGTACCACGGGGGAGCCCGGAGTGTTTGCAGACAGCCGCTCGCCTGGGCTGGGGTGTCGACTGGGTGTCGACGCCCTTTTTGTTTCCCGCCGCTCGGCCTCGTCGGGTGCGGGCGACACAGGAGGAGATGCCATGACCAGCACGGCGACCCCACGGAATGCCCCCGGTCTCGACCCGCAATCCTCGTCGCTGCTGCGCTACCTTGGCGGGCTCGCGGGGCGCACGCCCGATCCGGCGGCAGCCGCCTTCTACGCCTCGCTCGACGCGGTCGGCGCGGTCTCGCCCACGGTCGCGGGCGCGATCATCGCGGAGTTCCGCGATCAGCGGCAGAGCCTGAAGCTGATCGCCTCGGAAAACTACTCCTCGCTGGCGACGCAGCTGGCGATGGGCAACCTCTTCACCGATAAGTACGCCGAGGGCCATCCGCATCACCGTTTCTACGCGGGCTGCGACAACGTGGATACGATCGAGGCCGAGGCCGATGAACTGGCGCGCCAACTCTTCGGCGCGCAGTACGCTTACGTGCAGCCGCATTCCGGCGCGGACGCCAATCTCGTCGCTTTCACCGCGATCCTCGCCGCCCGTGTGCAGGCCCCGACGCTGGCCGAGCTGGGCCTCGAAGACCCGTCCAAGGCGTCGCGCGAGGATTGGGCGCGCGTGCGCGAGGCGTATCACAACCAGCGGCTCCTGGCGCTGGACTACTATTCCGGCGGCCACCTGACGCACGGCTACCGGCACAACATCTCCAGCCAGCTCTTCGATGTCTACTCCTACTCTGTCGACCCGCAGACGAAACTGTTGGATCTCGAACAGATCCGCCAGATCGCGCACGAAGTCCGCCCGCTGATCCTGCTCGCCGGGTACAGCGCCTACCCGCGTCAGATCAACTTCGCGCAGATGCGCCAGATCGCCGACGAGGTCGGGGCGGTCTTCATGGTGGACATGGCCCACTTCGCCGGGCTCGTCGCGGGCAAGGTCTTCACCGGCGACTTCGATCCGGTGGCGCACGCGCACATCGTCACCACCACCACCCACAAGACGCTGCGCGGCCCGCGCGGCGGGATGGTGCTGGCGACCGAGGAGTTCGCTCCCTGGGTGGACAAGGGCTGCCCCGCCATCCTCGGCGGGCCGCTGCCGCACGTCATGGCCGCCAAGGCGGTGGCATTTCGGGAAGCGCTGGACCCGAGCTTCCGCGCCTATGCCGCCCGGATCGTCGAGAATGCGCGGGCGCTCGCGGCGGGCTGCGTGGAGGCCGGGATGCCGGTCCTCACCGGCGGCACCGATAACCACCTGTTGCTGCTCGATGTGGCGGAGGGCTTCGGGCTCACCGGACGGCAGGCCGAATCCGCGCTGCGCGACTGCGGCATCACCCTCAATCGCAACTCCTTGCCGTTCGATCGGAACGGTCCCTGGTATACTAGTGGTCTCCGCATCGGCACCCCCGCCGTGACGACCCTCGGCATGGGGCCGGACGAGATGCGTGAGATCGCCGCCGTCATCTATCGCGTCCTCGCCAACACGGTTGCCACGAGGACGAAGAGCGGCGAACGCAGCAAGGCGCGTTACATCATCGCCGAAGGGATCGCGGACGAAGTACAATCCCGCGTCGGTGCCCTCCTGGGGCGCCATCCCCTCTATCCCGAGCTCGACCTGGACCTCGTCCTCGACAGCGCCTTCGCCCCCACCGCGTCCTAGCGGACGTGGCCTGACAACGCAGCGACACCCCGCGCCGTCAAGGCAGCGCGGGGTCATATTCGGCGCGGTATCCGCGACCGAATAGCGCTGGGACAATGGATGTCCCGGCCTTCGTGCGCCCGGATGGACCGGGTTGAAATAGAGGGGACGGCTCCGACGCCGCCCGCGCATAGTGAGGAGCACAGAGCTGTGCTGAACGATTCCGGTCTCTCGCAAATCCAACAGGAGCTTCGCACCGGTCAGATCGGGCGACGCGCGTTCATTCGCCGCGCCGCCGCGCTTGGTCTTTCGGCGACGGCGATCGCCGGGGCGCTGGCCGCCTGCGGCACCAGCGCAACCCCCACCGTCGCGACCGGCGGTGCCGCAAGCACCGCCCCCACGGCGGCGGGAAGCAGCGCCCCTTCGACTGCGGCGAGCACAACACCGAGCAGTGGCGCGAGCGCCGCAGCGACACGGACGGCTGCGCCAACCGGTGGCGGGGTCGCCTCGGTGACATCCGGCGGCCCCACCAAGCGCGGCGGCGGCGGCAACCTGAAGATTCTCCAGTGGCAAGCACCAACGGTACTCAACATCCACTTCTCCTCGGGGACGAAGGACGACCTGGTCTGCCGTGTGGTCTACGAGCCGCTGGTCACGCTCGATTCCGACACCAACTTCGTCCCTGTCCTCGCCGCCGAGGTGCCGACCAAGGAGAACGGCGGTCTGTCGGCGGACGGCAAGAGCGTCACCTACAAGCTGAAGTCGGGCGTGAAGTGGAGCGACGGGCAGCCCTTCACCGCCGACGACGTGATCTTCACCTGGCAATATGTCACCGAGAAGACGACCGCTTCGACGAACTACGCCAACTTCTCGACGATCGACAAGATCGACAAGATCGACGATCTGACCGTTAAGGTGTTGTTCAAGGATGTCACGCCGGGTTGGTACATCTCGTTCGGCGGCACCGACGGGTGCATCATCCCGAAGCACATCTTCGAGGCCGACAAGGGCGCGAACGCCAAGAATTCGCCGAACAACCTCAAGCCGGTCGGCACGGGGCCGTACAAAGTCGCGAGTTTCACCCCCGGCGACACGGTCAATTTCGTGATCAACGAGAACTACCGCGAGCCGAACAAGCCTTTCTTCGATCAGGTCACCGTGAAGGGTGGCGGCGACGCCCCCTCGGCGGCCCGCGCCGTTCTCCAGACCGCCGACTACGACTACGCCTGGAACCTCCAGGTCGAGGACACGGTCCTCAAGCAGTTGGAGCAGAACAGCAAGGGGACCGTCCAGTTCGAGAACGGCGGCGGTATCGAGCGCATCCTCGTCAACTTCACCGACCCGAACAAGGAGGTGGACGGCGAGCGCTCCAGCCTGAAGGCACCGCACCCGTTCCAGACCGACGCCAAGGTGCGCCAGGCCTACTCGCTCCTGTGCGACCGCGCCTCGATCGTCACGGCGATCTATGGCCGCACCGGCGAGGCGACCGCCAACGTGCTGATCGACCCGGAGCAGGTCCGCTCGGGGAACACGAAGCCGGAGTTCAACGCCGCCAAGGCGAACGCGCTGCTCGATGAGGCGGGCTGGAAGAAGGGTTCCGACGGCATCCGCGCGAAGGACGGCGTCACGATGGCGATCACCTTCTCGACAACCGTCAACTCGGTGCGCCAGAAGACGCAGCAGATCGTCAAGGATGCCTTCGAGAAGGCCGGGATCAAGACCGAGCTGAAGTCGGTCGACTCGGCGGTCTTCTTCTCATCCGATACGGGGAATCCGGACACCGCCGCGCACTTCTACAACGACCTGGAGATGTACACCAACTACAACGTCCTCCCGGACCCGCAGGAGTACATGACAACCTTCGCCAGCGGCGACCAGATCCCGCAGAAGGCGAACCAGTGGTCCGGCAGCAACTACACGCGCTGGTCGAATCCCGACTTCGACAAGCTCTACACGCAGGCGAAGACGGAATTGGATGTCAACAAGCGCAACCAGCTCTTCATTCAGATGAACGATCTGGCGGTCAACAACTTCGTCCATCTCTCGCTGATCAACCGCAAGACGGTCTTCGCCCGCAATAAGTCGTTGCAGAACATCAACTACACCCTCTGGGATGTCCAGTACTGGAACATCGCCAACTGGACCAAGGGGTAAGCGCCCGCGATTATCGGAGTCTGAGCCGTACGCGCCCCACCGGCCAAGGCCGGTGGGGCGCGCTTTTCCCCGGCTCGTTCTCTGCTACGATAGGGGGGTGATGGGCGCGCCCGTCGGCGCGCGAATTGTGACCGGGAGGGGGAACGGATGGCGATCGAATTGGCGCAGGTTTATCGCGCACCGGTGGCGGTGGGGCGGATGGCCGAGGCGGCGCGGCGCTTTCTCGCGAGTCTCGATGAGGCTGGTCGGGCGGCGGCGAGCTTCCCGTTCGCCGGGGAGGAGCGCTACTTCTGGCATTATACCCCGATCGATCGAAACGGCCTGCAACTGCAGGGGATGACCGCCGAGAGCCGCGAACTCGCATTCGCGCTGCTCGAGTGCGGACTCAGCGCGCGCGCCTACGGCCAGGCGCGGCAGATCGTCGATCTCGAGCCGATCCTGCGGGAGACGGAGGAGATCGAGCAGATCGCGACCGGGTGGCACCGCGACTCCGGGCGCTACCGCTTCAGTATCTTCGGCGAGCCAGGCGGGCGCGAGCCGTGGGCCTGGCGGGTCGGTGGGCACCACATCGGCATCATCTTCACCATCGTCGATGGTGACTGGATCGCCCCTACCCCCCTCTTCCTCGGCGCGAATCCGGCGATCGTGCGGCATGGCGAGCACACCGGACTGCGAATCCTCCCGGATGAAGAGGAACTGGCGCGCGTCTTCCTCGGAAGCCTCGATGACCGGCAGAAGGGCACGGCGATCGTCGACCCGATCGCGCCGAGCGACATCCTGAGCACCAATCGGCAGGTCGTCGACCCGACGGTCGCCCCGACCGGCGTCGCCTACGCCGACTTACGCGGCGAGCAGCGCGCCCACCTCGTCGCGCTCGCCAAGCATTATGTCACGCGCACCGACGACGAGATCGGCATGGCGGCGTGGGAGCGCATCGAGCGCGCGGGGCTGGACGGGGTCGCCTTCGCCTGGGCCGGGCCGGAGGAGCGCGGACAGGGGCACTACTACGCCGTGAAGGGGCCGCGCTTCCTGATCGAGTACGACAACACCCAAAATGGCGCGAATCACATCCACTCGGTCTGGCGCGATTTCACCAACGATTTCGGCGAGGATCTGCTCGCCGCCCACTACGCCGACACGCACAGTCACGGCGAGCACCAGCACTGAGCGTGGCCCGGTCGCCCGCTAATTGTAGCGCCAGCGGGCGATCGGGCTGCCTACCCGATCCCCGGCACGTCGCGCCTGCTACCCCTCCACCATTCGTCGGGCCTGCAAGACGAGCGGGGAGTTTTTCGTCGCGAAAGAACGGTATCGTTCGAGCCGTAGCGCCTGCTGGACACGCTCGTGCTCGCCGAAACGCTCGGCGCTCCGACGCGGCGGCGGTGGTCATCCGCCAACCGGTCAGGACGCAGAAGACGATCGCTCGTCGTTTCATCTCCCGGGCAGCAAGGAGGATACCGATGAGACTGGCCGAGATCCGTACCCTCTTCGACTACGACGCCTGGGCCACCGAGCGCATCCTGATCCAGGCCGCGAAGCTCACACCCGAGCAATTCACCACGGCACCCAGCGCCGCCATGCCCGGCGTGCGCCAGATTCTCGCCCATACCCTCATGGCACGGCTGCTGTGGCGGACGCGCTTCGAGACCGGCACCTCCAACGTCGAAGTCAAGGCCGATGATGCGATCACGGTGGACGGGCTATGCCGGTGGTGGGAGGAGGAGCACCGAGCGATGCGCGCCCACCTGGACACCCTCACCGATGACGATCTCGGGCGGCCCTTCCGATTCGAGCGGCGTGGCGAGACGGCGGAGATGATCCGGTGGCAGATCCTCTTCCAACTCGTCAATCACGGCACCCAGCACCGGGCGGAGGTCGCGGCCCTCCTGACCGACCAGGGCCACTCGCCGGGCGACCTCGATTTCTTCTTCTTCGTGCGGTCAGCCGGGTGACGACGCCTCACCCTCGATCGTTTACAGCAAGCGGTAGCAAAGAAAGGCACCATGCCGCGCGATCACCTCGATCGCGCGGCGTGCTATGATAGCGAGCGGCGCGAATCCTGACCCAGTCGCGCGCCACGCCACAAACCGCTGGCGATCATGTTGATGGGAGGGGCTGAGTGAACATCCACGAGTATCAGGCGGCGGAGCTCTTCGCCAAATACGGCCTGCCGGTGAATCCCGGTCGCGTGGCCGAGACCCCGGAGGAGGCCGCGGAGGCCGCCCGTGCCATCGGCGGTACGGTCGTCCTCAAGGCGCAGGTCCACATCGGTGGGCGCGGCAAGGCGGGCGGCGTGAAGCTCGCCAAGTCGCCGGAGGAGGCCGCCGAGAAGGCCCGGCAGATCCTCGGGCTCGATATCAAGGGACACATCGTCCACAAGGTGCTCGTCGCGCCCGGTGCCGACATCGCCAAGGAGTATTATCTCGGCGTGATCCTCGACCGCGAGGCGCGCGGGATCACCCTCATGGGCAGCGCCGAGGGGGGCGTGGACATCGAGGAGGTCGCGGAGACGAACCCGGAGGCGATCATCCGCGTCACCGCCGACCGCCTGCTCGGCCTGGAGGATTATCAGGCGCGCGAGCTGGCCTTCAGGATGGGGATCGAGCCCGCCGCCGTCAATGGCTTCGTCGGGATCGTCAAGGGCCTCTACAACGCCTTCGTCGGCGAGGACGCCTCGCTGGCCGAGATCAACCCGCTGATCCGCACCGGCAAAGGCGAGTGGGCGGCGATCGACTCCAAGATGGTCCTCGACGACAGCGCCCTCTACCGCCACCCCGCCTCCGAGGGGCTGCGCGACCCGAACGAGGAGAACGCGACCGAGACCGCCGCCAAGGCCGCCGGGCTCGCCTTCGTCAAGCTCGAAGGGGACATCGGCTGCATGGTCAACGGCGCGGGCCTCTCGATGGCGACGATGGACGCGATCAAGTTTGCGGGCGGCTCCCCGGCCAACTTCCTCGACGTGGGCGGCGGCGCGACCTCCAAGCAGGTCGTCCAGGGGCTCCAGCTGATCCTGGCCGACCCGAACGTCAAGGCGATCCTCTTCAACATCTTCGGCGGTATCGCCCGCTGCGACGTGATCGCGCAGGGGATCGTCGATGGCCTGACGCAGATCGAGGTGAAGGTGCCGCTCGTGGTGCGCCTCCTCGGCACGAACCAGGAAGAGGGGCGGCGGATCCTCGCCGAGTCCGGCTTCGACCTGATCACGGCGATCACGATGAGCGAGGCGGCGCAGAAGGTCGTCGCGGCGGCGCAAGGGAAGTAAGTCGTCGGTTGTCGGTCGTCAGTCGCCAGAAAGCGATATGGCAACCGCCGCTCAGGCAGCCTTACCCTAACTTACTGACGACCGACGACTGACGACTGACGACTGCAAAGGAGGACACCGTTGGCTATCCTCGTCAACAAGGACACCCGCCTGCTGGTGCAAGGGATCACCGGGCGCGATGGCAGCTTCCACGCCAAACAGATGCTCGATTACGGCACCAACGTCGTCGGCGGCGTGACGCCCGGCAAGGGCGGGCAGACCGAGCACGGCGTGCCGGTCTTCAACACCGTCAGCGAGGCGGTCGCGGCGACCGGGGCGAACACCTCGATCATCTACGCCCCGGCCCGCTTCGCCCCGGACGCGATCCTCGAAGCCGCCGAGGCGGGCATCGCGCTCGTCGTCTGCATCTCCGAGCACATCCCGCCGCTGGACATGGTGAAGGTGCGCGCGCGGATCGCCGGGACCGGCACGCGGCTCCTCGGCCCGAACTGCCCCGGCCTGATCACCCCCGGCCAGGCGAAGGTCGGCATCATGCCGGCGTTCATCCACCGGCCAGGACGGGTCGGCGTTGTCTCGCGCTCCGGCACGCTGACCTACGAGGTCGTCTACGCGCTGACCCAGGTCGGCCTCGGTCAGTCGACTGCGGTCGGCATCGGCGGCGACCCGGTCAACGGCACCTCGTTCATCGACGTGCTGAAGCTGTTCCAGGAGGATGAGGGGACCGACGCGATCGCCATGATCGGCGAGATCGGCGGCACCGATGAGGAAGCCGCCGCCGTCTTCATCCGCGAAGGGGTCACCAAGCCGGTCGTCGGCTTCATCGCCGGGCAGACCGCCCCCCCAGGCAAGCGCATGGGCCATGCGGGCGCGATCATCTCCGGTGGCACTGGCACGGCGGCGGAGAAGATCGCCGCCATGTCCGCCGCCGGGGTCCGCATGTCGGAGAGCGCCGCCGGGATCGCCGACATCATGAAGGAAATCCTGGGCTAGTAGCCCGCATCACAAGACCGCCCGCAATGCCCGCCCTGCACAACCGTGTGGGGCGGGCGCTCCTTGTCCTGGATGCCGATAGCGCGCCGCGCCGAACAACGTACCCGTTGTCGCGCTCGGCCTCACAGCCTGTAGCGACGCAACGTTCTCTTTGTGGTAGCGGACGGCAAGCCGATGGGTGTGGCGACACAAGAAGTGTGGGCGGACCATGATTGGTCCGCCCACACGTTCGGTATCGTTACATCTATCGGCGTGGCAGCGCTTACGCGCGATTCCGCTGGCTGGTGATGAGGTTGTAGATGGCGACGATCACGGCCACGACCAACAGCAGATGGATCAGGCTTCCGGCGATCTTAAGGAAAAAGCCCAGCAGCCAGAAAACGATCAAAACAACAACGATGCCCCAGAGAATCCCGCCCATCTCAGCCCCTCCCGCTGATCGTGTCCCGGCAACGCCCATGCATTGCCCGCACATTGTACGTAGAGCGCGTGCCATGTCAAGCAAGGCGCGGTAGCGGCGAGCACCGGGAGGATCAATCCGCCGCATCGCCTCCGGGGGCGAGCTGCGTGAGCAATTGCCCGACCGCCCCCGGCAGCTCCGCCAGCGAGCGGACCAGCAGATCCGCCGACTCCTCCAACATCAGATTGCGCGATTCCGGGTCGCGCGAGGCGGTGGTCCAGCGGATCGCCCCGGAGTAATAGAGGATGATCCGCCGTCCGTAGCCGCGCGCCAGCCCCTGCAAGGCGGCGGAGCCGGCGTCCATGTCGGCCCCATCCCCGAGGCTGATGAGGATGTCGGACCCCAACACGGCGGCGATGTCAGCCTCGATCGCGGCGGCATGCTCGGCCCCCGCAGGGTCGTTCCGCCGTGAGACGGTGATCGCGCAGGGCAACCCCGCCGCTCGCAGCCCTTCGGTCGCCGTCGCCAGGAGCAACCGTTGCCACTCGTAGAGCCCGCCACCGAATTCGAGGTGGACGCGCGGCTGCGCGCCTGGTGGCAGGGGCGTGGGAAGGCGCGGGCGGAATTGCTCCGGCGCGCGCACCAGCTCGCTCCCGGCATCGGCGACGCGCTCCTGTAGGGTGGTGATACCGGTGTCCTGCGCGCGACGGTAGAGGCGTCGTCGATCGCCCTGACCGAGGGGAGGCAGGGTCGCCTCGCGCAGGATCGCAGGGGCGATCATGCAGAGGATCGGATCGAGCGAGTAGACCCAGCCCCACGGCTCATAGCGATATTCGATGAAGTCGTTGACGATCGGCATGATCGGGCGTCCGAGCGCGGCGGCGTAGCCAACCTCGAAGCAGACGCCGCTATCTTTCTGCGGATCGTTAAGGAGTGCGACGACCGCATAGGAGCGCCGGATCGCCTCGGTATCGAGCGCGTAGATCTGCGCCGTGACGATCGCCATGTCGGTCACGGTCGGGTCGATCGCCTCGTTGCTGTCGCGGAAGGGCAAGAAGGCCAGATTCCCGCCGGAGCGATACCCCCGCGCCGACAGCCCCCGTCGCAGCCCGCGCACCAGCGCCTCCTCGACCACCGCGCTGAGCAGCCGACCGGCATACTCGAAGAGCTTGGTCGCCACGTAGACCGGCGCGCGCCCCTCAGCCAGCGCCTGGGCGTCGGGTTGCCCGACTGATCGCTCCATCGTCGCGCACCCTTTCCGCATACACCGTCCGGCTTGCCCCACCATACGGAGGCCGATAGGCGATTATACCCGCCCCGGCGTGCTCGCTCGAACGGATCGCCCCGAAGGCGTATATGAATTACATACTCGTGCAGACCCACTCGCGCTCTCCATCATCACGGCGGTGCTATGATGCCCACCAGTCACCGCAGGGCGTTGTGGGGGGATCGGGGGGTAGGATGAAGCTGGCGGGGCAGGTGGCGGTCATCACGGGCGGCGGCGGGGCGATGGGTGGCGCGCAGGTGCGGCGCTTCGCGGCGGAAGGGGCGGCGGTCTGCGTCGCCGACCTCTATCCCGAGAAGGCGCGCATCGTCGCCGAGGAGATCGTGGCGGCGGGGGGCCAGGCGCTCGCCGTGGGACTCGACGTGCAGCGCGCAGACGACTGGGCGGCGGCGATCGCGGCCACGGAGGCGGCCTGCGGGCCGGTGACGATCCTCTGCAACAACGCCGGGGCGAACGTGCGTGTGAGCTTCGACGAGCAGACCGAGGAGATGTGGCACCTGATCGTCGGGACGATCCTGACCGGCTCATTCCTGGGCATCAAGGCCGCGATCCCTTCGATGCGCCGTGCGGGGGGCGGCACGATCGTCAACCTTGGCTCGCTCGCCTCGATCCGCCCTGGCGCGGGGAGTCCGGCCTACGGCGCCGCGAAGATGGGCCTCGTGGGGCTGACCCGCTCCGCCGCCGCTACCTACGCGCCGGAAGGGATCCGCTGCCTGCTCGTCTCGCCGGGCCACGTCGATACGCCGTTCATCCGCGCGGACACCCCCTACAGTCCCAACACGGCGGCGACCAGCCTCGACAATCCGGAAAACTACGCGCGCCGGGTACGCGGCACGCCGCTCGGTCGCCTCGTCACCGCCGAGGATGTCGCCCGCGCGATTCTCTTCGCCGTCTCGGACGATGGCGCGATGATCACCGGCTCGATGCTGACGATCGACGGCGGCGCGGCGCTGGTCTGATCGGTCGTGTGAGACGGCGGTGCCGCGCCGAACTGAACGAGCTGGGCGGGGCGCAGAACGCCCCGCCCCTTGACAAGCCCCAGCTACCTCGGTACCATTTTGCTCATAACCGAATAGCCGACGCGCTTATCGAGAGCGGTGGAGGGATACGGCCCTTTGAAGCCCGGCAACCGGCGGTTCGCGAAGCTTCGCGAACCGTGCTTGGTGCCAAATCCGGCGAACCGCGTGGCGCTGTCCCATCCCGCAAGGGACGATAGCTGACACACGGCTCGCAAGATAAGCGGTGGCAGGTTTACCGAACCTGTCCCCTCTGCTTCTATCCATCCGCCTCTGCATCAGCAGAGGTTTTTTGTTGGGTACGGATCGATCCCCGCTCTCCCTTACACCCCGCTCGACAATGCGCTCGGCATAGCGTATGCACGGTGGCAGACGGTTGCCGCGCGAGCACCATGCGATCTGGCAATAACATGGCGGGGGGCTGACGATGGGAACGACGATCGCGGGGCGACACGAGGCGGGCGAGCAGGCGAGCCCGGACAAGGCGGGACAGACACGGCCAAGCCAGGGGGTCGGTATCGTCGAGCGCCGCTCGATGCACTTCGATTTCCCGGCTGATGCGCCATTCCGCCTCGCCTACGGCGATTCATTGCCTGCCTTCGATCTCAGCTATGAGACGTATGGCACGCTCAACAAGGCGCGCGACAATGCCATCCTCCTGATCCACGCCCTTACCGGCGACGCGCACGCCGCAGGGCGCAACGACCCCGCCGACCCCAAACCCGGCTGGTGGGATCCGATGATCGGCCCCGGTCGCCCGCTCGACACCGACAGGTACTTCATCGTCTGCGCCAATGCGCTCGGCGGTTGCTCCGGTAGCACCGGCCCCTGCGAGATCAACCCCGCGACCGCGCGCCCCTGGGGCAAAGACTTTCCGCTGATCACCGTGCCCGATCTCGTGCGCGCGCAACGCCTGCTGATCGATCGCCTCGGCATCCGGCGACTCGCCGCCGTGATCGGCGGCTCGCTCGGCGGGATGCAAGCGCTCGAATGGGCGGTGCGCTACCCGGTCCTGCTCGGGCGGGTGGCGATCATCGCGGCGGCGGGACGCCTCGATCCGCAAGGGATCGCCCTCAACGAGGTCGGGCGGCGGGCGATCATGCTCGATCCGCACTGGCAGGGGGGCGACTACGCGCCCGGTCAGGGGCCGGACGAGGGGCTGGCGGTGGCGCGGATGGTCGGCACCGTGACCTACCACAGCAAAGAATCGATGGCGATGCGCTTCGGGCGGCGACCGGCGGCACGTCCGTCCGCACGGCCCGCCTTCGGCGGCACCTTCGACGTGGAGGGCTATCTGCACCACCACGGCGACGCCCTGGTCGCCCGCTTCGACGCCCACAGCTATCTGCGGCAGACCCGCGCGATGGACCTCTACGATGTCGCGGAGGGGCGCGGGTCGGAGGGTTGGGCGCTCCGCTCGGTCCGCGCGCGCGTGCTGACGATCGGCATCCGCAGCGACTGGCTCTTCACCCCGCAGCATGTGCGCGACCTCGATGAGGCGCTCGTCGCCGCCGGGGCCGAGTCGACCTATCACGAACTCGACTCGCCGCACGGCCACGACGCCTTCCTGAAAGAATGGGAGATGTTGGATCCGTTGTTGCGGCAGTTCTTGGCGAAGTAGGGCGAGTGGGCGTAGTGGGCCAGTGGTCGAGTAAAAACCACGGCTTGCCGATAACCACTGCTTTCCCACATTCCCCTCGTACCACTGGACCACTCGCCCACTACGCCCACTTAGGAGGACCATGAGCACCATCCGCACCCAGCGCCACATCGAGACAGCGGCGGTCCACGCCGGGGAGCGGGGTGCGCGCGGCGGTTTTCGTACCACCTCCACCCCGATCTATCAGACGACCACCTTCCTCTACGACTCGGCGGCGGCGCTCGATGCGGCGTTCGAGGAGAATCCCTCGTTCGTCTACACCCGCCACGGCAATCCGACGATCGTCGCGCTGGAGACGGCGCTGGCGACCCTCGAAGGGGGCGAAGGGACGGTCGCCCACGCCTGCGCCTCCGGGATGGCGGCGCTCCACACCGCCCTGCTGGCGACTGGCGCGGTGCCGGGCGAGCGGATCGTGGCAAGCCGCGACCTCTACGGCACCACGGCGGCGCTACTAAAAAATCTCTTCATGGGGCAAGGCTACGATGTCCGCTTCGTCGACTTCAGCGATCACGCGGCGGTGGATAAGGCGCTCGGCGAGGGGGAGGCGCGCGTCCTCCTCGGCGAAACCCTCTCCAACCCGCTGCTGCGCCTCGCCGATGTCCCGGCCCTCGCCGATCTGGCGCACGCGCACGGCGCGCAGTTCGTGCTGGATAGCACCTTCACCCCGCCCCTCTTACTCCGCCCGCTCGATCACGGCGCGGACCTCGTGACCCATTCCACCACCAAGTACCTCAGCGGGCACGGCGATGTGCTCGGCGGGGTCGTCCTCGGCGGGCCGGACCACGACGCTACCCTGCGCGCGGTGACGCGACTCGTCGGCGGCGCTGCCGGGCCGCAGGAGGCGTGGCTGACGCTGCGCGGACTCAAGACGCTGCCGCTCCGCTTCGCGCGCCAGTGCGCCAACGCCCGCACGATCGCAAGCTGGCTCGCCGCGCACCCGGCGATCGAGCGCGTCGATTTCCCCGGCCTCGCCAATCACCCCGACCACGCGCTCGCCGCGCGGCTTTTCGGGACGACCGTCGCGCCGGGCGAGACGACCGAATGGGGCGCGATGCTCTCGTTCGCCGTGCGCGACGCCGACCGCGCGCGCATCTTCGCGATCCTCGACCGCCTGGAACTCTGCCTCCCGGCGACCAGCCTCGGCGACATCTATACCCTCGTCGCCTACCCCGCCATCGCCTCGCACCGCGAGATGACCGCGCGGGAGCGCGCCCGCGTCGGCATCGGCGACAATCTGCTCCGCCTCTCGGTCGGCATCGAGCATGTGGACGACATCATCGCCGATCTCGCGGGGGCGCTGGTGGCCTAACCATGTTACCGGTTAGACAACCGGCATCAGGGCTGCCAGCCGACCAGCATCGGCGCGGGGTGCTCGCTCGCGCGCACCTGATCGCGGGTTGCCGACCAACCGTCACCGGTATTCGGGAGTCCGGGCAGGGTGGTGCGCTGAATCGCCAGCACGAAATCCTGCCCAGCGGCGATGGCAACCAGATCATGCGTCAGCGCCGGGGCGGGTACGAGGGTACAGCGTGGTAGTAGGCAGGGGTCGTTGGGCTCTAACCCATAGCCGAGTTGGCCGACATCGTCGAGTCCCCACGCCCAGACACGACCATCGGCGTCGGTGACGACGCTGAAGGCACGACCAACGGCGATAGCGACGATCCGCCGGAGGCCGGGTACGACCACGGCACTCGGGTGGGGTCTCGGATTGGCGGTACCAAGGCCCAATTCAGGTTCGTAGCCGAAAGCTTGCACGCGACCGTCCTGTAGGAGCGCCAAGCTATGTGTCCCGCCCGCCGCGATCGCGATCGCGTCCGCCACACCGGGGACCGTGACCGGCGCGATCGCACACGAGCGCCTCTGCGTTGTGCAGACGTCCGTGGCGGCCTCACCCACCTGCCCGGTCGAATTATCTCCCCAGGCTTGTACACGCCGATCCGCCGTGATCGCCACACTGTGGGTCGATCCAGCAGCGATCGTGATCGCCGGGTCCAAGCCGACGATCGGTATCGGTGCCCTGGCGCAAGCGCTGAGTGTGCCACCGAGCATGCAGGTATCGACCGCCGTCCGGCCTATCTGCCCATACTGGTTATCCCCCCAGGCCAAAACCACGCCATCCTGGCGCAGGCCGAGGCTATGCGCCCCACCGGCGGCGATCGCGGTGATCGCCGAGAGACCAGCGACGGGCAGAGGATGGGAGCTACATGGAAGGACGCTATCGATCGGACAAAAATCCGACGTTGCTACCCCAAGCTGACCGACATTATTGCGGCCCCAGGCGAAGACCGCGCCATCGCGCCGCAGGGCGAGGCTGAACCGCCCGCCCGCCGCGATCGCGATGACATCCGATAGCTCCTCCACGATCACCGGCAACGCGCGGGAAAGCGTCGTCCCGTCGCCGAGCTGGCCCGCATCATTCGCCCCCCAGGCGCGCACCGTGCCGTCGCGCAGCAACGCAAGGCTATGGTCGGCCCCCGCCGCAACCGCGATGACACCGCCGAGTTCGTTGACGAGCATCGGGCGAGCGATGCGCGCGCTAGGGTTTGTGCCGAGTTGACCGCGCGTATTGGCTCCCCATCCGATGACCGGCCCGACTACCGCGACGGTCGCGCGCTCATCGCTCACCGTCGCCTGCGCGCTCCCGAAGCCAAACGCGAGGAGCAGCAGCCAGAGTGCGCCCAGGTAACAGCGTCGTAAGTACGCCAGCGGCCTCGACATCCCTTCACCTCTCATCACGGTGGCATTCAAGAAGACACCCGAACGACAATACCATATCTGCCAGCGACAAAAAGACAAGCACATGAATTGGGATACACCCTCAACAGGTACAATGATCGGGGAAGAACGATCTGCCGTATCGAAGTGAACGAAAGCGGATAGCAGAGACAATGAAGAAGGACGATACCGACGCGCTGCGCGTCGCGTTGCGGGCGCTGCCGAGCGTGAGCGCGCTGCTCGCCGATCCGACGCTCGCGCCATTGCTCGCCGAACTGTCGCCAGACTATGCGACACCGATCGTCGCGGGCGCGATCGAGGCGGCGCGCGCGGCGATCTTGGCTGGTGAGACGGGCGGGTCGGACGCGCGTGAGCGGGCGTTGCAACAACTCCGCCTCCTGCTCGAACCGAAACTGCGCCCGCTGATCAACGCCACCGGCGTGATCTTGCACACCAACCTCGGGCGCGCGCCGGTCAGCGCCGCGACCGCCGCCGCGATGGCCGACGCCGCCCGTGCCTACACCCCGCTCGAACTCGATCTGGCGACCGGCGGGCGGGGCGGACGGATGGCGGAGATCGCGGCGCTGCTGGCGGCGCTGACCGGCGCGGAAGCCAGCCTCGT
>JAABUM010001957.1_pt1 | contig 29184 bp, 54 predicted proteins | sample 5559161 | NCBI WGS metagenome assembly JAABUM01 (sample SAMN10711868, study PRJNA513369) | rock metagenome | isolation source: Antarctica rocks | place: Antarctica: Victoria Land, Siegfried Peak nord
CTATGTTGTGCCCCAGTGGTCTGCTTATCGCCTTCCAGCCTTCGCTATCGCCATGCAGCATAAATCGCTACCCCTATTCGTGTCCATGCATCGATGGGCCTGGGATGTAATGTCGAGAAAAGCAAAGGCATCTGTTCATCATCAATACAGCGCAAATCGCTACCCCTATGCGTGTCCATGCATCGATGGGCCTGGGATGTACTGTCGAGAAAAGCAAAGGTATCTGTTCATACGTGTTCGCAGCCCCCTTCTGAGAGGCGAAGCCCCAAAGGCTGCACAAGCATCTCGATACGCCGCGCTGCCTCGGTAGCACACTAACGGCCCAGCTCGCAAGAGGGCATCAGCGTGGATCGGCAGGGTCGCAGTGAGTGTATTTGAGCATTTCGATCAGCTATGATGAGCCGGTTTAGGCAGTTCAGTGTTGGGGATCTCGACGGTAGAACCGTCACTCATGAGTGACAGGATACCTCGCGCTGTACGTTTGTGCTCTCTATGGGCACCTATGTATTTGAACGGTGTGGTTTGCCTGGCCTTGACGCCATTACTGGCCGTCGAACCACAGGTTATCGCCAGATCGCTAACAGTAGTAGGTCCAAGACTAGTCACTACTGCTCCTGCCCTGGGCTGTGTTTTGCCCCACTGGCAGCGAGTGGCTCGCAAGTTGAAAGGGCAGCTCACCTTGCGCCGAGCGCAGCGGAGCACAGTGAGTGCAGCTGCACAGTGGCGCCAGGGCTGCCGGCTGCGGCGAAGGCAATAAGGCAAGGCAAGCGTAGGCCAAAGCTATCTCAATGCACCAGCTTCAGGGGCGGCCTGTGCTGTACGCGGCGCCGGCTGGAAGCGCCGCCTGTCGTGCTACCGGTACCGGAGTCACCGCCGAACTGGCTTCTGACTCTCCCATAGCACGTCTGGCGCGCCCGTGTCAAGCCACGGCACAATTTCATCCTCGCGACCTGACGAACGACGCTGGGTAGGTGGTGCAGCTTGCGCCGCTTAGCGCTGGCAGGGACATGCCGCCGGCACCGGGAACCTCGCCAGAGCCTTGTGGGAATGCTCGCAAACTGAGGTGCATGTGTCAGCCTGAAGCCACGCATGCCGCCGAGATTTGCTGCCAACGCTAAGAAAATGGCTGATACAATAGGTTGGTCGGCGGCGCGGCATGCGTGGGTCTAGGGCCGCCGTCGCCGTCGAGCCATACTTCACACCATGGACAGCTTCTGCGCATTATGCGCCGACGCCGCCGCGCGCGCGAGCAGGCACACTATGCACTGGTGCTATCATAAAATATGTATGCTTTACAATACGAAACCATGCTGGATTGAACTCTAATTCGAAGCTGTTTGCAGCGTGAATGGCTGTTTTATGTGGCAAGTGATCCGGCATGGACGCGCGCGGCAGCTACGCTTCATCTACTGCAGTCTCGCAAGCAGCTACTCCTTGTGCGACTCGCGATCACCAGCAGCATTGTTTCTTTGCGTGCGCTGCATATTTGCGAATGTCATCCGCCGCATACAGCACCCATTACTGGCACACTGCATAAACAAACACTTACCTTCGAGCCACTTGGCAGTCTCTGGACGCAATCCACATGTTGGAGCGCCAGCGCCTGGCGGCGATTGCGGTTTCGCCTGGTGTTGAATATCACAGCACGCATCGGTACAGCTGGGCAGCAAGCCAAGAGTTACTTTGTGGGTGCACAACGGCGTGCAGTGTACAGCACCAGGTGAGCCTGAAACACTCGTCGACTGCGCATGTCCAGCATGAGCTCGATGCATTTGGACAGCACACAGCATGGGATGGAAAACTTTGCCGGCGGATTGCGGCAGATCGTCATCTGGTACGTTGGCGAGATGGACCGACTTGTCCGTCACTCCGCTGATCACTGCCGTAGCCTCTGGGGCGCTCATATACTGCCTCACCACTGCAGAGCGCTGCATTCGGATTAGATTTTTGCAGAAGCTTCAACGGCATGCGCCAGGACAGTCCACATAAAATAATGTTCCAAGTGCCCTGCTTCAGCCAGCCGCACCTGGGGCCGTCTTCCCGATGTATGTCGCCGGATCTGCCAGCACAACTGCACAGAATATAAAAATATGGCAACACACCCAGTGGTCTTTCAGCCCCTGACCGCCTGCAAAAGCAGCAGGTGTGGGCCGGCAGCAGTTTAACATCAAATAAAAGGGCACAACATGTCCAAGACGCCCTGGGGAGAGATCCAGGGACTCTTCTGGAATGGAATAGACAAAGCTGCAGAAAACGAACAAGGCAAAAGCTGCAAAAGGAAAATGAATCCACGCAAAGAGCTCACCTTGGGCGCCGGTTCTGGTATCTGGGGAAAACAATCAAATGCTTAGCGGACAGATGATTCTCGGCCACTTTCTGCAGACACCAGCGGTCTCGTCGATGTGTGCCGCTGGATGGAAAGGGTACGCGTTGTCTCCAGCGTTGCCGCTGAATGTGAAGCTGCCATCGTCCTGCATTGTCCGCGCAGCAAAGTGTGCATTTTAGATGTCGCATTCGAGGCGTCATGTGCCAAGCCGGCGCACACACAGGATCATTCAGATGCAATTGTTGCCTGCTTCTCGAACATCGTATACTTCACGAAGTCGTCCATGAAAACCGCTGTCAGAAGGATCTGTGACCAGGGCACAGGGCAGCGAGCTCAGATTCCGACGCGACAATGCGAAGGACATTGCTGCAGCGTCTGGCTGAACGCCGCTGGTGATTGACAGTCACAAGCATGAGGCGAAGTGAAAAGAGGCACCGTATGCGGGAGGTCTGTCGCCTTGAGGTACGCCTGCGGCAGCAATTTGTAGAGGCTCATCATGTGATGCCGCATGACCGTCATGTCGCATGGTTCCAGGGCATGGCATGCAACGTGTGCATGGCGGCATAATTGATAACATCGCCTGGCATGTCATGCTGCCTGACCGTTACCTCGCCCTTTGGCTCAACGTTCTGGCAGAAGCGCCCCGGGCTGGTCTCTCTGCCCGCCATGCATTCGTTGAACCCGGGCCCCAGGCGCAAATCCTCAAAACCGGAAAACACAAAATGCTTGACGCCTGCCTGCATACGTGAAAACCTTCTGTGACATCACGGCTTCCGGAGCGCGAAGCAATGATGGCGAAGCATGACCGCAGGGCATTGTGGCACGCCTTGAGTGCGGCGTCGACGGCGTTGCGCCCGTGGCACCGCTCCTGGTCAGCATCTGCATTGGCCGCATAGGTGTTGGTCATGTAGACCGCCGTGGCACCGCAGAAAGCCTGTTCCAGGGAGTCCCTGGACGCCAGATCGCCGTGCACGACCTTCGATTGCGTGACGCCAGGTCCCTGGCCGCTGCCAACGCGAGGTTGCGTGTGACGGCCCTGGCTGAGAATCTGCCATGCTTGAGCAGCGCGCCGTGCACCAGCGACGCCAGCTGAATCACCGCAGCCTCCGTGGTGCCGTTGCTCATCAGGCGCGGCGGCCGGCCATTGCCGCCGTCCCCCATCATTTTCAAAACCATGCGCGCGACTGACGTCTTGCCGCAGTCCGCCGGGCCCACCACCTACACAGTCAGGACATTCCCGTTGCCTGAACGGCACTTCGGCTGAACTTCGGCGTTTCTCTTTATTTTCGAATTCGGAAGCTCATTTCAATCTGGCCTTGTTCGTGTTCAAAAGGAAAGCCACCTGCATGGCGGGTTGCACCTCCAATGCCGGAAACAGGCGGTAGCCGGCCAGGGACCGAATCATTGCCGCCAGGACGCAGACGGCAGACATGCCGTTGCCGCCGAACGTGTGCAGGATGCGCTCTGTTCAATGCATTCACGACGCCGCTACCCTGCGCACCCGTCACGCAAATCATGGCAAAGCTTTTGGCCAACACGACGCGAGGATCGACCGTGCTGGGTTCAGTCGATCAAACAAAGCACGAATTCGCTGCGGAGCGTCAATGCTGTGTGGTGGTAGATCATCTGTGTAAAATATAATGTCATGCATGCAGCTACGACGTAAAGCTGGCAGGAGATCAGGAGAGCCATCGCCCCAGGTGGTGCACTCATGCTTAGTCATCAAGCACTCTGCAGGTGCAGCCGCAGTAGAAGCGGCTGGAACGAGCGCACGACTGCTAAAACTCTTTTTTGGAATGTCGAGAGCGGTTTGCGCCAGCTGCGCAGCTCCTCGGCCCGCTGGGCGACGTGCGTCCTCGGCGCTTTCAATGCCGCAGACAGCACCTGGCAGAACGGCACTAGAAAAGTGCAGCATGTGAAACTGTACACTGCATCACACCGGGTGGCGCACCTGCGAGGCCGACTTCCCGAGAACAAGGCTTGGGGCTGCTGGCCCACTTGCGGAGCCTGGATGCCTTGTCTGTCACTGATCTTGCACATCGCATGCAAGCTCAAACCACAGCCTACACGGACACTTCCGGCGACGGCATGACCGAACCAGCAAACTCTCTGAAGAACGAAACGAGTCGCAGAGAATTGCCGCTGGCGCAGCGGCACGCAGGCTTTGGACACCTGGTGAATTAATACAGTGTCGGCACAGTGATATATGGCTGCAACAGCTGCCGTAGGCGGTGGCGCCACGCCAACAGTACATCATTGGATCAGCTGTAGTACTTGCCGGGCTCAGAGCCTGAGCGTCGACAGCTGCTCCGAGGCGCGCCGTTTCTTGGGCGGCACCCGCCGCCGCCGCTGCCGCACGGGCTGCCCCGGCCCGCCCTGCTCCTTCTTGGACAGCGTGATCTGAGAGCAGCAGTAGACACAGTCAAATTTGACGTCGGCATATTCCAGCCAGATGTCAGTGGGCGCTGTCACCAATGTCATGCCGCTGTTGTGACTATTCGTGTTCACTCCTGGGCGATGACCACAGCAGCTTCGCTGGGCTGCGGGGCAAGCAGGGCTCTGTGTGCGCGTGTTAAGCACCCTGAGTGCCCTGCGAAACGCAGCCTGCTGCACATTTGACATGCATGAAGCACGACACGATTCCATAGAGAAGCGCCGGCGGCGCCGGGCCGGGAGGCTACACACTATCTATATAAATTTTCTTGGCGCTTCAACAGGGAATGTGATGGCGCACCAGCTTGAGGCGCTGCTGCCCGTCGTTGCAGACTCGCTTCTCGGAGCGTGTACGGTTGTTAAATACATGCATGAAATAAAACCGGCACAAAGCAAAAGCGCACCAGCTTGAGGCGCTGCTGCCCGTTGTTCCAGACGCGCTTCTCGGAGCGCACGCGGTTGCCGATGGGGTTGATGGTCACGTCCAGCGGCCGGTCCATGGTCTCCGGTATGATGATATAGCCGCACAGCACCTGGTTCACCGACTGCACCCGCGCCTGCGTGTGCATCATTTAGGGTTTTCAGCGCCGATTCTATTTATGGTATTTCAGCGACAATAGCGCTACACATGTGTCTGGCTGGCGCATTTGCCGTCTCTGTTGTAATGTAACGTGTAGCCGCACAGCACCTGGTCCACCGACTGCACCCGCGCCTGTGTGTGCAAGGTGTATCAGGCGCGGTCAGCGTTTGAGTTGTGGTCTGGCTGGCGCCTTCGCTGTCTCTGGTCATTGAGCGAAACACGACTTGGTGGGTCCGTTTTGCAGAGCCCACGGGCAGATGAAAGGTGCGCAGCTCGACCGACCGTCTGTGAGTCTCCTCCTCGCTTGCATCAGTGCAGGCGGTGTCTCATTGTTCCAAAGCGGCCTCACCAAAGACACGATCCCAGTTTGACGACAGTAGGAATTACGTACCAGCAGCTTCTAGTAGGACAGCTCCTCGTCAAAGGCGGCGAAGGAGGAGGCGCGCTGCCTTGTTTTGACCCAAAGCAAATAGGGTACCAGTGTCAATAAGAATTGACAGACTGAGGGGGAGCGAACACACCAGCAGCTCCCAGTAGGACAGCTCGTCGTTCATGGCGGCGAAGGAGGAGGCGTCCTGCACCCGGAACTCGTCCTGCTCCCCGATGTGGCTCAGCGGCAGCAGCACCTTCGGGTTGAAGGCCACCTGCTCGCATGCAGATGCCTCCGGTGTTAAGCTCTTATTGAGGCCTGAGTGTCGCATGGGCAAGTGTTTGTCTGTGATTGAAGCTGAGTTGCAATGTGCAGTGCGGGGCGCACAATGGTTGCGCTGATTCCAGTTGTATCCGACACAACTACGGCGACGCGTGTCCAGCGGATCAGATGATTCAGACACAGGTCGATACAAGGCAGGTCGATGCAGACAGGAAGCACATATGACACTATGCCAGTGCACATATGACAGTATGCCAGTTCAACATGCGAGTTTGTGAGGACGCCCACACCTCAGCCAGCAGCTTGGCAGCGTACGCGGTAGTGTTGACCGAGATACTGACCGGCAGCCGGTACCGGTCCTCGAACCGCGTGACGCCCTCAAACGCCAGCTTCTCTGCAGGCAAAGGCAAGGCAGAAACCTTACACCCTGCCAGCTTCGCTCACGCTGATGCACCATCGGACCCAGTTCGATAATCAAATGCGCCCTGGTTGCACGATGCTGTGACCTCGAGATGGGCGCAGCTAGCGCTGCGCGAAAACACACAAGCAAAACTCCCTAATAGAACCCACCGGTGATGATGTTGATGTCGGGCTGCGCCGCCTCCTCGATGAGCTTGCGGATGTTGAGCTGCACCATGAGGATCATGGCATCCAGGCGCAGCATGTCGGACTGCTCCGTGGCGGCAATGCCGTTGGCCACCTCCATGTCCGGGTCCAGCCATGACATGTCGCACAACACCACCGCGCACTTGTAGCTGCGCGGGATACAGGAAAGGCGGTTACGACTGTAAGTGGAAAAGCCTTTTCATCCGTCCATGTCCGGGTCCAGCCACGACCTGTCGCACAGCGTCACCGCGCGCTTGCAAGTGTCCAAGAAAGACAAAGGTGTGGTCGCAGAAAGCAGGGTCTGGCCCAGGAACATGATGTCACAAGTGTAAACATGATGGCACAATTTCAGACCTAACTTGCACGATGCCAATTTGATTCGGCCAGGCTACTCGCTGGGATGAGCGAGCACTCGCTGCCACGTACTGGAGACTGCGCACCTGCTAATGTCGACCTGCGAAGCCATGTCCTTGCGGATGAGCGGGTTGCCGCGCACGTGCTTCAGTGTGATCCTGTCCAGGCCGGCAAACTCCAGCGCCTGCACGCAATGGCTGTCGACCTGAAGCCCGCCGTGGCTGCCTTGCCACAAGCAAGCAAATGCGATTTTAGAGGAAAGGACCTTTAGACCGACACGATGTAGCGCGTCGGTGGTTGCTACCCCAACAGACACAGGAAGCATTCACACATCACTGAGAGGGAGCTCCGCACCGAGGGCAGCTGGTCCGGCGGGTCGTGCTGGTTGAAGAGCACGACTTCAGATCCGCGCGGCAGCGCCGCCGGTCCACGGTCCAGCTCCCGCAGAATGCTGGCCATGAACGCAGCCTCGCCCCACCCGCATATGAGTATGCGCTGCGAGGCAAAGCGAAATGTGCATTCTGGCAACGGCTTCCGCATCACTGTACAGAGCACTGCACAGAGCACAATAAGCCAGAAGCAGAAGCGCATACCGGAGGTATTCAAGGCCGATGCATAAAGGCCGCTCCATATGCGGCTCATTGCTGCTAGAGCTGTGTTCTGTGGGCAGCGCGGCCAAGGATCTGCCACAAAACCTTCTTTGGCGCCTGTAGTCTGCGCATATCGATGTTTGTTCGTGCATCCTGTTCCACTCCGACGGAATACTGACCTGCGACTCGGTGCTGCTGGAGCTGTACTCCATGGGCAGCACGTATTTGCCGGTGTCGTCAGAGGGCCGCAGGTCCTGCGTCTTCATCGGCGACAGCGCGTTGCCCGCGATGGCCACCCTGCAGCGGAGTACGGCATGTCAGTGCAGCGCACAGGACGCAGGGGGTTCACTGGTGGCTCGCCAGTAACGTCGGCAGGGACAAGAGGCGCATCCCAAATGCTGCCTCCGGTCATGACTGCTGCCATTGCGCCAGCAAGCACATGAAGCAGGGGAAGGGTTGTCCGCAGCATCAGGCAGGTTGTTGCTTTGGCAGTCGCCGGTAATTTGGGACACCGCAACAACGTATTTAGACCTAGAACTTGCCTGCTGTTGGGCACGCTCTCCAGTACCTCCCCTGGGTCGAAGCTGCGGAAGGCGTACTGTGAGGACTCCCAGTCGCCTGCCGCACAGCGGGTCATGTGCGTAAGGGTCGGGGGTCGATTGCTACGCGTCACAGTATGAATGACGCTTGAACGAACAAGTGTGGAAAAGACAGCGCAGTAACTCACTGATGTCGACTTCTGTGACGGGTATCGGCGACCCGCGGTACGAGTTCTTGCCGATGGACGTCGGGCGCATCATGATGAGCTCATCCCGCTCGGCAATTGGCTGCGTCGAGGACGGGTTGACGATGCACACGCCACTGCGCACGGACAGAAGCAGTCTTGCTCTGAGCAGTATGTCGTTCGTTTCCATTCCCGCGGCTGCGTCGACGAGGGGTATACGATGCACATGTCACTGCGCGCAGGCACACAGCGTTTCGCCACATGGGTCAGGCATCGCACCGCTGCACAGCTGCAACTGCCCGCAACCCGCTTGCAGAAACGCCAGCCTGGTCGCACATGATGCGGCAAAGCAATTTTCGAGACAGGCTGCGGTGGCACCTGCTGTGCTGCACCAGCGAAAAGATGGTGGCGTCTGGGAAGTAGAAGGCGGCCTCGCCAAAGGTGCGGCCGGCCAGCTGCGGGCACCGCTCCAGGTACCCCTACAGGTTGGAAATTGCAGGGATTTCGTTTGTGGCCGTTTGTGGGTAACACTGCTGTGGAGGCTGGGACCAGGTACTCTTTAGTTGGGCATTGACGCGCCAACATCTGGCACAATTGGCACATGGCCGACGGCTGCTCGAAGTGCATCAGCAGAGGCTACGCAATCACTGCAATGTGCGCAATGTGATATAAATATGCACCTGTGACGGGGAGTTGAAGCTGAGCAGGCTGTTCGACATGATGCCGACGACTGGGCTGAGCACCATCCGCGCGATCCTGCACAAGTCAGCAGCAAGAACGACGTCGGCAAACAACTGCGCAAACAGCCAGCAGCATGCGCCTCATGCCGCATGAACATCGGGACACGACATTCAACAAGTTGCGCAAGCTGCAGACATGCTGAACTTTTTCATGGGAGAGCCCCCGGTCGAAGGGCACGGCTCTGCGGGCTTCATAAGAGACGATAGGGATCGCTCGCACCGGCGGGCGTTCAGTTGCGCCGTCGGCAGGGAGATGATGCGGCTGGAGCAGCTGTAGCGCAGCAGCGGCATTGCGTTGGCCGTCTTCAGCTCTACCACGATGTTGCCGGTGCGCGGGTCGGGCTGCCCATTGCCGGGAAAGTCCAGTTCGTCCAGCAGCACCGCCGTGCGCAGCGTCTGGGCGTCTGCCTCCTCCGGATACCTGGAGATAGATGACAAAGCTGTCACAATGTAGAAGGTTGAAGTCGCTGTTGGGCTCTTGGACATGGCGAACGCCGCTGGGGAGAGTGCTGCAGCCGCAGCCGGCACCGCCGTGCGCAGCGTCTGCGCACCTGCCTCCTCTGGGCACCTGGGGTGAGGGCGATTTTGACCAGCAATCAGCATGATGTGTTCCAGCATCACCGATGTGTTCCAGCATCACCGTTTGGCGCCTCTGCAGAGGCTGACGCGCCCCAAAATTGATATGCTACTGGTACAGCTGCGAGTGGTGGCTGTCTCCATCGGGCCTCGCAGAAGCGGACTGAAAACCTGCACTGGCCGGAGCACGGCGTCTCTGATTATCTGTCAAACTCGAAACGTGCCTGGATGTGTCTGAGATGACGCAGATGACGGCTGCCTTGGAGGCCGCCACCATTCGCAGGTCATCCGGTATGAGCGGGCTGCCCTGCGATGACGAGGATCCCGCGCCTGATGTCAGAGCAGAATAGCGGGTCATCTGCCACATGCATGTCCTCTGGCAGCTGCTGCTGCACGTACATGGATCGTGGAGGGAGCTGCGAGAGGCACAGCCCTGCGACCACACCTGGCGGAAGACGAAACGGGTGTCGTACCGCGCCTCCTCTGGAATAGTGCGCCGGAACATGGCCTCCATTTCCTGCGACAAGCGATAGGGTCAGTTGAGCGGGCGCCTGGCATAGCAGTTGCACAGAGTGCCATGTCCAAGTTTTACGGCCGGCTCGAGGGGATGCGTGTTGGAGGTGCGAAAAGCAGCATCAATCCGTTGGAACACGGAATGTGCACAAAAAGTCGCTGACCAGCTTCTCGCGGCGGCTGAGCACGACGACGGTCTTCCCGCCGTCGCCGCGGTATGCGAGGCACATCTGGCTGAGCAGCTTCCACACCACCTCCAGATCCTTCCGGTTGTCTGCCCACGCGAGCACCAGGATCTGTGCGCAGCGGCGCCGCGTTCGAAACGTCTGCTGCTCACGTGCAAGGTATGGCCCACAACTGGGCGTTCAGGTCTCAAATGCATCTTCCGAATGCGACGCCGCTCAGCGTGTCTTGATGCGATGACGGTAAAGGCGCAGTGACGACAGTCTACAGCACGCTGCAGCAGCAGTGCGTCGTATTTAATTTTCGTTGGCAGACTCACATGACCCTCCTCATACACGCGGCTGCCCTGAGCGACGTTCTCGTCAATCACCTCCAGCACCACCTGTGCAACAATAAAGGACCCCATGTCAAGACTGAACCTTACTGCGGCATGCACTTTGTTACGATACGATATCCACCAAATTGGAAACCACCCGTGCCACCTCTAGAACCATGCCGCCTGCAGAAGGCCGCACAACAGGCGCGCGCATGCTGCAACAAGCTATGTTTTGCCTAATGCAAAGGCAGCACTGAGCAGGCTGTACACCGAGTTGAGGGTTTGGCGCCTGCTGCAGCAGCGCCAGCACGAGCGCAGAGGTGGCGAGGCCCAGCAGCCTTGCAGGAAGCCTCCAAAACCAGAGGCAGGGCATGCGGGCTTCTCAGACATCCAAGGGCAGGGCCAGCCATGCAGCGCTGCACCTGCTGCAACAGCGCCAGCACGAGCGCGAAGGTGGCAAGGCCCAGCAGCGCCACGCACAGGCCGAAGACCTGCGCCGCCAGGCTGGCGGTCGCGTCCGGCAGGTCCTGCCCGAAGATGACCACCAGGATCTGCGCGAGCCACAACAGAGTTTTCATATTCATTCTCCGGTAGTAACATTGCTCATGTGATATTGCAGGCCGGCGGCCGGCAGCTCTTGCCCCGAGATGACCACCAGGATCTGCGCTCGCCACAGCAGTGAAGGCCCAAACGAGGTGTCTCGAGGATGATGCTTTCGGCGAGTGCCAGTGGCGTCCGGAAGTTCCTGCCCGAAGATGACCACCAGGGATCTGCGCAGCAAGGACCGTTGCTGGTTCAGAAAGCGCAGAGATATCTGAGCGGTGCACGCAGGTGTGCACGACCTGAGCAAGCCTCCAGCATGTGCAGTGACGAAGGGCGCACCTCAGAAGACACGGCGCATGGTCACGCGGGCGAGGTTCTGACATGGGATGTTGAGCGGCACGTCCGTAGGGCAATTCGGCAGCACTCAAAGCTACGTCAAAGTGGTTTAGTAGCACGTGAGTTTGCTCATGTCGTAGGTGTCGGTTGGACACTGTCTTGCTCGTCTTCCAGCTTGCCGTATAGCATGACAGAGAAGTGATTCATTTGCACATGCAAGGCGCTCACGTCGCAGCTGTTGTTTCAAGCGCTATCGTGCTCACCCTCCAGCGGGTCGACCAGCGCGCTGAAATACTACCACACATCAAAGCTTGGTCTGGAGTACTGTCAATGAGCATGCGTAACACACTTTTGTCGTACATGTTGATCCAGGCGCTGTCATGCTCGCCCTCCAGCGGGTCCACTAACACGCTCATACAGTCTCGTGGTGAAGTTATTCTAAGCATATGAATGTTGCGTGTTACTCACGTCGTAGATGTCGATCCAGGCGCTGTCGTGCGCGCCCTCCAGCGGGTCCACCAGAGTGCGCTTGGCGACGCTGCCCAGGACCACCAGCAGCACGTTGAGGAACAGGATGAGCTGCAGGTCGCTGGTTGTGTCGGTTCGCCAGTCTGCACAGAGCGGAGCAGTTGGGCGTCTGGATAGAGGCATCAGGGCCTGCTTGGGGTCGGGCCAGTTGTGCATGTTGCGCATGTGTCATGGGCCTTGACGCAGCGCTGCTCGACACAACACTACACCGTGCATACAGCATTGTGACAGAAGGTGCTTTAAAGCTGCTGTGCAAGTTCAAGGGAACATGCAACTCACTGTAGTATTGGTAGCTGAACCGGCCCCAGAGGTCGGACACGAAGCGGAAGCGCCCGGTGTCTTGCATCATGTTCAGGTTGGTCCTGCGCAAGGTGCATGCAGCACATGCACGTCATTGCAGCACCGCCGGCGCAGCAGCAGCTCAAAAGTACCAGTGCCCACAGCCGACATGCATCCGCCTTCGATTGACTATTGCTGGAGCTGCTGCAGGGTGGCGCAAGCTGCTGCGGCCGCGCGGCCTCACCTGGACCGATTTTCCCGGATGTCCTCCGCGCTCTGCAGCACCATGTCGTCCGAGCTGCTGTAGAGGCTGCTGTCCTGGGAGGCGCTGACGTCCACCGGCGGCATGTCGACGGTGGCATCCACCGGTGGCAGCATGTCGACCGTCTCGTCTGGGCTGACGCCGGCGCCATTTTCCTCGCTGCGCGCACAATGGTGGCGATTCAGCTCAGCACACCCGATGATGAGGTCCTGTGCCGGCGCGCACTTCGGCCATCGCGCAGTGAGCGCAGATACTGTCAGCCTGTTGCAAGGGGGCTCAGGTGGCATCGGGCTGGCGCACCTGATGCTGGAATATCCCAGCGCCGGCGGAGAGATTTCGGCGTCAGCATCGGCGCCGTCTGCCGCGCCATTGCTGCTATTCTGTGCGTTGCAGCTGACAGGGTGACTGCGATGTGTGCGGCCCTGAGCAGCGCTGCGACATGGTGCGGGTCGCTGCCGGGGTGCGGCGAGGAGGGTCTGCCTGGCAAGCCTGTTGCTGCTGCTCAGTCTGAGCAACCGGCTGCCCATTCGAGGTGCAAGCAGCATGCGCGCCATTTCACAACCCTTACAGCAGCAGTGAGTTCATGTTGGTATCCATCTCAGCATGTGGACGTTCTGCAATCCAAAGTACTAACTTTGAAAGTCACGCATATGCTCAATGCGCGGCAAATCGCAATGATCACTACACTGCCTCGATCAGTCTTGTTCGCAATGGTTGAACAATGCAGCAATGGCACCTGTCGGCCTGTTGCGAAGTGTTGATTTCAGCATTCACGTGGCCCTGTGGCTGATCACGGCACCCACGCTACTGGTGGCGCCAATTCACTATTTGCACGACCATCCTTTCGGCAGATTCCCGGCCGATGTGCGCTCGCTTGATGGCAGGCTCCACCCACGCTCTCGAGCCCTGAACTGCCACAAGCATCGCCTTTTGTCGTTTCGTCCGACACAGCCTTTCGATCTGCTGACTGCCCGCTCAGCAGGCCTGTGCTCGTGCGATAGCGACGATATCGAGCGCGTCGCATGCGATGACATTACTTGCTTAAAGCGTGGGTGATGCGCTGCCATGTGAGCCAGGCGCAGCGCCTGTGCTCTGGGGCTGCAGCAAGGTCCGGGGTGTCCAGCCAGCGTCGCCAGGCGGTGTCGACGCCATTCCAGAGGAGTAGCAAGAGGGCAGCGCCACGGCAGCGCAGGCACCTCTGCGCCGCAGCGGCAGAGGAGGTTGCCGGCAGAGGCAACGCGGCAGTCGGCCCGACGCTCGCAGACGAAGTTGCAAATGCAGCACAGCCTCCGCCAGCTGCCGACAACGCGAAACAGGGAGAAGGGGAAGCGCACCTTGCCGCCAGCGATGCCGAGGCGCTGCCAGACAGCAGGGACGAGCCCCGTGCTGACACCGCAGCCAGCAGCAGCGGCGCAGACGCGGCGGCGCAGCGCGACGCGGCGGATGAGCCGGGTGGCCGGTCAGCCAGCCGCGGAAGCGACGACAGCGGCGCGGCAGGCAGCAGCGCCGGCGATGCGCGGCGAGATGGCACCGCCACGCGAGCCGTTGACAGTCTGGGCGCACGGCCGTATGAGGAGGCGCAGGGCTCGCAGCAGCTGCAGGACGACATGGCTCTGAAGCCAAAGCTGCCTGTCAGGTGGATCCGCCGCGTTTAAGCTGCCCTGTCGGAGCAGATATGGAAACTGTGACTGTCTCGGACTGGGGACTTTCTGAAGCAGAATACACACATGCCGGACAGTCGGGGTCCGTGGACCTCATCATGATTGGCCTTGCTGCAGAGGGTCGCATGTGCCAGTGCCAGTAGAGCATTGGTTTCAATTTCCGTTCCTGGTGTGGTGCGCAGGCAGTGGAAGCAGCTGAAGGTGACGTTTCCTGGACACCACGGCAGACGTGGAGGCCAGCCATAGCGCTTCTGGAGTTTTTTCCTCCTTGGCAACTGAGTAGTGAAGCGGAATCACTGTGTGTGACAGGCGGCGGAAGAAGCAGAAGGCGACGTTCCTGGACACCATGGCCGACGTGGAGGCCAGCCAGAACGCGTTTCTGTCGCGCACCTCTGACGAAGAAGACGTGGGCTCGCCGGGGGACTCCCTCGACCAGTCCGGCAGCGTCGACGACTCGGCGATGTGGTCCTCCGTCGACTGGGACGAGTTTGCGTCACAGGTGACGCTCCTGGCAGTCATTCGGGCAGCTGCGCAAAGCCCCAGCGGTGGTTTATTGTGCCTTTCCGCACTGCGCAGTGCGCCTTGCCCCTTGGAGAAATGAATGCAAAATGCATGTGGCATCAAGTTGGCATACATGCTGAGGTGGAACACTACATCTTCATGTGCAAGGTGCTGCGTTGCAGGTCGCGCCGACAGCAAGTGCGGAACAGATGCGAGAATCCCGCTCCAGGTGAGTCGCTATGTTCGCCGGTCCCTCCTCCGCAGTCGGCTTGCAGCACAGTCCAGCGCCAAAGATTGTTTGGGTCGTCATGTCAACATCGGAATGGTTTTGCCACCGAAGGACTGCGCTCACCCATGCCCAGCATTGCCACAAGGATGCACACCCTGTACAGAAACGAAATGCCGAAGCGTTGCTCTGCTGCAGCACGAGAGATGTTACACAGCTCGGGCAGTCGGCGTCGCTGCGCTGGATCTCGGACACGTGGGGCCGCATCGCTTACAACTACTTCAATTGGAGGTACCATCCAGCCTTGCCTGAACTGCAACATGCGCGTCATAAGCACATCCTCGTGGCTGCCAGTATAGCCCGTAGTGACCCCACACACCCAGCACACCATTGCCGACGCCTTGTGCACCTATTCCGTAAGATATGTGATGCAGGAAGGACGCATTCAGCGACCTGCTGCTGATCATCGGTCTCAACGTCGCCATCCTGCTGTTCGGCGGGTGGCTAAAGGTATGCCGCACAGTGGGGGCTCGTGCTGCACAGATTAGGAGTGCAGACATGTGTGTCAGGTCTGCTCATTCCCGGAATGAGGCTGTACCCCGCCGACATCTGCTTTGACTTTGCCTGTGGTTGCGCGCCTGCAGATGGTCGTCGTGGATCCTCTGGAGGACACGCCAGAGGGCTTCTGGTCCAACATCTACGATGTGAGGGCTGCCTCTGTTTCGCAGCATTGCCGCAGCTCTTCTGACAGCCGACCGCTTGCACACATCACCTCTGAATGCAAGCACTTGCCTCTGCCGATGTGCTGATATCTTGTTCGGAAGAGCCTGAAGCATGTCTGCCATGCTCCCATAGATTCTGGTCATCGTCTTCGGGCAGCAGCTGCCGGGCTCGGACGCGGGGCTGCCGGCGCAGCTGTTTGGCGTGCTGGCGGCGTCCACCGGCCTCGCCAGCTTTGCGCTGGTGCTGGCGCTGGTGGAACAGGTGAGGCATGTTGCGAATTTCAGTACCATCTGGGCATCCCGAATCTGGGCAGCCAGCTCAGTACAGTAATCTCCAGGCGTAGGATAGACCATGCCGGCGCTGAAGCAACAACGCCCTGAGTTGATCAGCCTGCTGCAGCCCAGGAGTGGTCTTGTGTCGGATTTGACCTTGATGTTGAGTACTTGTCCCGCAGATCGTGCTGGACGTCATCGAGAGCAATGTGAAACGCGGCAGCAGCGTCTACGAGCAGGACCATGTAGGGTTTTTCTCGAGCGTTTCGACCAGAGCTATGTCTCGCCTTTTAGACTATTGCGTGTCACTTTGCCTGCCTGCAACTAGACACAGGCTTGGCGCCTTCACACCAAATGTGGTGCAATCCCTAGAGAGTGGTGCACTCCCTAGAGAGGCTTGTCATGTTTCTGCCAGCTTCAATTCGCTTTCACACTCGCGCAGAGGTCAGCTGCCCGACAAGCGCCTGGGCATTCGTCCGCAATTCATGTCATTTGCCTCCCCAGGTGCTGGTGCTCGCGTGGGCGGACAACCGTAAGGACCTAGAGGTGGTGTGGAAGGTGCTCAGCCAAGTGTGCCTCGCGTACCGCTCCGACGGCGGCCGCGTGGTCGTGGTGCTCTGCTCCCGCGACAAGCTGGTGCGCGCCTTTCTCTGTCACTCAAATTTTGCAATGCAACAAACCCCGCCGCGTGCTGCCGACTGTGACTTGCCTCTTTCAATCATCCACTTGAAGCTCCTCTGGGTCCTCCCGCTTGGTTGTGGTGCTGTCCTTCCGCGACAAGCTCGTGCGTCCACCTGTCTGTCATCAGAGTTTAGACTCTTGAGTCTTGTGGCATCTTGTGCCGCCAGCTTGTCCAGGTTCGGCATCCTTTTGGGCGCATCTGCACAGCGGCAGAGGTGTCTTGACCAGCATAAGCATATCATTTGGGGATGGTGCAATTACCTTACAAGTGCAATGTGCTTGCTGCCGCATCACGCCACGCCTGTGCTGCACACAGGAGATGGAGGAGCTGTTCAGGCGGACCATTCCGGAGGACTCCCGCTATGGCACGCAGTTCGTGTTCCGCCAGGTGAGCCCCAGACAGGCTGGCTGCTTTGCCAAGCTTGGGCGGCTTGTACTGATTACTGATCTCCCATCTGCGGCTGTATGCAAACGCCTGTAGTAGCAGTGCTTTGCGGCACTGTGTGCAGTCGTTGACGTTGGGTTCTGATCCGGTGCCTCTGTGACAATTTGCTACAGGGCAACCCGCTGATTCCTGACGACCTGCGGTCCGTGGCAGCCTCGAGCGCGGCGGCCATCTGTGTTGTGTCCGACACCTCCAGGCGCGTCAGAGCCTCTCACACTCTCCAAACGCCTTGACTTCACCAATGCAATGTTCCCCTTGTGCGTAAACAGCAAGCATGATTGCCCCAGGTTGCCTTGCCGGAGGCAGACTGTAAACCGTCTGTGACAAACATGTCGCAGGTACCCCAACGAGGCGGACGCGCAGTCGGTGCGCGCGGCGGTGCTGCTGGACGGTCAGCCAAGACAATCACCGGGGTTTGATTCTCATTTTGTGAGCGGCAACTTCTCGTACAGGTACCCCAGCGAGGCGGACGCGCAGTCGCTGCGCGTGGCGGTGCTGCTTGACGAACTGGACTTTCCCGGCCTGGGGCAGCCGGACCCGCGCGTCGGCCACATCGTGGTGGAGCTGAAAACCGCCAACGCGATACCGCTGCTGCGCTACAGCTGCTCCGGCCGCATCATCGGGCTGCCGACGGCGCAGCTCAATGCCCGCAGGTGATTTACCCTAGTACATAGTCTTCACACCACACTCGGAACAGTTTCTCGGCCCGAAATAGGAGCCTTGGCACTGTTTCCAGCGCTGCTGCTCTCCTGAGCGCCAGCAATCTGTCGTGATGGCAGCAGATGCAAGCGAGTAGGATGCAGGACCTTCTTAATACTGTTGACATATCTCACACACCTGTTTCCAACTGACACGTTCCTGACAACTGCTCGTCTGTGTTGGTGATGGCACAACGCTGCTTTCTGCAGGATGGCACGCATCATCAAGAGCCCCATCGTTGGCATGGTGTCCACCCTCATCTGGAGCTTCAACTCGCAGTCGCAGGTCAGCAGGCAGCATGCCTGCTCCTCTGTGATGCTTCCCAAACCTGCGCCCTGCTGCAGCACCCTGTGCATGCAACTGGTCAGAGTCACGGCGCCAGCATGCCTACCGCCCAAAAGGACTTTCCCACGACCAGTGTGTGGTGGCTCATCAGTCAGTGTCCCCCCTCCTGCACCCGGGTTCTGACTGCTCGGCCTACCTGTGTTGATGCAGGTGTACCTGGAGCGCATTCCGCAGTTCGTGGGTCGCACCTTTGGCAGCATCTTCCTGCAGCTGCCGGACGGCCTACCCTTTGGCATCGTCAATCACTTCAGGTGTGGCTGATCGTAGGCTGATCCCTGTGGTTGATTCTGCATGGGGCGCATCCCAGCAGTGGGCATGCAGGGGCGGCGGTTGCGCGCTGCATCGGATCCAGTGCAGAAAACTTGTCCACTGCCAGTCAACGGCATCTGATAGTAGCAGCGCGAGGGCCGTCGTCCCTTCCTGCCGGGCATCACTCAGACCTAGACCTGCCGCAAATAAATGGGCTCACTCTTCCAACATCGCTCACGTCTCGACAACGATCATGAGAGATCATGACAGAAAATTCATCGGATTGTCCTGAAGTCGGCTGTGTCGGATGGGGACAAGGTCGTGAACATCGCGAGGTCGACTCACCTGACGACGTCAACCGGTCAGAGGCTGTGTTGCATGCGCTGCAGCGGGCAGTGCCACATCACATCGCCGCGAGGAACCTTCATCAACGAGGGCGACGGGATCGTGAAGGCGCTTCCATAGTCTTAGTGCAGCTGTCATGCCAGCCGTTTTTACTGCCCCTTCCTGATGCAATTGCAGCGGGCAGTGCCAGATCAACCCGCCATCGGGGACCTTCATCAACGAGGGCGACGAGATCGTGATGGTGCGGCCGACCAGCTTCAAAAAGGACGGCTACGCGCCGGCGCCGCAACCTTTCGACGTGCCCCACAGTGCGCTGCATTATGCTGCTGCTTCGATGATACTCGTGTGCGACCCTTATGTGTGAGATCAGCGTTCGCAGGATGCATACCGGCACGCGCCGCAACCCATCGACATCCCGATGGGATGACTGCATCTGCTGGACGCATTTGCGGCAGGGCGGGGCAGCAGCCCTGGGTCTGATGCATTCTGAGCATCAATGCCCTGCCCTCATCTACTGTTGTTCTACGGTTGCCACCTCCTGGGCTGCAGGCACATGGGACGAGTCCGACTACGTGTGTTCGGAGTGGGACATGTCCTCCGAAGACGTGTCCTCCATCAAGTGAGTGGCATCACCACCTGTCCTGCAACACGTGTCTCTCCCCGTCGGGAGGCATGTGCACCTGCCAGGGCAGCCACGGACGACCTTGACATCTCCACAGACGAGCAGCCAGGGCGCATGCAAGAGGTTTTCATAGGGCACCATCACTTGCGCCAGACGAGGGGCAGTGAGTCAAGCTCACAGTTGTATCTACTCGACCGTATCGTTTGGTGAAACGCTTTGCCGCCCCGTGTATCTGCAGCGCGGAAGTAGATGAGGCGCCAGCACCGCTGCGGAGGATGTTCAACGGCATGGCGGGGGGCCAGGCAGTACCGAGTGCGCAGTTCCTACTGCCCATGGAGTACACGCAGTCCACTGGCGGCCCAGAGGTGTGATGTACTTTTCAGTTTGGATTCATACTGCTTTGAAGCCAAGGCAGCACTCAAAGCCCCTGTGTGTGCTTCTCTGTGTGTGCCTCAAGAGTTGCACTGCTGCAGCCTGTGTGCGATCCCTCCATGGCTTGCAACCTCTGCCATGGCTGCTGCCGCTGCCACAAAGCCTACATCTGCTGCCCCGCAGAAGACTCTGGGGCTACGGCTTTATGAGCAAATCGCTGCGAGATCAGCCCTCGTCATGCCTCATGCTTCATCACGAGCCCTCATGAGCAACCTGCCGACCTGTCGAGCGCTCAATTGTAGGTCCTCAAGTGTAGATCTCTGCCTCGCAGAAAATCCTGATATGCGGGTGGGGCGAACCGACGTTCATGAGCAACCTGCTGCGGGTGCGGCAGCAACCTGCTGCGCGATCAGCGTATCTGTCGATGACTGCAGCGCACGCGCCGTGTTGGTTGGCTTGCCCGCTGCTTTGCACATCGGCGTGCATCTTTGCACAGCTTTGACTTTGTGACTTGCGCACAGTCAACATCCTCATGGGAGACATGTTGCCCGTGTCCACAGGAGCTGGATCATGGACCCGCGGCGCTGCCCCGGGGTTCCACCGTCGTCATGTTCAACCGCCTAGGAACGGAGCAGCAACAGGCCATGCTGCAGGTGCGCTTCTAGTGCTGCAGTTGATGGTGCTGAAGAACAGCACCAGTTGTGCAGTGTATGGCCCCGCGGCGCTGCCCCGCAGCTCCACTGTCATCATGTTCAAGCGCCTGGAGACGGAGCAGCAGCAGGCAATGCTGCAGGCACGCGGTGCCGGAGCTGCTTGTTTTCTGTCTGCAGCTGGCGTTCGAATTATGCTACGTCCGCATTTCCCATCGAGTTAACTCGGCGCCTTCCTGCGAACTTACGGAGGGTCTGTCTGATGTGGAGGGACTGGTCAGGCAGCAGCTGCACCGTTTGGTGAACGTCTTGGGGTGTCCGTTACTTACGGAGGAATGGTTGGGCTGCGGCCCCACGACGAAAGTTTGCCGCTTTCTGCACTGCAGGAGTTTGCGAAGCTGCGCAACATCCAGTTGCTGCATATGAAGGGCAACCCGCTCAACCGCAAGGACCTGGACAGCAAGGTTGACATCCAAAGGTGCGGCCGCTCGCCTGAGGCAGCATGTCGACTACCCAATCCAGGGTGGCTTGCCGTGCACAGCAACAGCAGTGCACCACGGCGCAGCAGAATTCGGACGCAGTGGCGGCAATGAGGTGCATAACTTTCCAAGAGGAGGTGCTGTGCGATTTGATGTATGAAGATCGAAACACGCTGGCGGCAGCGGGAAGCGCCCTTCTGGGTCGTCCTTGACGAGGCCTGCCTTTCATGCTTGCTGCGCAGCTACAAGAGCGCAGTGGTGCTGTGCGACATGGAGTGGGTGGACCCGGACCTGCGGGTGGCCAACGGCATCGCCATCTCCGACCAGGGCGACATGCTGCGCCTGGATGCGATGCTCATGACGGTGCAGCTCAACCTGCGCAAGATGCTGGAGGTGCGGCGCCGCCCTGGGGGTTGAGCGTTCCAAGGTGTCTTTGCCTGCAGGATCCCGGCAAGGGATGTGTCGGTGTTAAGTGATGCTGATAGAGTCATCCCTAATGTTGCTAGACTCATCAGAGACATTACCATTTGCATGCTTATCTTGTTCGCTCTTGCTTTTCACCATAGCGCCCATCCTGTGCCCGCAGGAGGTCGGCCAGCCGCACTTCTCCATGGTGTGCGAAAAGTGCGCGTTCGAAGGCACGACGCGCTTCGAGGACGGTTTGCGGCTGCCGCTTGGCATATCTGTCAACTTTCCTTCCTTTGCGGCCGGCATCCTGACGGAGGTGAGCATCATCTGCAAATCCTAAACCCCTGGACAGCGCCGCGCTCAGGCTGACGCTGCAGACAGGGTGAAGAAATGTACGTGCGGCACTCGGCTGGCCTTGGATCAGGAGGACGGCATGGATTCGCGTCAGTCACCAACACAGCTTCACCGTGCTCGCGCAACGCTCGCGAGGGACCCCAACAACCTTGTGCCAACAACCACATCGGAACCGCGCGCAGGTGGCGTACAATCCGAAGGTGCTGCTGCCATTCAGCTACCTGGGGGAGACAGACGAGCTGCGGGTGCAGGACGCCTCCTGCCTCACGGCGCGCGGCGAGCGCGTCAGCTTCTGGGAGCTGCAGGTGCTACAGGAAGCTCACCTCTGTTCCAACGCGACGTGCATGCATGTCGAGCTGGTCGAAGAGGACGCCTCCTGCCTCGCGGCGCGCGGCGAGCGCGTCAGCTTCTGGGAGCTGCAGGCGACACCCAAAACAAAGCAACGTGCAAGTTTCATCCTGCCATGAAGCTGCTCGCACGGACCGCAAATCAAAACTGCATGCCCTGCCTCGCGGCGCGCGGCACGCGCGCGTCAGCTTCTCGGAGCTGCAGCTGCTGCTGCTCTGGACCATGTTGTTGTATGTATCTGATCAGCAGAGATACATCCTTACGCTGTCGTTTCATCCAGTCCCTCCGAATCATGCCTCACTGGAGCGCACAGCTGGTGCGGCAGGTGCTGCACCTGAGGGTGCCGCCAAATTGGTTTCTCCGACAAGTATGCAAACAAAGGCCTAGCATGCTGTGCCTTCCTCGAGATCTTGAACTCCTTCCACGTTGCTCTCTGGCGCACATGGCTTTCTGGCACATAGCTTTCTGGCACGTTGCTTTCTGGCGCGCGCAGCTGGTGCGTCAGGTGCCGATGGGCTACCTGGAGGTGCCCGCCCAAGTCTTTTCCACCTTCACGCAGTCGATCACCAATGACTATCAAGCTGCCCCTTTCCGTTTGCAGCGGCGCGCGCAGCTGGTGCGGCAGGTGCTGATGGGGTACCTGGAGGTGCCGGCCAGCATGGACCAGTCGCTGTCCTTCGTCGTCAACCCCGTCGGCGCGGAGCTGCGGGCCGAGGAGCGCGTCTGGAACAACGGCGACCAGCGCACCAAGCTGGTGGGTTTTCTTCCCACTTTCTTCCCCTTGTCCCTTTTCCCCTCCGTAGCCTTAAAAGCGTGACAAGGCGACAAGGTCGCGGACGCGGAGGGGCGTGTCTGGCGACCAGCGTACCAGTGGAAGCTGGTGTGCCTGCATTTCGGGGACCCAAGGTTCTGAACGAAGAATCTGAACGCCGTCCAGTGCACTGACATGTTGGGCACTCTCCTCTCCTTTGGCGATGTCGTGGCACGAAACGAGGGGCCCCTGGCAATGCAGCTGGGTGGCTTTGCTGCAGGGCTGCGGAGTGCAACGGGGCCATGGCCGATGTGTCTACGACGCCTCTCCATCATCGCGCTGCCTCGCACTGAGGCTCACTCACAAGATGTTCGTGGCCGCAGATCACGATCTCCCCGAAGGAGGAGACGGTGGCGTCTTCTGGGCGGCTGCGATCGCGGTATGCGCGCTCTGCGATCAGGGAGACGCTCGGCAGCGCCGGCGGCCCCCAGTCCAAGTCCATCGTCGTGGACGCGCCGCTGCGGGTGTGCAGGAGCCACAGCACTAACTGTCAATGCTGTGGGCTGCATCCCGGGCTCTTGAACATGCCACAAGGGACTGCATCGGCAACGTTGCAGGGCGGCTGCGCTGCGGTAGTTGCTGCGGCACGTCACTGTTGTTGCTCCGTGCAAGCTGCTGCCGCGTGCGCAATCTCCGACCTTGCGCCTGCAGCGCAGCGCTGCATTCTCGGTAAGCTCAGCACCCCTGTTCGCGCCAGTGAACACACAGCTTGTGATGCTGCCGCAGGCCACCACCACTTTGACCGACGAGCTGCTGGAGGCTGCGGCGATGAACACCGCGGCGGTGGCGGGCGGCAACGGCGCCGCAAAGAAGCCCAAACAGAACTTCATGTCGATTTGATGGCGGTCGCGGCCGCGGGGGGTGTGCGAAGGCAGGCGAGGCGTTTCACTCGTGTCGCGCGCGGCTCTGTCGCATTGTTGCCTCGGCGGCAGGAGTAGAAGACGGCGGCGGCAGGACTACGCCATGATCAACGTGTCACCGTTTATAGATGTTACGGGGGCTGCGTTTGAGAGGATCTGTATTGAATGAAGAGATGACGGCTTCGTTAGGAGGGCCGCCGGGCAGCGGCTTGGCGCACATCCAGATTGATTGAATTGATTGAATGAAATAGCAATGACAGGAATGCTCAAAGTAAGAGACGCGCTTGAAGTTGATGATTCAGGCTGATTTCCTCAGGCAGCACCCGACCGACACGCTACAGATTCGGGCTGCCGTCCAGCTTCCACAGCAGCATCTTTCCAATTGAGGCTGGTGCAAGCGTGCAATTGCCTCAGTGACCGGTACATCTCCCTTGCGAAGCGGAACGAGTGCCAAAGATCTAGAGATGAGGTCTGCAATCCTGTGCGCCGCTCTGGCGCTCGGCCTCGCTTGCACAGCTGAAGCGTCACTGCGCAGCGACCTGCTGTCCCTGCACAGTGTTGACGCGGTGACAAGCGACGGAGAGGCACCTTGGTGCGATACACCTTCCTTATTCAGAGTCATACAAGAGATTTGTGCACAAGCGTTGCTAAGCATTCTTCGCTTCGGGTGTCATGCATGTTGCAGCGGGCCCAGCGCTAGACATTGCTGCAGATACTGTACGAAAGTGCATCCTCGTATCACGCTTTGTCACTGAAGCTTCATAGGACTGCAGAGCGTCTCGTCGAGCGCTAAGGCTTTTATGCCGGTTCATATATGCGCTGATGCAAAAGTGCCAAGCCGTCAGGACTGTGTGAATGCAGGTTCTGCCATGGCCTCGATTGCCCCGAATTCACGGTTGTGAATGAAACGGACGCCTACCAGATTCGCGAGTACCAAGCAGGTGTGCGTCAGCGCATGCGCGCTGTGCATGTGTGTTGGCCGAACTGTTTCAGCATTCGAGCAACGTGCATGCTCAAAAAACAATGTGGCTGCCAGAGGCTGATGTGTGCATCTGATGTTCGCACTGTTTTCGAATTTGCATGAAAGACAATTCGATTTTCATATTGCTGTACTACATCAGGCGACTGGGCCACCACCACCGTCGAGGGCAGCGGCTTCACCGTGGCCATGACCAAGGGCTTCGCCCGCTTGTTCAAGTACATCTCAGGTATGTTGCTGGAGCCCACGACCTCTGTCCAGCCTTTCATGCGCGCAGCTAGTCACGAGGCTGCACCGAGGATGTCTGTGGCAATCACGCATAGATGTGTCACCGATGTCTCGTGCTGAGCACACTCCTGATGTGTGCCACAGGCGCGAATGAGGACAGCAAGAAGCTGAAGATGACCGCGCCGGTCGCCAACATGTGAGTGCCAGAACGCACTCGGGCGCTTGCACTTGTGTATCGCATACTGCAGAGGATGCACAGTGTCTTATGTATGATGTGGCATCTTGACAGCTCGTTGTGTGTCATGCCGCAAACAGGCTGCAGACGGAGGAGGGCTTCCGCAAGACCAAGAACAACTACACCATTGCGTTTTGGATTCCGTCTGACTTCCAGGTGAGCGTCCTGCATAGGAGGTTTTCACCAAACAACATCATTTGTGCTGCGTGACCGTTGAGATGCACCCCGGCGAGTTCGGTCAGCTGATTCGGATTTACCCAAGTTCTACTTTCCCACTTGCAGGGCGAGGCGCCCAAGCCGACGTCCAACGACGTGAACATTGTGAACATCCCGAAGCGTAAGGCGTATGTCGCGCAGTTTGGCGGCTTTGCCACGGAGCAGAGCCTGCTGAAGGAGGCCGCCACGCTTGCCGAGGCTGCCAAGGTGATAAGGCCTTCATCTTACATGCTTGCGCTTTTCTGTTCTCGCTGAAGGAGGCCGCCACTTGGCTGAGGCCGGAAAGGCGCGAACGGAAACCCAGATGGTGTCTGCTGCATGTTGGGCGTTCCTCTTTGCGATGGCAGAACCGCTGACAGTTGTACACATCTTGCCTGCTGCTGCGCAAGGTCAGTTGGCATTTCGGCGTGTGTGCAGGCTGATGGGGTGGAACTGCTCACGGAGAGCTTCTTCTGGGCAGGGTGCGTGCCGATTCCATTCTCTAGGCTACATGCGCACTTGGCTCAAGTCTGAAATATTGATAAATTTGTGATATCAAATTAAATGAATATGCAAATGTGATGTCTCATGTGTTGATGCACAGGTACGACCCGCCCTACAGGTTCACCGGTAGGCACAACGAGGTGCGCAGCATATATGTCGTCATGTTACGCGTCATTGCCTGCAAGTGTTCTGATGGTGCGGCGCTCTTTGCTCACTGAGGTTTTGCATGTCAGGTGTGGCTGGCGGCCAAAGAAGACAGCAGCAGTGCCGTCTGAGCAGCAGCGACAGCAGGATGCTGGTCAGTAGCGACGACAGTGTTGAACATGCTCGTTATTGCGCCTCAGCTCTGCGGCGCTATTTGATTCTTCAATTTTTTATGCACCGCATGTGCCAGCAGTGTTCACCTGTCCGTCGGGGAACTTGCAAGAACCTGCAAGAGGGACTCGGTGAGGTAGCTAGGTTGGAAGCATCGTAACAATGACGTCTGATTACAGAGGTTTGCTTTCAGCCGCTTGGCGTTAAAAAATTACCGCCGTATAACGCTCTAAAATCACCTCACTAAACCCTGCTCGTGAGTGCAGCGTCCGCGCAAGTCACAACGCTGCAGGTACAGCCAGCGTGAGTTCAACCCATGTACTAAACTCGGGACCATTCAAAACCATCGCGCCGGTCCTGCAGATCACGCTCTTTTGGTAGCGTTTGCTGGTCTGTCAGCCGGGTGGCGGAGTCTCAGCTTCTCCGTTTCTCGTGAAGGTAGGGGGCGCGCCCCCTGCATCGGCGCAAGCGCACTTTCTTGATACCGCAACCCCGAGGCGGCCGATGGAGCAGTGACTGCGCCAGTTCGTGCGGCAGCTGTCGCAAAACGGCGGTGAGCTTTGGCGCGCTGCGTGCATGTCAGGAACTGCAGCAACCGATCTGCGAATGTCGATGGGCTGCAGACCATTCAACTGCCGATCTCTGAGGCGCAGCCATGGCGGGAACAGGTCGATGCCTCGGTCGATGCACGTGCCCGTGCGTCAACAAGGGCATCTTCGCAGCTCTGTTTCGCTGCAGGAGCACCATAGGCATTTCATGGTGCAACCTGGAATCATCGCGCAGCGCTGCCGCCGATTGAACCTCGTTCGCTGTCCATTCAGGTATCTACTGAGGAGCAAGGCGATTCAGCAGCCTGCGAGCAGCCGGGGGCGCGCTGCACCCCGGAGTCGGCTGCCAGAGCCGCTTTAAGCTGCTGGTCGGTGCTGCAACCGCACAACGGCAGCAGGGCGCCTGCCAGACAGCGAAAATTCGGCCAGGCGCGGCCTCAGCTCAGCCGGCAGCAGCTATCGGCTGCGAAGGGCTGTACTTCGCCCGCCGGCCGTCTGCAGCGGCCGCAGGAGCAGCTCTGTGGCGCCTCCAGGCCGCAGGCAGCCACCTGCACAGAAGCGGCGGCCGGCAGACTAGGCGCCAGCCGCTGCAGGCGTGGCAGCGGCGGCGGCGCGGCGCGGGCTCGCGATGGCATGGCAGCGCGCCAGGGACTGCCTGACGGCGGCGGATGGCAGGTGCAGCAGCTCGGCGGCGGCCTGCCAAGGCTGGGTCACGACTGCGGGGCCCCGCACACGCATGTGCGGCCTGTTGGTCCTGGCGCTTGCGCTGACGGCGCTGTGCATCGCGACGCCGTGGCTGCCCTACTCGCCCTGGAACAAGCCCGTCACCAGGTGCTGATTCTGCGCTTTCAAGCTCCTCGTTCATGACCTGACCTGACACTTGCACTGACCTGAAGCACCGATTGGGCCAGACACCTTGCGGCAGTACTGCGGGGGCATGAGCAAGCGCAACGCTTAGCCCCAATGTGCTTCCCCCCTGCCACCACCTCTCGATGGCACAAATTGATGTCGGTCCTGTCTGCCATCACAGCCCCTGCACGTTGCCAGTCACAAGCTGACGAAATCCAAGCTCTCCCCAAGCCTCGGGGAGGACCGTGTCTAGAGTTGCTGAGACTGCAAATGAGCGTCGTGAGTGTAATATCATTTCCGGGTGTTGTTGACTTTTCATCTCCTCTCCTGCAGGTTCGGCCTGGTTGAGGGGCCGGCGCGCATCAAGTCCACGCTGGTGGTCGTATGCAGCAATTCCTATGTTTTCCCTTTTGACATTCTATGTTCTTCCTGCAGATTTGGGCTGGTGGAGGAGCCGGCGCCGATGAACTCCACGCTGGTGGTGCCGCGCATCATCCACCAGACCTGGAAGACGGAGGAGGTGCCGGAGATCTGGGCCCACGCCCGCAAGTGAGAGTCCCCGCGGGCTGCATTAAGCAGTCGCCCTGCTGGAACAACTGCCATGGAACGGTTGTGTTGTGCCTTCCCTGCGCGGCCTTCACGCTGCATGCCTGCACTGCTGCCTGCATGCACTGTGCCATGCATGCACATGCTGGAACATGACTGAACGCACTGCGCACACCCAGCATGTCGCAGCGCTGATCAGTGAAGCAATGAGAGGCGCATAGGCCGCAGGGCCTTCCGGCCACTGTAGTGAGAGTGAGGCTCACGGTTGAGCTGCTCTTGTGCGCAGGGAGTGCCAGCGGCTGCATCCGGGCTACGAGTTCAAATTGTGGACCGACAAGTCTGCCCGGGATATGATAGCGGCGGACTACCCGAAGTTCCTGGACATGTATGACGGTTACGGCTACGGCATCCAGGTGGCTTTCTCGAATTTTCGATGCAAATTCCTGCAGCAGCAAGGGTTCAGCTGCTATGTAGCTTCGGCTATGAGATTTAGTTGTGGGGTTGGTTGGATGCTTGCCCACGATTCAATCCTGCTGGGTGTTCATCCCTGCCTGGCGGTGCACCAACATATGGAGAGCGGCATGATGTCCACGCATTGTCATGCACCGCAAATCCGCACAGCATGTTCATCAGTCGCACCTCTAGCTCTTCAGTCGGCGTCACTCAGCACGGGCTAAAACTCTGTGCCCGTCATCTCATTCTTCAGTATGTATTAGGAAGGAGCGGCATGCAGGAGCACAAGCGCTCTTGCTCAATCGTCTCAACTCGGTCATGCAGCGGGCGGACGCGATGCGGCTGTTCTTCCTGCACAAGTACGGCGGCATCTACATCGACCTGGACATCGAATGCCGCCGCTCGCTGGACTTCCTGCGCCACTACAGCTGGGTCATGCCGCAGGTGTGCGCCCAATCTTAAATGCTGTGACACCAGCATGAGCTTGGGACTGTCGCCTCGTCTGATGCTGTCCCCCTCCTGCATGCGGCCTGAAGTCTGCATTACACTGCTGAGGATGGTGCTGACGTCATGTCAGCCTCATATCAGCCTCTGGACCGGCAGAACCGATTGCTGAACTCCACTTCAGTCTGCTCTAGTCATTTTTGTCGAAGTTCTGCATCAACGATTGATCATTCATGCGCCAGACCAAGCCGGTGGGCTTCAGCAACGACTTCATGGTGGCGGCGGCTGGGCACAAC
>JAABUM010001958.1_pt1 | contig 29180 bp, 31 predicted proteins | sample 5559161 | NCBI WGS metagenome assembly JAABUM01 (sample SAMN10711868, study PRJNA513369) | rock metagenome | isolation source: Antarctica rocks | place: Antarctica: Victoria Land, Siegfried Peak nord
TGAACGACATCTTCGGGATGTGGTGACGGCGGTCGGCGTTGTGTTTGTGCGGCATCGGTGCGGTCAGGACCAAAGAGATGGACAAGCATCCTACCATCATTCAGACCATCGAAGTGCACCAACGCCTTATATGTCTGCAAAGATCGCGCTCATCACCGGGGCAAGCCGCGGACTCGGCCGCAGCATGGCGCTGCATCTCGCCGCCGACGGCGTCGGCGTCGTCGGCACCTACCGCAGCAAGAAGCATGAGGCCGACGCGCTCGTCGAAGAGATCACGTCCAAGGGCGGCAAGGCTGCGATGCTGCAGCTCGATGTCGGAGACAGTGCGAGCTTCGCGGCGTTCCGATCCACCTTCGCGGAAACGCTCGAATCCGTGTTCGACCGCTCCGACTTCGACTTCCTCGTGCACAATGCCGGCATCGGCAATCTCGCGACCTACGAGGGCACGACCGAGGAGAAGTTCGACGAGCTGTTCCGCGTCGACCTGAAAGGTCCCTACTTCCTGAGCCAGACGCTGCTGCCGATGATTGCGCGCGGCGGGCGCATCCTGAACGTCACCACGGCGGCCACCCGCTTCGTGCTGGAGAACCACTGCGCCTATGCGGCGATGAAGAGCGGCGTCGAGGTGATGACGCGCTACATGGCCAAGGAGCTCGGCCCGCGCGGCATCACGGTCAACGCAATCGCCCCGGGCGCCATCGAGACGGACTTCGAAGGCGGCGCCGTGCGCGACAACCCAGAGCTGAACAAGATCTTTGCTGGCCTGACACCGCTTGGCCGTACCGGCCTGCCCGAGGATATCGGGTCCGCCGTGGCCGGCCTGCTGTCGAGCAGCTTCGGCTGGCTCAACGGCGAGCGGATCGAGCTGACGGGTGGCCAGTCCCTCTGACCCTCGGCAGGCACGACCGTCCCGCGCAACATCACGACGACCGCACTGGAGGACGACATGATCCGGGTCACCACAAGCAGCGTGATCGAGGCCCCGGCCGAAACGGTCTGGACCGCGATCCGCGGGTTCAACACGCTTCCCGAATGGCTGCCCGGGATCACCGCCAGCCAGATCGAGGATGGCAGCGATCCGGACCGGCTCGGCTGCATCCGGGAGCTGACGCTGGCCAACGGGGGCCGGCTCCGCGAGCAGATGGTGGGGTTCTCCGACGCGGACCGCTCGGTCACCTACACGATCCTGATTTGCCCGCTGCCGCTGCAGAACTACATCTCGATTTTGCGGCTGCTGCCGGTGACGGATGGCGCACGCAGCTTCATCGAGTGGACCGCAGAGTTCGACGTGAGCGCCGAGCACGAGGCCGATATGCGGCGCGTGATCGGGCAGGACATCCATCAGGCCGGGTTCGACAGCCTTAAGCGACGCTTCGGCGGCGGAGCTGCGGCATGACCGCGCCGTGGGAGGGCCAGCGCGTGGTGGTGCTGGGCGGCACATCCGGCCTCGGCCTGGCGGTGGCCGCATCCGCCTCACGGCAGGGCGCGATCACCGTCGTCGCATCGCGCCGACAGGCGAACGTCGATGCGGCGCTGTCGCAGCTCCCGCACGGCACGCAAGGATACGTGGCCGACCCGCGTGACGAAGCGGCGCTGGAACGCTTCTTTGCCGTGGTCGGCCCGTTCGACCACCTCGTCTACACGGCGGGCGAGGCCTTGGCGCTCGGAAGGTTGGACGGGCTGTCGATCGAGGCGGGCCGCCGTTTCTTCGAGACCCGCTACTGGGGCGCCCTCGCGGCAGTGAAGCACAGTGCGCCGTCGATCAGGCCGGGTGGCTCGATCGTCCTCACGTCGGGCACCGCTGGCGCACGGCCGCACCCGGGCTGGGCGCTTGGCGCCAGCGTGTGCGCGGCGATGGAGGGCCTCACCCGCGCACTCGCGGTGGAACTCGCCCCGATCCGCGTCAACATCGTCTCCCCCGGCTTCATTCGCACACCGCTATGGCGCGACATGGCGGAAGCCGACCGCGAGGCGATGTATGCGTCCACCGGGAAGCGCCTGCCCGTCGGCCGTGTCGGGGAGGCGGACGACATCGCGGACGCCTACCTGTTTCTGATGCGGCAGGGCTTCGCGACAGGCCAGACCTTCGTCGTGGATGGCGGCGGCGTCCTCGTCTGACGCCTGGCCTGGATTTTAATTCGCTATCGTTCAAGGAGTGCATCATGTCAGCCTCACGTGAGCCGACCCGTGCTCCAGGCACCGTGTCCACCAACCCGGCGACCGGCGCGGTCTTTGCCGAGCACGCCTTCGCCAGCGATGCCCAGCTGGAGGATTTTCTGGACATCGCCAATACGGGGTTCGGCGCGTGGAGGGCGACGCCATCCGAAGTGCGCGCCGGGGTGTTCCGAAACATGTCCGCCATCCTCCGCCGGCGCATCGACGAGTTGGCCGCAATGGCCACGCGCGAGATGGGCAAGCCGATCGCGCAGGCGCGGGGGGAGGTCGAGAAATGCGCGATCCTCTGCGACTGGTACGCCGAACACGGTCCCGGCCTGCTGGCCGACGAGAAGACCAGCGTCGACGGCGAGCAGGCCTACGTATCCTACCTGCCGTTGGGAACCATCCTGGCGGTCATGCCGTGGAACTTCCCCTACTGGCAGGCGATGCGCGGCGCGGTGCCAATCCTGATGGGCGGCAATGCATTCCTGCTGAAGCCGGCCGGCAATGTGGTGGGTTCGGCAAGGCTGCTGGAGGAGGCCTGGCGCGAGGCGGGATTGCCCAGCGGCGCCTTCCTCATTGCCAACCTGGCCCGCGAGCAGACCAGCAGAGCCATCGCCGATCATCGGATCGCCGCGGTCACGGTCACGGGTGGCGTCAAGGCGGGCGCCCTGGTCGCATCGCAGGCGGCCAGCGTACTCAAGAAGTCGGTGCTGGAACTCGGCGGCTCGGACCCGTTCATCGTCCTCGCCGACGCCGATTTGGACGCGGCGGTGAAGGCGGCGGTGGTCGCACGGTTCCAGAATTGCGGGCAGGTCTGCATCGCGGCGAAACGCTTCATCGTCGACGCGCCCATAGCGGAGGCTTTCACCGAACGGTTCGTGGCGGCTGACAAGGAGCTGGTCGTCGGCGATCCTTTCGACGAGGCGACCTATGTAGGCCCGATGGCCCGGCCGGATCTGCGTGAGGAGTTGCACACCCAAGTCGAGTCCACGATCGCGGCCGGCGCCAAGCTGCTGGCTGGCGGCCATCGGATCGATGGCCCTGGCTCCTTCTATGCGCCTACCGTGCTCGCCGACGTCCGTCCGGGCATGGCGGCGTTCGACGCCGAGACATTCGGCCCCGTCGCCGCGATCACGATCGCCAGGGATGCGGACGATGCCGTCGAACTGGCGAACCAGAGCGAGTTCGGGCTGAGCGGCAATCTCTGGACAGGTGACCGCGCCAAAGGGCGGCGGCTTGCACGACGGATGAACACGGGCGGTGTGTTCATCAATGGGTTCTCGGTTTCCGACCCGCGCGTGCCGATCGGCGGGGTGAAGAAGAGCGGCTATGGGCGCGAGTTGTCCCATTTCGGTCTGCGCGAGTTCCTCAACGCGCAGACGGTGTGGATCGATAAGGAGTAATCATCGGTTGCTGCCGCCATCCAGGCTGCATCGCGCGGCTACGGGACGTTTCCGCCATCCCGCAGCCGGTTTGGCTCACAAGGACTGGCCACCAGTCAATTCGATCCGTTGGCCATTGAGCCAGCCGAAGTTCCCCGATGGCAGGCCGGCGACGGCCGAGCCGATATCGTCCGGCATGCCTACGCGGCCGAGCGGCGTGAGGTCTCCGAAGGTTTGACTGAGTTCGTGCACTTCGCCACCCGCGAAGTCGGTTTCAATCGCACCGGGGGCGATCACGTTGACGGTGATCCCGCGGGGTCCGAGCTCCTTGGCCATGTAGCGCGTCATCACCTCGACCCCGCTCTTGATGGAGGCGTAGACGCAGTGCTTGTCGAACACGAAGCGGGTCAGAGCCGTCGAGACGTTCAAGATCGCTCCGCCCTTCGCGATCAGCGGAAGCAGGGTCTGGCTCAGGAAGAACGGGCCTTTGAGGTCCACCTGCACTATCTGGTCGAATTGCTCCTTGGTGGTGTCGACGTAATCAGCCATGTTGCCGATCCCGGCGTTGTTGACGAGGAAGTCGAAGTCCGAGCGTTCAAAGGTCGTGTTCAGAATCTCGGCCAGCGTGGAGCGGAACGGAACCAGGTTGACGGTCCGCCCGACATCCAGCAGCAGCATGACGCCCTTGCCACCGGCTGCGGTGATCTCCCGGACCACCGATTCGGCTTCGGCCTTCTGCCCTTCGGCGTGGTAGGTGCCGATCACGCCGTGGCCTGCGGCAGCGAGATGGAGCGCCACGCTGCGGCCTAGGCCGCGGTTTGCACCAGTGATGAGAGCGATCCTCTCCGCCATCAGGTTCTCCTGTCAGTTGGAACGGCGCCGGGGATGCAATTGACCGGGCGCGCGTCTGGGACGAGCATTTCCCTTATGTTGCCGGGTCGATGCGGCCCCGCTCCGGCCTGGGACGGACGACGCCCCGGGGCCGGACGCGACGCGCCGCTGACGAAGGCTAAGCGAGGTTCTTGGTGAAGAACTCCGCCGTGCGCCTGTCAGCCAGCGTCGCCGCCGCATCGACGCGCCGCTTGCCGAATTCGGTGGCGAAGCCATGGTCGACGCCAGCGTAGTCGTGCAGCGTCGCCAGCGGATGGCCGTTCAGCCCGGCATGCATGCGGGCCTGGGCCGCCTTGTCGACGAAGTGCTCGTCCTGCCCCATGTGCAGCATGACCGGGTGGGTGATGCCCTTCGCCTCGTCGAGCAAACCGTCGATGCCGACGCCGTAGTAGCAGACCGTGGCATCTGCGTCCGTCCGCGCGGCCGTCATGAAGGCGAGGCGCCCACCGAGGCAGTAGCCGAGCACGCCGACCTTGCCCTTGCCGAGCCGGGTCCGGGCGGCCTTGAGGCTTGCCTGGATGTCGGCGATGCCCTGGTCCTGATCGAACTTGTTTATCAGTTCGAGCGAGCGCTCCATCTCCGGCGGGATATCCGGGTCCAGTTCGACGTTGGCCTCGATGCGCCAGAACAGGTCTGGCGCGATGGCGAGGTAGCCGGCCTCGGCCAGCATGTCGCAGCGGCGGCGAATGCCTGCGTTGACGCCGAAGATCTCCTGGATCACCACGACGGCCGCCTTGGGCGCCCCGGCGGGCTCGGCGCAATAGGCGGTGAACGTCCCCGGCCCATCCGGCCGGTCGATGTCGATGGTCGTCGTCATGGGTTCTCTCCTGGTTTGCAAGAAGCGGCGGGTTGCCGGCGTTTACGATCGTGACCGCACTCAGAGGCTGACCGAGCCGCCATCGGGATCACTGTGGAAGGTTGCGGCATTCGTCCGGAACGTGCCGGTCGTGCCGAACGTATCCTCCATGAACTGCATGTCGGTGATCCGGCCATCGTGCACCTCGGCGAGGATCGCTATGGGCGTGGTCGCGGCCTTGCCAAGCGTCTTGGACCGCAGCGTCAGGCTGCCGAACAAGGCAACCTTGGCGCCGTCCTCGAGCGTCGTGCGGATCTCGAAGCCTTCCCGGTCCCAGAAGCGACTCACGCCCGTGAAGGCGTCCACGACGGCCTGCGGCCCGGTCGACGTGCCGGCCCAGGGCATGATCTTCTTGAGCGCCGGATTATCGAAGTTGAGGGCGACGTAGGTGGCGTCCGGCGCCACCATGGACGTGACGGCGGCTTCGTTGGTCGGGTCGGCGAGGACGGCTTGCAGGATTTGTAGCGGTGTTCTGGCCATGGTGGCTCCTTCTCGATGGCATGGACGCTTGGCGGAACGCTCGTGTGAAACCAGTAGTGCCCCTGACTTATGGACCGAATAGTCTCTATTCAAAGCTGGGAAGCCTTGCCGGACCGCACGATCGCCGGACCGCACGACCTTAAACTCCTTCAGACGACTGCCGCCGACAGTTTTAAGGGCCGGTCCTCTCAAGACCGCTTGAGGGCGAGGCCGACACCTCCGAGCGTGCAGGTGAGCGCCAAGCTTTCCCTCGCCCCGAGCGGCTCGCCGAGCACGGCCGAGGCTGCGAGGATGCCGATGACCGGCACCAGCAGCATCGACGTTGATGCAGTGGAGGGCGGCAGGCGCCTGAGTGCCGCGAACCAGCTCAGGTAGCAAAGGGCCATCGGCACGATCGCCATGTATGCCATGCCTATCCAGCCCAGGCCATGAAGCGCCCCAAGATTTGGCCACTCGAAGACGAGGCCGATCAGCACCATCGGCAGGCAGCCAAGGCCGACCTGCCACGCCGTCAGCGCGATCGGCGGCATGGGGATTGGCGACCTTGACGAGATCGTGCTGAAGGCGAATAGGACCGCCGCCCCGAGCGCGAAAAGCACCCCCGGCAGCTTGCCGCCACCAAGCGCGAAGCCCGGCCCGACCAGGACCATGCCGATGCCCGCTACCCCAAGCGCCAAGGCGGCGATGCTGCGCAGCGTGGGCCGGGCACCGAGCAGCGGCCAGGCAAACACCGTCGTCCAGATCGGCATCGTGAAGACAAGCAGCGCGGCCTCGCCCACCGTCAGCCAGACCATGGACAGCGTCGCGAAGCCCATCCAGACGAACACGTTGGAGAATGCCGCGGACGCGAGCGGCCGCCATGCGCCGGGAGAGATCGACAACTGCTCGCGACGGGCGGCGGCGATCAGCGCCAGCCCGAACGCGGCGGCCAGCCCTGCGGTCCCGCGGGCGAAGAAGGGCGGCCAGTCATGCAGGATGACCTTCATGATCGGCCAGTTCACGCCCCAGCCGACGGCCGTGACGAGCAGGCACAGGATTCCGAACGGTCGCGATCCCAGCGGGCCCATCCGGGCAGGGCCTGGCTCTGCCGGTTTGCCTGGTGCGCCCTCATCCAGCGAGGAATGGGCGGCCATGGGCCCAGGCGAGGCGGCCGCGTCCGCCCGCACGGCTTCGAGCGTTGTTTCTGTCATGCCGGATTTCCTTGCCGAAGACGGCGCGTTCAGGGCACGCAGCCGTCACATTACGCGGATCGGCGTGCCGTCCATCCAGGCGAGCAGATTTTCGACCGTTTCGCCGAAGAAGATCGCGTAGATCCTGGCGGTAACGAAGCCGAGATGCGGACTTGCCACCACGTTGTCCAACGTGCGGAACGGGTGCCGCGGCGGCAGCGGCTCGATGTCGAACACGTCGAGGGCGCCGCCGGCGAGGACGCGCCGGGTCAGGGCATCGACCAGGGCCGCCTCGTCCACAAGCGGGCCCCGAGACATGTTCACCAGCCAGGCCGACGGCTTCATGGCGGCAAGCTCCGCCGCACCGACGATGCCGCTCGTGCGAGGGGACAGGGCGAGATGAAGGGTCAGCCAGTCCGCGTCGCGCAGCAGCGTCGCCTTGTCGACCCGCCTCGCCCCGGCAGCCGCGGCGGCCTCCTCGGTCAGGTTTTCGCTCCAGGCAATCACGTCCATGTCGAAGGCGCGGCCGACCTGAGCGATCTTCCGGCCGATCTTGCCGAGACCCATGATGCCGAGCGTGCTACCGCTAAGGTCGGCGCCCACGCCCATCTGCCAGCCACCGGAACGGACCGACGCCGTTTCCGCCGGAACGTGGCGCGCGGCGGCGTGGATCAGCGCCCAGGTCATCTCCGGCGCCCCGTTCGCGGCCCCGCCTGTGCTGCAGACGGTGATGCCGCGCGCCTTGGCCGCATCGAGGTCGATGGAGGCGTTCTGAGGCGCGTTGGAGCCGATGAACCGCAACCGCGGCAGCCGCTCCAGGATGGAGCCAGGCAGGGGGGTGCGCTCCCGCATGACGCACACGGCGTCGAATGGCAGCAAGCGCGCGACCAGGGCGTCGGGATGGTCAACATGGTCTTGGAAGACGTGGACCTCGGCCCTCGCCTGCACAGCCGACCAGTCGGCGCTGTCCAGCGCGGCACCTTGATAGTCATCAAGCACTGCGATTTTCGTCATGTCCATTTGTCCGGTGTCGGTCTTCGGCGTTGGGGGAAAGAGGGCCGCACTTCAGCTTCGGCCGAAGCGCTTTCAGTGCCATAGGCAACACGCAGTTCCAGCATCTCTCATCCTATGTCTGCCTTGTTGACAGACTGTCATACAAAATGCAAGATTCAAAAATGGGAGGACGCAGTGCGGTATCCAGGCCTGGTTTCGTGGTACTTAACCGGATCACGACAGCAGAGGACGACGTTCTGGGCCTGCTTCTCGGGCTGGGCCCTCGACACGTTCGACGCCCAGCTCTTCAGCTTCCTCCTGCCCGCGTTGATCGCGACCTGGGGTGTTTCGAAGGGGGAGGCCGGGATGTTGGGAACAGCAGCATTGCTGTCCTCGGCGCTCGGCGGTTGGGTCGCCGGCATCCTGAGCGACCGCTACGGGCGCGTTCGCGTGCTCCTGTTCACGATTGGCTGGTTCACGCTGTTCAGCGTCCTTGCCGGCCTGACAGCCTCTTACCCCCAGTTGCTGGCCGTCCGTGTGCTGCAGGGGCTGGGCTTCGGGGGCGAGTGGGCCGTCGGCGCGACCCTCATGGCCGAGGTCATGGCCCCTGCCAACCGCGGCAAAGCGGTGGGGTTGGTGCAGAGCGGGTTCTCGTTCGGCTGGGCGTTCGCCTCGATCAGCGCGACGGTCATCCTTGCCCTGTTCCCCCAGGCCCTCGCCTGGCGGGTCGCGCTCTGGTTCTGCGTCGTCCCTGCGCTGGCCGTGGTATTCATCCGGCGCAACCTGGAGGAACCCGCCGTTTTCCTTGAACGCAAGCGAACCGCCAGCAGGGGCGCTTTGGCTGCGTTCGGTTCCGTCTTCCGGCGCGATGTTGCGCGTCACACGGTGCTTGCCAGCACCGTCGTGCTCGGCTTCCAGGCGAGCAGCTTCGCGATCATCAACTGACTGCCGACGTTGCTGATCCAGGTGCGACACCTTTCGCCGGGTCAGATCGTCGTCACCATGATTGTCATCACCGGCGGAGCGTTCGCGGGATTCCTGTTCAACGCCGACGCTTGCGACCGATACGGGCGGAAACCGACCTTGCTGGTGTTCAGCGCCGCGGCTTGGGTGGTCAGTTGCTGCTACATGCTCATCCCAATGCCGCCCGTCCTACTGACGACGCTTGGCTTTGCGGTTGGCTTCACCGTCAACGGCATGTTCGCCTCCGTCGGGCCATTCCTCAGCGAGCTGTTCCCGACGGAGATCCGCACGACCTGCATGGCGTTCTCCTACAATCTCGGCAAGTCGGCTGGTGCCTTTGCCGTCGTGCTCGTCGGCATGCTTTCAGCCTACATTCCGCTCGCCCACGCAATCGGGGCATTCTGCTTCGTCGGGTATGCGGTTTCCATGGCAGCGTTGCTATTGTTGCCGGAAACTTTGGGCCGGGATTTGGGGATGATGGCCACGGAGGTTTAGCACACATTGCTCGCACATGGAACGATGACATCCTTGGCGCGGCCATTCATGAACGCAGGCGCGCGGCGTAATCACGAGGCCAAGCCATTGGCGGATTGATGTCAAACGTAGTGTCTCTCGGGCTGCTCACTGGTGAGAGACCACAGTGATTTTGCCCATACTCCGAAAACCAGGGATTTCGGCACGGTAGCAGGGGAAGCTTAAAAGCGTCGGTTTTCCGGCCTGAAATCGTGCCGTAACGCTGTTGCGGAAACAGCGTGCCGGTGCGACCATCGCGCATGGCTTCCGGTACGAAACAGCGCGCATCCACCGCACTCTCCCCCCCTGCCCCCGCACCTGCGCCGCCCGACGCCGGCACCTCGCTGCTGATCGGCTACGCCAGGGTGTCCACCGAGGACCAACGGCTCGACCTCCAGTTCGACGCCCTCGCCCTTGCGGGATGCCACCGCACCTTCGAGGACCGCGCCTCCGGCGCCCGTGCCGACCGGCCCGGCCTTGCCGCCGCCCTCTCCCATCTGCGCCGCGGCGACACCTTGGTCGCCTGGCGCCTCGACCGGCTCGCCAGGGGCAGCCGGCGTCCCCGGGTCGCACGCCATACGATGCGCGCCAGCAACAGCGCAGCAAGCACGGCGCCGCCAATGATGTGCACGGAGCGCGCATCGACCCGCAACGGCCCGCGCGGGAACCAGTCGTTGACTTGCGCGCCAAGCCACTGCCCGGCGACAAGAAGCGCCGTCAGCGAATGGAATGCGATCGTCGCCGCGTCGTAACGCATGGCCGCAGGACTGACTGGCTGCATGGAAACTCCACATAAGTCATGTAAATTCAAATGCTCCCCGCCTGCTCACCTGGGGTCGCCGGTGATTGGCGCTACGAAGCCGAATATGCAACGGACAGGATGATCTTGCCCCGTGCACGCGCCGACGCTTGGTATCGGAAGGCATCGCCGAACGCCGTCAGCGGGACCGTGCGGTCCACCAGGACCCTCAACGATCCGGCATCCAAGCGTTTGACGACGTTGCCGAGGCGTCCTGCATCGGACCGGTGGAAGACGAACGATGCCGTAACATTGTGGGCCTTCGCCAAAGCCTCGTTTGGCGGCGAAACGGTCGAGACGAGCGAACCGCCCGCCCGCAGAACGCCGAACGACCGCTGCTGGGTTTCACCGCCCACCGTGTCGAGCACGAGGTCGAAGTCGGACAGTTTGTCAGCAAAATCTTCCGTCGTGTAGTCGATCACCTGATCGGCGCCGAGGCGGCGCGAAATTTCGATCCCGGTACCTGACGCTGTCGCGATGACGCGTGCACCTGCGACCCGCGCGAGCTGGATTGCGAAGTTGCCAACGCCGCCGGCCCCGGCATGGACCAGCACGGTTTGCCCGTCCTTGAGGCTGGCGACCTCGAACAGGGCCTGCCATGCCGTGCCCGCTGCCGTCGGGATCCCGGCCGCGTCATCAAGCGAGACCGCTTTCGGAGCCGCGGCGAGATAGTTGGCGGGCAGCAACGCGAACTCGGCCAAGGCCCCGCCGCTCGTAGGATCAAGCCGGGCCACGATCGCATCACCGGCCTGCCAGCCGGTCACGCCAGGTCCAACTTGCTCGACCGTGCCGGCGAGGTCCGTCCCCAGCGTGTAGGGAAATGGCAGCGGGAAGAAGCCGTGCATGGCGCCGCTGTGCAGCTTGACGTCCAGCGGGTTGAGGCTCGCCGCCTTCACACGGACGAGCACCTGGTCCAGACAAGCCTCGGGAACCGGGACGTCCTCCATGACCAGGTCGGCGCCGTAGCCGTGGATGCGGGCGGCCTTCATCAAGCGGTCTCCTTCTGCGGCCAGGCGCCTACTTGGTTCAGCCAGCCGAACCAGTCCTCCAGGTGCCAGGTGTGGGTGATCCTGCCGTCCTTGATGGCGTGGAATTCGTGGATGGGCATCCGGAATGCGGTATTGGTTGGGGCGATCCCGAACCATTCGCCCTTGTGCGTCGCCGTGATTTCGGCTCGCACCGCCGCCCGGCCGGGCACGCCGAAGATGTCGTAGATCACGATCCGCGTGTTGGGGAACGCCGCCAGCCAGCCGCGGATCAGCGGCTTCATGCCCTCACGGCCCGGTGCCTGGCCTGGCGCCAACGGGATGTCTCGCCAATCTGATGTGACTGCTTGATCCAGCAGGTCGGGGTTGCCTTCGCTGAAGGCGCGGTAGAGCGTCTCCACGGCCAGGCGTTCACTTTCGTCCAAACCGGTGGCCTTCGTGGCCGGTGGCAGATCATTCATCGTTTGTCCCTCGCTGATGGCGGCCGGGGCCGTCCCAGTCAGGGATACGCAGTTGCTGACCATGATTGAAATCGATTCGCTATATGTGCAAGCATCCACTAGATGGATTTGCATGGCACGGACTTGAACCTGCTCGTTGCGTTCGACGCCCTGATAGCCGAGCGCAGCGTCACCCGGGCCGGGATGCGGATCGGCCGCACTCAGCCCGCAATGAGCGCCGCGCTGTCGCGTCTGCGGTCGCTGCTGGGGGACGAGCTGTTCGTCCGCGGCCCATCCGGGCTACAGCCCACGCCGCGCGCCATGGACCTGGCCGAACCGCTCGGCCGCGCGCTCGCCGACATTCAGCGTACCCTGGCGTTTACGCAGGCCTTCGATCCCCAGTCCTCGACCTTGTCCTTCAACCTCGGGCTTTCGGAGCATCCCACCTTCGTGCTGCTGCCGCGCCTGGTCGAACACCTGCGGGATGTCGCCCCTGGGATCACCCTTCGCGTCCGCAGCTTCATCGCACGCGACGACGCGGTTGCCATGCTCGATGCGGGCGAGGTTGACCTTGCCATCAGCGTGCCGCCCACGACCGCGACAGGGCGCATCCTGACCCGGCCCGTGTTCGACGAGCGCTTCGTCTGCATCATCAGGCAGGGGCATCCGGCTGCGGGCGCACCATGGGACATGGCCACGTTCCTCAGCCTGTCACACCTGCTGGTCTCCCCGGAGAACGAGGGTTTCGGTCATGTTGACGCAGCATTATCCAAGCAAGGCCTCAAACGCCGGCTCGCGCTGACGCTGCCGCAGATGCACGCGGTGCCGGAGCTGATCGCGCGGTCGGACATGGTCGCGACGTTGCTGCGCGGGGTCGTCGCGGCGTCCAGGCACGCGGCCGCCTTGCGCGTGCTCGACCCGCCGGTCAATCTGGACCAGGTTGCTTTCGTCCTGTCCTGGCACCGGCGCAACGACGGCCACCCGGCGCAACGCTGGTTCCGAGACTGCATCGCGTCACTGCCGGCGGACGCGGATGCTGCCTGACGCGCGGAAGGCGTTGCCGTTCAGCGCTTGACGTTTGGGATGCCCATGAGGTCGCCAACACCAAGCTGCTCCAGGAACGCCGCCTGCTTGTCCCGGCGCAGCGCAATCAGCTCCTCGACGCCCTTGCACTGTGCGTCAACCACAATCCGCGCCGGGCGCTCGCCATGCGGCAGGTCCAGCGCCCGGCGGATCGCCTCGCCGACGGACGACACGTCGAGTGCTCCGCCGTTCGCGGCGTCGATCGCATCGAGGCGCGCGCCCAGCAGCGGAATCTCTGCGGCGAGGCTTCCGTACTGGGTCACGACAGCGCTGTCGGCAGGCGCGTGCGCGTGGGCAAAATGCTCGGTCCCGCTGGTGAAGGCGCCGGGCACCACGACCACGGTCTCGATGCCGGACCGGCTCGCTTCCAGCCCCATGGCTTCGGCCAGCGCCTCGCCCGCGGCCTTGCTGGCGATGTAGGGTCCGATGAACGGCTCAAAGATGTGTGCGGTCGTGCTGCTGATGTAGACCAGCACGCCCCGCCCCTGACGCCGCATCGCCGGGAGGGCAGCGCGGTTCACGCGCACCCAGGAGATCGCGTTGGTGTCGAAGATCTGGGCGAGCTGTTCGGGCGCGAACGCCTCCGTCACGCCGATCATCAGCATGCCCGCGTTGTTCACGACGACGTCGATGCGGCCCTGCTCGCCGAGCACCTGATCGACGGCTGCCCGGCAGCTCGCCTCGGAGAGCACATCCAACTCGATTACGCGCAGATCGAGGTTCTCGCGGACCGCGAACTGCCGCGCGTCGTCCGCCTGCGCGGAGCCACGCTCCCCGTGCAGCCGCATGCTCGTATAGACACAGTGGCCTGCGCGGGCCAGCACCTGCGACACGGCGCGGCCGATGCCCGACCCCGCGCCCGTCACCAGCACGACCTGCCTGCCGGGTGTCGTTGCAGGACTGCTCAAATCATACCCCCACTGGCGCGCAACGCCTGGTCGTTGACCTAACCGCTGTCCCATTGTCCGGCTGCAATCTGGCGAACCCACTAGGTTTGGGCGAAGTAGCGGACGGCCAGTTCAGCGAATTGCTGGTGTTCCCATGTGGGATAGGAGGCCAGTAGGGCCGGTGGCAGGTCGGAGATCGTCCGCTCGGCACCTTTCAGCTTCAGCCCTTCGGCGACCCGGCCCTGCACGTCCTGGAAGAAATCGATGATGGTGCGGGCAAGCTCCACGCCACCCAAGTTGCCATGTCCGGGCACGATGATCGCCGGGTTCAACCTCTCCATCTCCAGCAGCGCTTCGGTCCACCGCTGCGTGTTGATGGCCGACGCCGGTATCTGCGGCGGGAACAGCGGCACGATCGGGAACATGCGGTCCTCGATCATGTCGCCGGAGAACAGGACGCGCTCCTCGGGCAGGTAGATCGTCTGGTCGCCGGGGCTGTGCGCGGTTCCCCAATTGCGGAGCTGGACGGTGCGGCCGCCGAGGTCGAGGGTGGAGCTGTCGCCGTCGTAGGTGCGGGTTGCGGGCACGATCTCCGCGCTTGCCAGCATGCGTGCGACGTCCGGGCCGAAGCCCTTGAACATATCCCGGAGCGTTGGTCCCGTCTTCGTCAAGTAGTCGTTCTGGGCGCTGTTCAAGACATACTCGGCCTGTCCCTTGAACGGAGCGGCCCCGAACGCGTGTTCGGGGTGGGGGTGGGTGGTCGTCAGGATCAGCTTGCGACCCGGCGCGAGCTTGCGGGCCGCGTCCAGCACCCGGGCGCCGCTGTCCGGGTTCAGCCCGCAGTCGATGACGAGTGCCGAGTCCCGGCCGACCACGATGCCGATGTTCGGGACCAGGTTGATGCGATGGTCCGGCAACAGCCAGACACCTTGGGCGATTTGGCTGGGGAAACGGGCGTCCACCTCCGGCAGCGGTTCGGCCAGGGTGATGGTCGTGCTCGGCAGGTTGGCTGCCGCGGCATGCCGGCCCGTGAGCGCCGCAGCCGCCATGCCGAGGCCAAGCTTCAAGGCGGTACGGCGCCGGGACTCCGATCGTGCAAAGCCGTCAGGTATCGACATACTACTGCCCTTTGCTGATCGCGCGCCATCGTGAGCGGGAACTTGCTCGACTGCCTGGGCACACTGCACGACCGGATGTGTGAGGAAGCATGAATTGTCGATATGTCCGCGCATCCACGTTGTGGATGGGGCGTTCCAGGTACTCGCGACCCGCATCGACGCGCGCCAGCACGGCAGCGCAGGCCAAAGCTTTGAACTTGCTGCACATGGGAGATCGCTCGGCGGCGTGGTGGCCCGCCTGCTGCCCCGTCCCGGTGTCGAACACTGCGACGCCCAGGCGTCCTCCGCTTTGCGCGTCCAGCCGGGCGAACTCTCGTCCCAAGTTGCCGGCTACCTTGAGCGGCGCGCCATCAGCGTACGTGGACAAGGTTCCTGCGAGCAGGCCCATACCAAAGCTGATTCCAAACTGCCGCCGTGCCAGCGTTAAGATTGGCTCCCTTCTGCCCTACGGCTTCGTACAGGTGAGTGCTACAAGAGGGGATACGGCTGCCAAACGGCCAACCTGCACAGCTTCGCAGTCACAGCTTCGCAGTCACTGGGCCTGAAACAATGCCCAGGGATCCCTCAGCATAAGGAGGGTCCCCCTAAGCCGCGCAGCTCGCCGCCTCCGGCGCCGTCCGACGATGCAGCTTCGAGCCGACATCGACGATTGCCTGGATGGCCGGGATGAGTTCCTCGCCGAGATCGGTCAGGGCATAGTCCGCGCTCGGCGGGGTCGTCGCCAGCACGGTGCGGGACAGCACGCCCCGCTCCTCAAGGTCCTTGAGCCGCGCGCTCAGCACCTTGGCCGAGATCGCCGGCATCGCGCGGCGCAGCTCGGAAAAGCGGCGCGGCCCCTCGCTCAGGTTCCAGATAAGCGCTGGCGTCCAGGCTCCGCCGAGCAAGCTCATGCAGGCCGACATCGGGCAGCCCGGCGGCTGTGGGACCCTTCTTCGTAGCTTCAACGCCATGACACCTACCTGAGCACCAGGCTGCAACCTGGTTACCTGGACGATACCTGGAAGTGCCAGTCACCGCAAGTTACCGGGTTTCCAAAAGTAACGCTCGTGCGTATCTCACGGCCTCCCGCAACCGGAGACACTCCATGAAGCTCTTCTACGCCCCTGGCGCCTGCTCGCTCTCGCCGCATATCGTGCTGCGCGAACTCGGCCTGCCTTTCGCGCTCGAAGCCGTCGACCTCAAGACCAAGAGGACCGAATCCGGCGCGGACTTCACGGCCATCAACCCGAAGGGCTACGTCCCGGCACTGCAACTCGAGGACGGCGAGGTCCTGACCGAGGGCGCGGCCATCGTCCAGTACCTGGCGGACAAGCATGCACCCGGCACGCTCGCGCCCGTTGCCGGCACGGTGGAGCGCGCGCGGCTCAACGGGCACCTGAGCTTCATCTCGGCTGAGCTGCACAAGGCGTTCGGGCCGCTCTTCAACCCGGCTCTCACCCCCGAGGCACGCGAGGCGGCGGTCGCGAATATCGGCCGCAAGCTCGACATACTCGAAAAGGTGCTGGCCGACGGACGCCCCTACCTCAACAGCCCGGATTTCACCGTTGCCGACGCCTACCTCTTCGTAGTGCTGAGCTGGATGCCGAACTTCGGCATCGACCTTGCCCGCTGGTCGCGCCTAGGCGAGTTCAGCCGGCGCGTCCGCGCCCGCGCAGCCGTCCAGGCCGCGATGGCAGCCGAGAAGCTGCCAAAGGCGGCGTAACGCACCCTCGGGACGGCCTACAGGCGCTGAGTTGGCCGTCCCCTGAGCTAGCGAAGCGCGCCGCACATACGCTCACAACTCGATGCGACGGCTTCGGGAGCTTCAAGCGGGACGAGGTGACCGGAGTTGGGGATTAACGTGAACCGCGCCTTCGGCAGGAACCGCGATAGCACCGGTCGCAGCACAGCCTCGCGCTCGACCTGATCCCGCTCGGCAACCAGCACCTCGACCGGTATCTCGACGCCGTTCAGCGCCGCACTGACATCGGCCAACATGCCCTGCTCCGGCCAATAACTCTTGGCGCCCGCCTCGCCCCGCAGCGTATCCGCAATTACCTGTTCCCGCTCCGCCTTGCCGAGCGCCGGCCCAGCTAGCACTTCCAGCGCCTGCAACACGCCCTCGCGCGATTGATAAGAGGCCAGCATCCCCGCGCGAACCTCCGCCGGAACGTCCATCGGGGTCGGCGGCGCGGGCGCCACCAGCACCAGCCCGGCTAGGCCGCGCGCCCGGCGTCCGGCCAGGACCTGCGCCACCTTGCCGCCCATGGAATGGCCGACCAGCACGTACCGGGCAATCTCCCGATCCTCCACCACGGCCGCGACATCATCCGCGAGCGCCTCAAGGTCGTAACGCCCGTCCATCGCCCGCGAGCCACCCCAACCGCGCTGGTTGACTAGCACCCGGCACCGGCGGGCGGGCAGGCGCGCGGCCACTGCGTCCCAGGTGCGGGCCGAACCGCCCCAGTAGTGCAGGAACACCAGCGCTGGCCCGTCCAAGCCGGCCTCCTTGACGACGAGTTCAGCCCCTTTGGTCCCAATCGTGTGCGACATCATCGGCGCTGATCCCTGGCTTTGACGGAGCGCAGGCTATGTCCGCGTCGTCCGTTTTGTAAGCGGACCGGCCGCCTGCCACCAATTTTGGACGACGCAGGCCTGTATCACTTCGTCAAACGCTCGGACCCTGCTCGTACATGCGAACGATGCTCACCGGCCTGCCGGTCTTGTCCTCTACCGTCCGCCACCGCCCGACCGGCCTGGCCATATCTTGCGCTGCTGCTGCTGTGGTCGGCGCCGTCGGGGCGCACAACGCCAAGAGAACCAGGGCAACCCTCATGGCGCCTCCGGTGCCGGTGCCGACGCCCTGCCCGCGCTTTACGACATCTTCGGCGAGTAGGCTGCGCGCCGTATCGATGATTGCGTCGTCGTTGCCCCTTGGCGCCCAGCCAAGTGAGCGCCTCGCTTTCTCGGCCGAGACCGGCCGTTCCTTGTCCAACTCGAACAGTCGCTCCCGCACGACAGGGTCGATCAGCGAGGACAGCCGCACGAGCCAACTCGGTAAGTGGCGCTTGGGCACCTTGTTCGCCACTTCGGGCACGCAGTCGCGAAGAACTCGCGCTATGTCCGACATCCAGTAGAACGGGCCGGCGCCGATGAAGCGCTGGCCGGCGGCGTTTGGCGTGCGCAACGCCCGGACATGAAGGTCGGCGATGTCACGCACATCCACTAGCGGCCAGCCGAAATGCGGCAAGCCGGGCAGCGAACCGTCGATTAGCCTCCGGACAATGTCGAGCGAGGCCGAGAAATCGCCGCCGAGCACCGGACCGAGCACCGCGCCAGGGCAGATGGTGACAAGTTCGAGCTCACCACCCTCGCGCCCGTGCCAATCCCAGGCCGCGCGCTCGGCGATCATCTTCGATCGCTCATACGCGGAGCTGTCGCTGCGATCGGCCGGGTTGGACCAGTCCGCCTCGGTAAACGGCTGTGCACGCCCGCCATGGCCGTAGGCCACAGCCGCCGTCGAGGAGGTCATCACCACGCGCGCCACGCCGCCATCACGGGCGGCCTTGAGGACACGCAGTGCGCCGTCGCGTGCCGGTCGCACCAAGTCGTCGTCGTTTTTCGGATTGCGCGCCGGGAGAGGTGACGCGACGTGCAGCACACCCGAGCAACCGGAGCAGGCCTCTCGCCAACCGGCATCGGCGTTGAGATCGGCAACCAGGATTTCGAGCGGCTCTTCAGTTTGCACGAGCTTGCTGATCGCCGTGCGCACCTCCGCCTCGCGTGCGCGGCTGCGTACCGTGGTTCTGACCTTCGCGCCTTCGCGGAGAAGCTGTGCGATACAAAAGCTCGCGATGTATCCCGATCCACCGGTCACCAGCACACGTTCGAAGTCGACCATGACGCCCTCCTTGCCTGCGCGCAGAGATAGACATATTGACCTGTAAATGTCCAGTCCGTCCGATCAAGGTCTGAAACGCATCCTTGCTGCGGCGTTGACGCTGTTCGGCCGCCACGGCTTCCAGCGCACGAGCATGGCCGACATCGCGCGCGAGGCAGGGATCGCGCGGGCAACGCTTTACCTGCGCTTTTCGGAAAAGAGCGCTCTCTTCGCGGCACTGGCGGCGTTGTTGGTCGATGAGGCGCTTGCGCGGGCAGAGACGGCCTGGGTTCGCGGTGCGCCCCTATCGGAGAACATCGCCGCGACCCTGCTCGCCAAGGATCTCGGCTTCTTCCACATGCTCAACGCGACCCCACACGGCGCGGAGCTACTGGAGCTCCATGCCGAAATGACGACCGCCCATGTGGCCCGGCTTGATGCGAGGTTCGCCTCGCTGCTCGCGAGGCGCGGCCGCGAGGCGGCGCAGGAGGGCGCGGACCTGACGGCATTCGGCAACGCAGATGGCTTCGCGGCCTTCGTGGCGACCGCCGGCTCGGGCCTCAAGCACGAGGCGCACACCGAAGAGGCGTTCCGCTCAGCTATCGAACGCCTGGCGCGCGTGTCAGCGCGCGCGGCGGGTCAGACCTGAACCACCTCACATTGAGGTGGTCCCGTCCGTTCGGCTCTCCCGCACTTTGCGTGGAGGCGAACGATCGTCTGAAACGGATAAGGCGCTGATATATCAGGAAGATCTTGGGTTGGGGTGGGTTCGAGTATCATGCCTCACACAGCCAAATCGGCAACCGCTCTTTCTGCAGTGAGATCAGCCATCTACCGTTCAAATCAGGAGGGTTGGCTCCACGCAAAGTGCGGGAGAACCGTCCGTTCGGACAGGTTGGCGGCCGGAATAAGCTTGGTTCTGGTTGTCATCAGGCTGCCAGCTTCTCCGTCTTCTTCCCGTCTGCCCCTGTCTTCCTCTTGTCCCGTATGCCTCGTCCGGTGTGCGCCCGGCCAGGGTGGAGTGGGGCGACCGGGCATTATAGTAGCCAACTCAATACGCCAGACCGGCCCGCAGCTTGGAGCCAGTCTCGAACGCATGCAGGTAGACGCACTCATGCTTCAAGCTGCGCCACAGTCGCTCGATGAACACGTTGATGCTCCTATAGAGGCCCTCCGTGCCAATGATGGGTTCTTGGCCAGATGGGGTGGACGGCCCGCAACGGCATCGATGTGCCAAGATGCCCGGCCCGGCCAGCGGCTGCGAGTGCTCCATCAGCCACTCCTGGATGCCCTTCTTGGCCCAGCACCGGAAGCGTTTCTTGACCGCTTCGGCCGAGGAGAAGAAGCAGGCCAGCTCAGTCCACGAGCAGTTGCGTCGCAGCACGGCAAAGCAGGCGCTGACAAAGCGGCGCAGCGCGTGCAGGTCGTGCAAGTGCATATGCGGTTCAGACCGCAGCCCCTCCAACACACGTTGCCACAGCCCATCCTCGATGAGATGCTCGTCCATGCCCAGGTCCTCATGTGATGCTCGCAACACCATAATGGCCCCTGGCCACGGGGCGAAGCCGCCCCGTGGCCAGGGGCCACCCGAGAAACCTTGTCCCTAGACCCTAGGTTGAACCGCCTGCCTCGCGGCGGCCGTCCTGTTCAATGACCATGCAGCTCCCGGTCGCGTGCGCGCAGAGGCGGCCGTCACGGTCCATCAGCGTGGCCTCGCCGAGCACCAGCCTGCGGCCCTGGTTGATCACCCGGCCCTCGGCCCGGACCGGCCCCGTGCCTGCAAGGACGGCGCGCAAGTAGGCGATCTTCAGGTCTGTGGTGGCATATCCAGCGCCAGGCGGCAGGACCGTGAAAACCGCAAGCGCAATCGCGGAGTCCAGCATCGCCGCGACGTAGCCGCCATGCACGGACCCGAGCGGGTTGGTATGGTCCTCGTTGGGCGTGCCGACGAGCACGACGCGCCCCTCGTCCGCCTCCGTCCCAGTGATGCCAAGGGTGCGGCCGAGGCCGCGCGGGAAGCCGCCGGCGGCGAAGATCATGCGGATCGATGCCAGGTTCGCACCTGGCTCACCACGGGCCGCCGCATCAGTCGGCTGACTCATCCAGGAAACTCCTGCAAAGGGTTATCGCACCGGCGGCCAGCGCAGGCCGGACCCGGGCAGGCAGATCCGGGCAGGCCGTGCCAGCTATGACGGCTGCAGCAGCCGCGGGCGCGTGATGACGGGCTTGATGTGCGGCTCCAGCAATGCCTCCGTCGCGTCCTCCCAGGGATGCGTGCTCATCACCCGCTCCGGGTGGATGTGCCCGCACCGCAGCAGGTCGAGCACCTTGGGCAGGTGCGGGCTCACGCTGGCGGTTCCCATGGAGAAGGTGACGTCGCGCTTGTACATCTCCCACAGGGGCAGCGGCGTGTCGGCGAAGAAGATCGCCGCGTTGGACAGGTGCCCGCCTGGCGCCAGGCACCGGATGGCCGCGGCGAGCATCTCGGGTTCCCGCGCCACGCCGATCACGACCGGAAAGCGCATGTCGAACTCGGGGAGGATCGCCGCGTGCACGGTGACCCCGAGCCTCCTTGCCGCCTCGCGCCGTTCCTCGCTGGCATCGACGAAATCAACCCGGGACGCGCCGGCGGCCAGGGCGTGGTCGGCCGCGAACAGGCCCAGGCTCGGCAGGCTGCTGACGACCAGCACCGGCGCCCCCGGGTGCTTGGCCAGGCCGCGGGAGACCGCGATGTAGGCCTCGGTCAGGTTGTCGCTGGCGCTCGCCGCCGCGGCCGGGTCCACGCCGTCCGGCAGGCGGACGAGCATGCCGTCGGCGAACGGCACCCGCACCTGCTCCGAGAACAGGCCGCCCCAGTCGCCGGCGATCGGGATGCCGTATCCGGCGATGCCCGGCGCGGCCGAGCAGGCGGCGGACAACCCGCGGCGGCACTCGGCGCAGACGCCGCACGAGATGTGCCAGGGCACGACCACGACGTCGCCGGGCCGCACGGTCCTGACCATGCTGCCCGTCTCCAGCACCTCGGCGACGCACTCGTGCCCGATGGGGAAGTCCTCCCCGAACGACACCAGGCCCCGGATGATGCGGCGGTCGAGATCGCAGGTCGTCGAGGCGATCGGCCGGACCACCGCCTCCAGCGGGTCCTGCACGCGCAGCTCCGGCATGTCGTGCCACTCGAGCTTGCCGACCTTGACGAAGTGCAGCGCCCGCATCAGGGCGCGTCCGCCATCTGCCGAGCGGCCGAGCGCGGCGGCTCCGGGAGGCGCTGGCCGCCGCGTGCGGTCTGCGAGGCCGGGGTCTCGAACACGGCCACCTCGATGGAGGCCTCGTCGGTCCCAACGGCCTCGTGCCAGGCCCTGGACACGCGCAGCGCCAGCTCGGTCTTCAGCGCGGCCGGGCGGCCGGCCCGGATGTAGCAGAAGATCAGCGCATCGCCCGACGGCTTGCCTGCGGTCCAAATCTGGTCGGGCTCCGGCTGGCGCAGGATCACGCTGATCAGCTCCAACTCGGAGCCGATTACGTCATGCACGACGGCGGTGATGGAACGCGCGACCTGCTCCCGCGTCGAGGGGTCGAGCGGCCCGGCGAACTCGCAAACCATGATCGGCATCCCGGCTTCTCCCACCCTGCACCCTGACGCGTGATGCTCAGCATGGGCCGGTTCCAGCAGCCCGGCGTTCGCGTCCAAGTCAAACCGTTCGTCAGGCCGACATCGCCCGAGAGGCCCTGGCGCCCGCGGGCCGCGTGGCCTGCTCCCGTGCTGCCTTGCCTGTCATGGGGCGCCGGGCGCAGGGTGGAGGCATGTGAAGTCGGGAGGAGAGGAGCACGTTGCCGCATGTCGATGGCCGCCGACCCGCCAAATCCGCAACTGCTGCGGCAACGTCGGCGCCGCCTGGGACCATCCGCGAGATCAACGCACCGCTCGTCTGCCGAACGGATGTCACGAGCCGGCACGTCAGCGTGGAGCAGATGCGCCGCCGCGGCAGCGGGCCGGTGAGGTGGCGCTACCGCCAGGACCGGCATGCGCTGTTCTGCTTCGAGCGCGGCGTGCGGTCCTGTGTCGGGGCGCTCGACGGCAGCACCGTCCGGCGGATCTTCACCGGCGGCGCGACGCTTGCCTTCGTGGCGGCGGGCGCCCTGGTCGAGGCCGTGTTCGACGTGCCTGCCGAGTGCAGCTACCTCGTCGCCTCGTTCGATGCGGCCCCGTTCCTGTCAGGCGACGAGGAGCTGGCGCGGCTCGGCGTCCCCGCCTCCCAGGTCGGGTTCGCCGATCCCAGCCTGGCCCTCGCCGTGGGGCAGCTCCGGCGCGAGCTTGCGAAGGCCGATGCACTCACCTCCCTGATGGTCGAAAGCTGGGCTGCCCAGGCCTGGGGGTTGCTTCATCGCCGACAGGCGCCGGGCGCGGACGACGCCGCGCGCCTTGGCTCGGCAGCCCTGGGCCGGGTGCTGCGCCGCATGAGCGAGCGGCTTGCCGACGACGTGCCGCTCGCCGAGCTGGCGGGCCTGGCGGGCCTGGGGCCGCGGCAGTTCTGCCGCCGCTTCCAGGCCGCCACGGGATCCACGCCGGCCCGGGCGCTGGACACGATGCGGCTGGACCTCGCGTCGAGCCTGCTGGCCACGACGCGCCGGCCGGTCACCGAGATCGCGCTCGAGTGCGGCTTCAGCCAGCCGCAGCACCTGGCGACTGCGTTCAAGCGCCGGTTCGGCACGACGCCGACCGGGTTCCGGGCGGCGATGTCATGAGCGGCCGGGCACGGCAGGGAGGCAGGGCGATCATCTCCGATGCGTGACTTGGCGCATGATGTCCAATGGAGCGTGACGTGCGGGATGCTGGCCAGGTTGACGGCTCAACCAGTATCGGCTGCAAGGGCGGTTGGTGCGGTGATCATGTCCTGCAGGGTTCCGGGCCGCACCCTGGTCATACGTGGCCCCAGGCGGGGCAGGCTTTCCGCCGCGGCGGCAAGTGTTCCCTTCGTGAACCGAGGCACGCGGCCGAGGATGGCCTCAGCCTTGACGGACGATGTAAGTCAGCGATGGGTCTCGACGCTGATCAGCGCCGCAACACACTGAATGTTCACATTTCCCCTGGTGGTTGAGCGCCAACGCCACCGCTGGCACGATCGCGGCGTGCGGGTCGCCGTCGCGGGCCTGCATGGCCATAAGTTTGTAAACAAGCGCTCAACTGGGACCCCACTGGGATCGGGTCTACCGCATTGATGAGACGCAGAAAACGCCGTAAAGGCAGGGCCCCGGTCAGAGCCGACCGGGGCCCTGCCTATAAACCACTTCTCAATGTAAAATCAGTGCGTTGCAGCCGTTTTGGGAGGGGTTCCGGTTCGGCGCTTGTTCACAGGCCAAGCTGAACGGGGTCGAACCGTATGCATGGCTGCGGGACGTGCTGACCAAGATGGTCGATGGACACCCGCAGCAGCGTCTGGACGAGTTGCTGCCCTGGAGCCAAGCCTAAGCCCTACGGCTGGGTTTGGTGGACAGCGGCCCTTGAAGGTTGGTCCTGCACCCCCGGTCACCGATTGTGGCGGCGTGCCTAGCCTTGTGCTGTCGGCCGCACGACGATCTCACCCACGTCAACGTCGGCCGGCTGCTCGATGGCGAACGCAATCGCACGGGCAATGGCGTCCGGGGAGATCGCAATCTGTTCCATCCGCGCGAGTGTTTGAGACCGGATTTCCTGGTTCGTCATGGAAGATGCAAGGTCCGTGCTGACAAAGCCGGGCGAGATCGTGCTCACCCGCAACTTGTCGCCAGCCTCCTGCCGAAGGGCTTCGGAGATGGTGCGCACGGCATTCTTGGTGCCCGCATAGACGGCCATGGTGGGCAGGATCTTGAAGCCGGCGGTGGATAGGATATTCACGAAGTGCCCAGCGCCTTGCTGGCGAAAGACGGGTAGCGCCGCGGCGATGCCGTACAGGACGCCCTTGATGTTGACGTCGATCATCTCCTCCCAGTCCTCGACGCGGAGATCATCGAGAAGGGAGTTGGGCGCGACGCCGGCGTTGCTGATGAGGACATCCAGCCTGCCGTATCGTATGCCCGCCAACGCCACCAGGCCCTCAACCTGATCGCGGCGTTTAACGTCCGTGCGGGCATGAACGGCCTCGCCGCCCGCTTCAGAGATGCGGGCCGTCAAGGTTTCCAGGCGGTCGGACCGCCGGGCGCCCAGAACGAGCCTGGCCCCGCGCTCGGCGAGCAAAAGAGAAGTCGCTTCGCCGATGCCGCTGCTGGCTCCCGTGATCGCAACGACCTTGCCGTTGACCCCAGACATGGACCGTCCTTTCCAGTGCTTGCCCGCTTGGGCTCGACCAGATCATTGCGCGGCCTCTTCAGATGATCTATGCGCGATACACCAAGATATCGGCCTGATCGTCCAACGCAGCATGGATCCACTCTCCGAAGTTCTCTCATTGCTTGGCATCAGGAGCGCCCGTTGCACCCGGCTCGAGGCAGGCGGACAATGGGCGCTACGGTTTCCCGCCAAGCCGGCTGCCAAGTTTGCCGCCGTCCTGCGTGGACAGTGCTGGATCACGCTGCCGGGCGAACCACCTCGATTGCTCGCAGCGGGTGATGCCTTCTTCCTCACTGACGCACCCGCCTACGTCCTGGCGAATGATCAGCAGAGGCCGCCAGAGGACGGCATCGCGCTGTTCGATTGGGCTCATTCCGACACCGCCCACCACGGCGGCGACGGGACTGTCCTGCTCGGCGGCAGCTTCGCGTTCGAGGCCGGCAACGCACAGCTCCTACTCGAAACCCTGCCGGCGTTCATGCACCTTCCAGCGCATGATCCCTCGGCGGCGCTCCTGCGGGGCACGCTCGAGGTGCTGGACGGCGAGATCAGGAGCGGGCGCATGGGCGCGTCTCTGATCACCCACCGTCTTGCCGACGTCCTGCTCGTCCAGGCGCTGCGCGCCTACGCGGCCATTTGCGGGGATGGCGGGGCCGGGTGGGTCGGCGCGCTCGCTGACAGGAGGATTGGCGCCGCCCTCGGGCTCATGCACGGCGATGTCGCGCACCGCTGGACGGTGGAAGAACTCGCTCGGGCGGCCGGCATGTCGCGCTCCGGTTTTGCGCTCCGCTTCAAGCAGCTCGTCGGCCTTCCGCCGCTCGACTACCTGCTGCGATGGCGGATGCAGATTGCGCGGGAGGCCCTTCGACGGAACGAGAGCTCAGTGGCGGACCTCGCCATCCGGCTCGGCTATGCCTCTGAGAGCGCGTTCGGCAACGCGTTCAAACGAGTCTTTGGCAGGGCGCCAAAGCGATTCTGGTCCGGAGAAGGTCAAGTATCGACTGCAGCTGTCTAGGCACGGTGGAAGTCGCAAAGAGTCAAGTGTGGCCTGTCAAGATGCGATGGTCGGACGCTTACAAAAGACCGGCTTCGCCGTGTGGCGACGCTGCGTAAGCCTGCTTAGCTTTCAGTGCGTGCCAGCACGGCGCTGACCTGGGTCGCAGCCCACTTCCCGCCGCGGGCGTGAGGATCGGCGTGGAAGATTGGCTCATCCGCAAACTTGAGGGCCGGCTCGCATCGGCAGATGCGAGTACGTACATAAAGCGAACAGTTTGGAGTTCGTGTTGTCCCTTGTCGAAATATGCACTGCCTTTCTTGCCTGCCGACCTGGTGGTCGAGCAGGTTCTGCCTGATCCCGACCGAGTTGTTGTTGTCTGCCGCACCCGCTCCGTTGCCGCATCCTGCCCGGTGTGCGGACAGATCTCGTCGCGCGTGCATAGCCGCTACCGGCGCAAGCTCGCCGACTTGCCGTGGCAGGGACGCGTCGTCTCGCTCACCTTCTGGGCGCGACGGCTGCATTGCGCCAACGGCGCCTGCTCACGCCGGATCTTCACCGAACGGCTACCTGACGTCGCCGCCCCGCACGCCCGGCGCACGGTGCGGCTGGGCGATATACAGGGCCACCTCGGCGCAACCCTGGGCGGCGAGCCCGGTGCGCGGTTGGCCAAGCGGCTCGGCATGACCGTGAGTGGCGACACCCTGCTCCGCCTCGTCCGGCATCAGGCGCCCGCGACGTCCACCATAGCGCCTCGGGTGCTGGGAGTGGACGATTGGGCGTGGCGTCGAGACCATCGTTACGGCACGATCCTCGTGGATCTGGAGCGCCGCGCCGTCGTCGACCTTTTGCCCGACAGGGACGCAGACAGCTTCGCCGCTTGGCTGCGTGCACACCCCGGCGTCGAGGTGATCGCGCGCGATCGAGGTGCGGTTTATGCCGATGGCGGACGCCGCGGTGCACCCGGCGCCACCCACGTCGTGGATCGCTGGCACCTTTTGGAAAACTGCAGCGCCGCCGTCCTGAACGTGGTCAAGCGGCACATGCCGGTGGTGCGCAGGGCGGCAAAACCCGCCTCTGAACCTGCGGAGATCCCATCACAAGGACCGCCTGAACCGCCCTCCATGACGAGCGCACAGCGGCGGCAATGGGCCGGTTGGCGACGACGAGCAGAGGTATATGAAAGCGTCATAAGCCTGCACCGGGCCGGTGCCTCCATCAAGCAGATCAGCCGCGATCTGGCGCTGGCACGCAACACGGTCCGACGCTGGCTGCGCGGCGAGCAGCCAGATCCTTGCCGGCCACGGGTGCATTCGCTTGACCCTTGGCGGGCACTGCTGGAGCGGCGATGGGCCGAGGGCTGCCGCAATGGCGCCCGGCTGTGGCGTGAGGCGCGCGACGCTGGCTTTGCCGGAGGATTGCGCGTCGTCACCGAATGGGCAAACCGTCAGCGGCTGGCCAATCCGGTGATGGCGAAGATGCCTGGCCATGCCGCGCCTCCTCCGCCCGCAGCACGCCGCGTTGCCCGCCTACTGACAGTCGACTTCCCGTCGCTCAAGGAAGCGGAGCGCACCTACATCGAGCGGCTCCTGGCGCTGTCGCCGGCATTGGATGCCGTGCGCGGCCTCGCCCGCCGTTTCGCGGCCATGGTGCGAGACCGAAATGCCGACGCACTAGATCCCTGGCTGGTCGAAGCAGCCGAGAGTGAGTTAATGTCATTCGCCCAGGGTCTCAAACAGGACGAAGCCGCAGTCCGGGCTGCGCTGAAGTTGTCCTGGAGCAGCGGTGCGGTCGAGGGCAACGTCACCCGCCTCAAGCTGATCAAACGTCAGGGTTACGGGCGCGCCAAGCTGGATCTGCTCCGCGCCCGTATGCTTCATGCCGCATGACCAGTCTGGGAACCATCAAGTTTGCGGATGAGCCCCGTTTGGACGCCGATCACCCCGCTAACAGGGTCCCTATTCCACGCCTATTCACACAGATAGTGGCTGAACGCCTCGAATATCTGCTCATGCGGCGTCAAGGGTGGCAGCGCCGCCGCCGAGATCATGCCCGCCGCGCGGAACACCGACAGCAACCGCTTGAACGCGGCCCGGTCGCCCGCCTGGATGGATCGCCGCTCGGCCCGATGCCGAAGATACTGCTCGACAATGCACTCATTGCAATCGGCCAGCTGCAAGCCACTGCTCGCAAGCCATCGCATTAGATCGGCAAGCAAACTCAAAGATCGCCAGGTGCCGTGGCGGCCAAGCCCGTCGTTAACAAGACGTGCGGCGTAAAGTTCTACAAGCTGCCCGTGCGGCCCGCTCTTGAGGCGCCAAAACAGATTGCTCCTGCTCAAGTACTCGTCTGCCGTCATCATCCTCGTCTCCGCTGTTGGTAGCGAAGACAGGGGACGAACTATGCCGAGCCGATAACAAGCCAATCACCAGGATTGCGGGGCAAAAGTGGCTCCGCTCGGCATAGTTCGCCGGTCGGCATAGACGGCCAAGCTGAACGGCATCGAGCCGCAGGCCTACTTCACCGACCTGCTGACCCGCCTGGTGAACGGCTGGCCGCAGGCGCGCATTGACGAACTCATGCCCTGGCACTGGGCCGCCCCAATACCAGCCTGACCGTCAAGCCACTACCGTCAGGGCCACAGAGCATCGCTTACGGTCGAGCGCTCGTTTGCTTGGGCCGGCCGTTGCCGCCGCTTGGCGCGCGACCATGAAGCCTCGACCAGTTCCGCACTCGCCTTCTTCATCCTGGCCAACGCCATGGTGCTCGTCAGGCGGTTGGCCCGGGCATTATGAAACGGGCTCTCACTCAAACCGGGGGATCAGGAAGGGGGCAGGTCACTTTGCAAACACCATCTCGATTGGGTTCAGGTCAGGGCTGTAGGCTGGCAGGAACAGCAGCGTTATTCCGGCAGCCTCAAGGGCATGGCGAACGCCAGCAGCCTTGTGGACCGGCAGGTTGTCCATGATCAAGACGTCGCCGCGCGCCAGGTTGGGGACGACCTGCTGCTCGATATAGGCGACGAACAACGCGCCGTTGACCGCTCCGTCGAGCACGTAGGGCGCGGCTATGCCGCTTTCGTGCAGGCAGCCGATGAACGTCGACGTTTTGCGGTGGCCATGCGGCACGCTGGCAACCAGGCGCTCGCCCCGGGGTGCCCTGCCATACTCCCGAACCCAGGGCGTTTCCAGGAACTGCGCGTCGATCAGGCGCATCAACGCCAGGGTCTCCGCCGTCTCGCCCACGGGCTGGTAGTAGAATGACGACCGGCTGATCGACACCAACTCGCATTGGCGCACAACG
>JAABUM010001959.1_pt1 | contig 29170 bp, 27 predicted proteins | sample 5559161 | NCBI WGS metagenome assembly JAABUM01 (sample SAMN10711868, study PRJNA513369) | rock metagenome | isolation source: Antarctica rocks | place: Antarctica: Victoria Land, Siegfried Peak nord
GGCGCTACTGGCGCCGCTGGTCGCCGCTGCCCCCGCCGCCCGCGTTGTGGTGTCTGCTTGAGCACCTCCGGCACGGGCACGGCCTCGCCCTGTACGCCTCGCCCTGACCCAAGTCAACAAAGTACCGTTAGGACTAATGGCGGCCCGCCAAGGGACTCCTTTCGCATTGAGGGCCGCTACGCGCTGGCATAGACTTGGGGCAACGACCTAAAGCGTCGCAGCATCTTCACCGATAAGGGCAAACCCGCCGCGAGGCGGGGACGCAAAGCCACGGGACTCATCGAGTTGGCCGGGCTACCGAAACGAGATAGCCCCCATCGATCACGCCAGATCGGTGCGGGGTTGCGAGAGGCTTTTCATGCGCGTGCCCGTTCTCCGCTTGTGCCTCGTCCTGCTCTCCCTCCTGTTCCTGGTGCCGCAGCCGCGAAGCGATACGCTGGTGTCGGCGGCACCTTTCCCGGATGTCCCCGCCGACGCCACCTATGCGGAGGCGGTCCGGCAACTCGCCGCGCGCGGCGTCGTCCACGGCTATTCCGATGGCCGTTTCGGGGCCGACGATCCGCTCCTCCGCGCCCAGACCGCCGTCGTCCTCGTCCGGGCGATGGCGCTACCCAGCCGGGCCGGTGTGCGCGACTTCAGCGATCGCGGCTCCACCGATGAAGAGACCTGGGCCGCCGTGCGACTCCTTGCCGATCGCGGCATCGCCCGCGGTTTCCCTGATGGCACGTTCCAGCCGATGGAGTCGCTCACCCGCCAGCAGGCCATCAGCTTCATCAGTCGTTCCCTGGTGGCGCTCGACCAGTGGCAGCAACAGCCGACTTCCGCATTGTTCAGCGACGTTGCCGCCGACCATGCCGCCGATGTCGCAACGTATGTCCACTACGTGGGCACGATCCCGCAGGGTGCAGGGGCCGTATCGGCGATGGCGGGCGGCATGGGGGCCGAGCGCCCCGCCCTGCGCGGCTGGTATGCCGAAGCCCTCTGGGCCGCACTCGCCGTCCTCCCGCAGTTCCGCCCGTCTCCTTCGTCCGCACCCCGGCCAACCGTGCCGGTCACCCCAGCGCCCGCCATGCCGCCAACACCGACGGCAAGCCCCGCGCCCCCGGCACCCTCCCCGCCCACAGCCGCCCCGCCGCCTACGCCCGGCCCGACACCCGCAGGGCCGGGGTATCTCCGTGGCGTGAACCTCGGCGGGGCCGAGTTCGGGGGTGGCAATCTCCCCGGGGTCTACGATCGCGACTATACTTACCCCACGACGACGGAGCTGGATTACTATCGGGCCAAGGGGCTGACACTCGTCCGCCTGCCGGTCCGTTGGGAGCGGCTCCAGCAGAGCCTGTATGCGCCGCTCGATGGGGGCGAACTCGGGCGTCTGGATTCCCTCATCGCGGCCATTGCCGCCAGGGACATGCGCGTCATCGTGGAGCCGCATAACTACGCGCGGTATCACACCGCCTCGGGCGACCAGCTGATCGGTTCCACCGCCGTGCCGGACGCCGCGTTCTCCGATTTCTGGCGGCAGCTCGCCGGTCACTACCAGGGCCAGAACGCGATCTGGGCCTTTGGCCTGATGAACGAGCCGCACGACACGGGGGGACTCTGGCCCGCCACCGCCCAGGCGGGCGTCGATGGCGTCCGGGCTGCCGATCGGCAACGGCTCATCCTGGTGCCGGGCGACGGGTGGAGCAGCGCGGCGGGCTGGCAGCAGAACAACGCGAGCCTCTGGGTGAACGATCCGGCGGGGAATGTCATGTACGAGGCGCACACCTACTTCGACGCCGACAATTCGGGGGCGTACAAGCGTTCCTACGACGCTGAAGGGGCCTACCCATCGATCGGTGCCGACCGCCTCGCGCCGTTCGTCGCCTGGCTGCGGGCGCGCAACGCGCGCGGCTTCGTCGGCGAGTATGGCGTGCCGGACAACGATCCGCGCTGGTTGACGGTGCTGGACAATTTCCTCACCGCCCTGGATGCGGCGGGGCTCGGCGGCACATATTGGGCGGGCGGACCCTGGTGGGGGGATTACCCGCTGTCGATCGAGCCCCGCAACGGCCAGGATCGTCCCCAGATAGCCGTCTTGACGCGGCACCTCGCACCCTGAGCGGGGCACCGCCCGAGGCCACTGACAAGACTACTGCGGGGCACCACGTCGGTGTTAACCGACCGGTGCGGTCGCTACGCAGCCCGGCGGGCGGTGGCGCGCGGCGGGCCGGAGCTGAGATGGTCGGCGGCGTCAGGGCACCTCGCTGGTAGTGTCGATCTGACGGTACACCGCCAGGGTGCCACTGGTGTAGGCGAGCGCGTAGTGCTGACGGAAGCTGTCCTGCCCCGAGAGGGCGGTCGCCACCTGATCTTCCCGGTTCGCCATGTCCAGCACCACCCAGCGCGCGAGATGCTCCGGCTCGGCGAGTGCCGCGCGCCAGAAGGGGCCGCTGAACGTGGCGATGTACTCGCGCATGTCGATCCCCGCGCGCAAGATCACATGATTCTGCGAATCGTCGATGAGAATCCCACCACCGTCATACTCCCGGCGCAGGAATACCGCGACCTGCTCGCGCTCCGGGAATGCCCGCTGGAAGTCGAGGCCGTCGGCCATGACGGCCGATGAGCGCACATCGTCGGCGAGCCAGAGCCCCCCCTGCAATGCCAGGAGCAGCGCGAACGCGGGCAGCACCAACCCGGGCCGCAGCCTGTCGGCCAGGGTCGCGTAGAGCCAGCCGACGAAGAGCGCCACCCCCGGCAGCAGCAGCGCGCCGTAGCGGATATTGAACGAGCTTAAGACATTCCCCTGCGGCAGCTGGGGGACGCGGATGATCGTCTGCCCCAGCCAGAGGGCGAGGATGTTGAACGGCAAGGCGGCGAGGAACGCATAAGGGATGGCGGCCTCGGGGCGGAAGCGGGTCTTCGCCGCATACGCGAGCAATCCCGCGACGCCAAGCGCCAGCACGATCCAGCCGGTATTGTCGATCACCGCCCAGCCATAGCTGAGCGCCGAGAGGGTGAGGTTGTGCTTGGTGGCCAACCCCTCCGACTGGGCGATCGCGTTCTGCTGGAATTGCGCCGAATAGCGCCCCCCCTGGAACTCCAGGGGATTGCCGAAGATGATCCAGTTGTAGCCGAACCAGCCGATCATCGCGTAGAGCGGGGCGGCGAGGAAGGTGAGGGCGAGACTCTCGACAACCGCGTATCGGCGCGATCGCCACCACGCAACCAGGGCGACGATCCCGCCGCATGCCAGCGCGAAGAACCACCCGTCGTAGCGGCTCCCGACCGCCAGGGCGGCCAGCAGCCCGGCCAGCATCAGGTCGCCGTTTGCGCGGTCCTGGCCCCACCTGAGCAGGAAATACGCGGAACTGGTCATGGTGACCAGCAACACCGGCTCGGTCAGGGCGGTGGTATGGAGGTACAGCATGTTCGGGTTGGGGGTCAGCGCCGCCAGCGCCACCCAGGCGGCCGACTCTCGACCCGTCAGTCGTCGCACCGTGAGGAACAGCGCGCCGACGGTGCCGACGAAGCTGAGCAGCCCCACGACGCTACCGGCCAGACCGGAGCGCCACAGGAAATCATTCGCGACCAGGGGCAGCATCAGGAGGTGGGGGAAAGGTAACCAGACCGTGCCGAGCTGGGCCAGGCCGGGCGTGCGCGAGTCGAGGACGCGCCGGGCGATATTCAGGTGCGATTGGGCGTCATAGTAGGTGAGGATGAGATCATTCCGATACGCCCAGTAGGTGGCGAGCGCGGCGACCACCGCAGCGAGGCCCATCGCGAGCACGAGCGAACGGTCGATGCGCGCACCCTCCCTTGCCGCGCGCTGTGTTCGAGGGCGCACCGCGTGCGGCATGCCCACTTCGTCGGTCAGGAACGGAACACTCATGCCACCTCACCCCCCCGATATCTCGGGACGGCATGCCGTCCCGGGGTCGCCAGGCCGTGCTCCGTCTTCTCCCAGTAACTTGGTGCGTAGGCCAGTTGCAGGACGCCTTTCCACGCGGCCACGCTCATGAGCGCCCAATAGAGCGGGCTGAGGAATACGGTGCGCACGAGCGAGTGGTGCCCCCGCGCGAGCGTGCCGGCGACCATCACGTAGACGAAGAGGAAGTTCCCCAGGTAGAGCGCCACCCCCCCGAGGTAGAAGATCGGATCGGGGAAGAGTTCCCCGATGAAGCCCCAGTGCGTGCCGAACCACAGAGTGGTCAGGAGCCAATAGACCGGATTGAGAAGGAGCGTGAGTCCGGTCCCGCCGATCGTGAACTGGAAGCCCCAGAAGCCTCGCCAGCCGAGCGCGCGCCAGAGGGCGATGGGGTGGCGCATGTGGACGAGCCAGGTGTGTACGTAACCTTTGATCCAGCGTGACCGCTGCCGGATCCAGTTGCCGACGCGAGGATTGGCCTCCTCGTATGTGGTCGAATCGATGACCACGGTTCGCAACCCGAGTTTGTGCAGGCGGATCCCTAGGTCTGCATCTTCGGTCACATTATAGGGATCCCAGGCACCGAGCCGCTCGAGCACGCCGCGGTGGAAATGATTCGAGGTACCGCCGAGCGGGATCGGGACGCCAGACCGCTGCATCCCGGGTAGCAGGAGGTCGAAGAACATGGAGTACTCGGACGTGAACCAGCGCGTCAGTAGGTTCTGCTCGGGGTTGTAGAAATTGAGCCGACATTGCACGCAGGCGAGCCGATCGTCGGCGGCGAGGAAGGTGGCGTAGACTTTCCTTAGCTGGTCGGGCTCGGGGATATCCTCGGCGTCATAGATAACGACGTATTCCCCGCGCGCGTGGATCAGCCCATAGTTGCAGGCCCGTGGCTTCCCACGCGGCTCCGACTTGGGCACGACGACAAGCGTGAAGTAGGGTGGGAGCCCCGCCTCGCGCGCCGCAACAATCGTCTCGACATCGTCCTCCTCGAGCAACAGTCGCACGTCGAGCCGGGCCTTTGGCCAGTCGAGCGCCTGAATCGCGGCGGTGAGCTGCGGCAATACCACTGCCTCGCGATAGAGGGGGACGAGGATCGTGTACATTGGCAAAGCTTGCTCGTCCAGAGCCGTCACTTCGGCGGCCAGCCGTTCGCCCGGGTCCGCACGCCACCCCTGCATCACCAAATACAGCTTATGGAGCGCAGTGATGAGATAAATGACCGTGATGAGCCCGAAGATTCCGATCAGAACCTGTCGCCAGTCGCGCAACGCCCCGATCGCCAGGAAACCCAGGGCGATCAGGGCCCCAGAACGCTGGAGCCGCGTGAGAACGACATGGGCCGAGTGCTGCGGGGCCTGCGTGCGGAGGAGCTGCGAGCTCCGCGCGAGGTCGGCGTCGCGGTGGAGCGCGTGCAGGGCCGTCTCCAGATCGCCGGGGGTCGCGATGACCGGGCGTACTCTCCGCCCCGTGCGACGGGCGATCTCGGACATGAGGGCGGTGTCGGTGGCCTCGGTCGTGATCGCGTACACCGTGTTGTCCGGGGCGACGAGCGGGATGACGCGCCGGGCGAGATACCAGGAGCCCGGTCGCGCCGCCGGCAGGAGCCGCTCAGGTACGAATCGCCCGAGATCGAACGGCTCGATGGCCCGCTGATATGCGAGCGCGAGCGCGAGGTGTTCGGCGCGGAGATGATCGTGGCTGACCAGCATCTCGCCGAGTCGTATGCCGGTCTGCCGCTGTGTCTCAAGCGCCTCATCGAGGGTACCTCGCGAGATGAGGTGAGCTGCCAAGAGGAGTTGGCCGAGGGGCAGCGCGCGCGACAGCCCTGCGAAGCGTCGGAGGGTAACGGGCGCGGCGACGGGTACTGTCGCGGGCCGTTGTCCCCGGATCGGCGCAGCTGCGTGCTCCCCGGCCGGCGCGGTGGCCGGTCGACGACGAGGCCAACGGGCCACGGAGCTGAGGATACTGGCGCGAGCGCCGGGCATCGCCCACGTCCAGCGACGGTTCGCGCTGTAGTTACACCAAGTGGCGATGCCGACCGCGAGGATGTTGGCAAGGAGGTAATGGATACCCGTGAAGGTGCTGAGCCCGGTCAGCACCAGGAGGGAGAGAAGCATCCCACCGAGCGCGATGGCGTTATAGCGCCACAGGCGATGTCCCCAGGGTTGCGCCGGGCGCGTCGCGCGGAACGTCCATCGGTCGTTGAGGGCGAAATTGCTGAGAATCGACAACTCGGCGGCGAGCGCCGCCGCGACAAGGTGGGGGAATTGCCCAATTTCCACCAGGAAGTAGAGCGCGACTGTATTGACGAGCAGTCCGCTGGCCCCGACGAGGCCGAAGCGGGTGATCGGGAGGTGACGCAAGCCGAACAGCCGCGTCACGAGTCGCGGTCGTCGGGCCAGGGGGCGGGGCGGGGCCGCGCCCTGCGGCAGAGGCGATTCCACGTCGGGGATCATGGTTATCTCTGCTCCATGTCGTTCAGGGGTGCCGCCCGCACCACCGGAGAGGATTGCCGGTGCCCGCCCCGCGACACATCTGGCCCGGCATGATGGCGGCGGATACGGCGTAGTGATCGCGCGACCTCAAACGCCGTGGGGAGTATCCGCAGGCCTGAACTGCCGTCGTTCGCCCAGGTGACGGGCTGCTCGACGATGCGCAGGCCGAGCGCGCGCGCCGTGAGCAAAAGATCCACATCGAACGCCCAGCGCGACTCCCGCACGCACGCGGCCAGTTCCGATGCCGGCCCACACCGGAGCGCTTTCGCACCACACTGGGTATCCCGGTAGGGGAGACCGAACAGGAAACGCACGGCGACGAGGAACAGCGCGCCGCAGAGGCGACGCAGGATAGATTGCGGCTGCAGGACCACGCTCCCGGGGAGACGACGCGAACCGATCGCGATGTCGTACCGCTCCAGCGCCGCAACGAGTTCGAGGAGTGACACGGCGGACGTCGCCGCGTCGGCGTCCGCGAAGAGGAGGTGGTCGCCGCGTGCCTGCCGGAAGCCTTCCAGCACCGCCGCCCCCTTGCCGGCCGCGTGCGGGATATCATGGACGCGGAGATTCGGTCGGGTGCGGGCGGCTTCGTTCGCGATCGCGACCGTGTTATCGATGCAACCGTTGGTCACGACGATGATCTCGAAGCGCGTCTCGTAGCGGGTCTCGAACGCGCGCCAATACGCCTCGATGCAACTGCGGAGCCGGTGCTCCTCGTTGCGGGCGGGAATGATCAGTGAGACTTCCAGGTACGGGCCGTCCCCAGTCGGTACGGACTCGTGGCCCGGCGCAGCAGTAAACCGGTCCTGTGACGGGGAAGAACCTGCGGTGCGCGGGGCAGTAATCTTGAGGGGCATGGCAACCCTGCTGCCGGTGTGGTGGTGCGATATGGTGGTGTCATCCATCGCCGAGGACCGGTCGGGGAGGTCGGCCATCGCCGTGGGATGGTTGATCTGCTGCTCCATCAGGGCCGCTCTCCCTTGCCCCCGAACCAGGTCGCCACGACCTGATATGCCGGCTTGTTCTGCACCTCGTAGCCGGTATCCTGCGCGGGGATATCCTGGATACTCCAGGCCCAGAAGAGCCCACCGGCCAGCCACGGCACGCCCCGCCACGAGCGGAAGAGCGCCTCCCAACAGTCGGCCTGTTCCTGCACATCGGGGAGGCCGGGGGCCGCAGCGTCCCAGGGGTGGCTGGCGGCACCGTCGACGCTTCGGTAGCCGCCCTCGGTGAATAGAACCGGCTTATTCCAGCGCGCCTGGAATGGCGCGATGGCGGTCGCGCGCCATTCACCCCAGCGCGCTTCCATACCCGCGACGGTCGGCGTGGCCGTATCCGCGACCTCGAAGTAGGCGGAGAGCCCGAGATAGTCGAGCGCATCCCAGAAGGGGATGCGCGCGTACTCGCCGGCGAAGTCCTCGCTGGCACCATAGCCCCCGCCCCAGTTGGCGCTGTAGGTGAGCGCGCCACCGAAGCGCACCCGCACCCCGGCGATCAACTGCCGCCAGTGCCCCTCGTTGGCGGGGTTGGTGCTGAGGGTGATGAGCTCCGTCCCCACGCACAGGGCCGCTGCGCCGTGCTGGCGGGCCATGTCGGCGTAGTGGTCGAGCAACTCAGCATAATTGCGGAACCAGAGTTCGGCATCGCTGGGATTGATGTACGCGCGCCAGACGTGATCGCGCGTATCGAGGTGCGGCTTCAGCATCACGCGCAGCCCCAGCGAACGCGCCTGCTCGATCGCCCAGATCAGCGACTCGTCGCTGGCAGTTTGCTCGGTGCGCGCGATGTCGGGCGAGTACCGATTCAGCGCATACCACGTCACGACGAAAGTCACCGAGTTGGCACCCGTATCGGCCAACTGCCGGAGTGCCGGGCCACTGTCGTAGAAGCCGTCCACCGACCAGACTGGCAGATTGAACCCGCGGTAGTCCCAGCCAAGGGGGCTCGTGGGCTGCACGGAGCCCAGGCCCAGCCCGCGCAGCAGTGTCACGCCCACCAGGGCAAGCACGAGGGCGAGTGGCAACCGGACGCCGAGGGAATGGCGTCGCGATAACGGAAAGCCCGGTCGCCGGGCGGCGGGGATGCCGCCGCTCATGGCAGCACCTCATCGAAGCGGACGACCGCTTGCCCCGCCCAAAGATTCCCAAGCGAGCCGTCGAGCAGCGCGGTGGCGTACCAGCCCCAGTTCTGATCGTCGATACTTCCGGGGTCGCCCCAGTACGGACCGGACCCATACGTCCCGAGGATCTTCTCGCCGTAGACGCGCAGGGCCAGGGGGCGATCCGTGAAGAGCAAACTGGGGAATGTGCCCGCGTACATCGACAGGGCCTCCGCGCTCGTGGCCGGGGTGCCATCGAGTCGATAGGAAGCCGCCAGCCAGATGCCGGTATCGGCGGCGGTGCGCGCCAGTTCGCGGCGAGGCAGATCGAGCGCGGCGCTCGCCTCCCTGGCGCGGTTGTCCTGGAACCAGAGCCAGTCGAGCATCAGTCTGAACGGGAGGCGGCTCGCGTCGTAAGAGGATTCGTCCGCCTGCGGACCGAGGACGGAGTCCCGGACGGGCATGCCGGTCACCGGGTCGAGCGCGACCCAGTTCGGGACGATGCCGGAGGGGCCGCCGAGCGCGGGATCGCGCGCGATTTGTGCGAGTAGGTCGTAGGAGGAATCGACGAGATCACGCCATGGTCGCGCCGGATCCACCACCGCAAAGACGTGGTACACGTGCGGCTCCAGGTACGACGGGTTGACGACTGGCCGCTCCCCGGAGGTCGCCCAGGACCCCGCAACGACGAAGCGCCGGTTGCCGACCACGATCGTCTCGCGATCCCAGATACTTGCCATCATCGCCCGTGCTTCAGCCTCGTAATCGGGCACGTTCCAGCGCCGCGAGGCGAAGAGGAGCGCTAGGGCGGTATCCTGATCGGCGTCGGTCGCGCCGCGCGGGTCCAGGACCCCGGTGCTGCCATCAGGCCGACGACCCCAGCGCCAGGCGAGGAGACCGTCCGGCGTAGGGCGCATGTTAGCCTGCGTCCAGGCCCAGAGGGTGCCGAAGGTCTGGCGATCGTCCATGTACACCGCGCGCAAGAGCGCCTGGGATTGTCCCTCGGCGGTGGTCTGCCCGTCGTTGCGTGGGTCAAACGCCCGCCCGTTCTCGATGAAGCGGGCGCGATAGTCGGCCCAGGAACGGCCGAGGAGGGGATCCTGTGGGGCCGTCCACTGGTGGAACTTATCGACGCGGCGCACTTCCACCGGCCAACCACCGGTGTTGAAGCGCACGACGAGGCTCGAGTGCTTGACCACGTCGTCCACCAGCGTGAGCCCGTTCACCGCAGTGTCGGTGAGGAGCTGCGAGGTGGTGACAATATAGTCGGCGTAGCGCCAGTCGTTGTAGAAGACGCCATTCTTAATCGTGTCGTCCTGCTGCACCTTCCAGTACCAGTGGGCCCGCTCGTAGCTAGGTCCGCCGCCTGCGGCATCGTGGAGATCGGTCCAGGCGTAGTTGTCCATGATGATCGCGGCGTCGGGGGCGATGTTCCGCCTGATCCAGTCGACCGCCTGTTGCTGGGCGATCGCCTGCCCCCCCTCCCAGGGCAGGGTGCCGAGCGCGGAGCGGCTGTTGGCGATCGGGCGGCTCTCTACCCCTAGGTTGGGGCTGGAGTACCCCGCGACCAGGCCCGGCAGGCAGAGGGCCGCCAGGGTAGGGCGTGCCCCCAGGCAGAGGAGGCGCGCACCGAGGAAGTGCGCCCGCCCGCCCGCCCCAGTCACCGCCCAGCGCCGAGTGAGAATCGCGAGCAAGAGGCCGATGTTGAGCGCGAGGAGCGGCAGCAAGGGCAGCAGATAGAAATTGAGGGTCTCGCCGCCGCGACAGAGAAAGAGCCAGAGCGAGCAGGTCATCAGGCCCAGGATGCCCGCGTCGCGATCGCGCCGGATGAGCAGCACACCGGTGACGGCAGCGAGGGTTCCCCCGACGACCAGCAGGGGCTCGTCGCGCACCCAGACCCGGGCAACCTGCCAGAATTTGCTGCCGAGGTCGAGGAGCCCCGCATCCTTGTTGCGCCCCGCTTGCCACTGCAGAGTCTCGACCAGACTTACGTGCGGGTTCGTCCCGCCGAAGACGACGCCCCAGATCGAGTGGTAATTGGGGGGGAACAACTCGTTCTTCAGGATCGCCAGCAGCAGGTATCCCGAGAAAATCGACACGACGAGCGCGAGCCAGCCGAGCGTCGCGAAGGCCCGCTGGGTCCGGTGGGCGCGGTGATAAGTGAGGAGCGCGAGCGCCGGGATCAGGAAGAGGGTGATCTCCTTCGAGAGCATCGAGATGCCCAGGGCGACGGCACTGAGCCAGACGCGCCCGAGCGACAGCCGACCCGATACCAACGCCAGCACGGCGATCAACATCCAGAAGGTCGCGATGTTATCGAGGAGCACGCGGCGGTGATAGAGCACCCCATAGGCCGACAGGGCGAACAGGAGCGAGGTGACGGTCGCGATGGCAATACTGCCGGTCAGGCTGCGCGCGATGCGATAGAGCGCCAGCGTGGAGCCGACCTGGAAGAGCAGCATCAGCACGCGGCCCGACTCGACCGTGTTGCCGAAGCGCTCGAAACCGCCGGTGAGGGCCACCCAGCCGGCGATCTGGAGCCAGCCACCCGGCGCATGATCATAGATATACGTATACGGTGCGAGGCGCGCCTCACGCACCACCGCCCACGCCTGGGACATGTACGTCCCTTCGTCTGTCTCGTAGTAGGGGAAATGGAACATATTGACGCCGTGTGCGAGGGCCGTGACGAGCAGGATGGCCGCGACGAGAAACCCCTCGCGCCTACCGTAGAGCCAGTGCCGCGCGACCCGGAGCGCTGGCCAGAAGTCCGCGCGCCACGCCAGGGATACGCCTCGCAAGCGTGTCGCGGTCGGTAGAAGACTGAATCGGTCCGCCATACTGTGGTCTGATCCCTCCCGCCCCTCGGGGCACGCTCGAACGCCTGCTGTGCTGACTAGAAATCGGCCTCCACCCCGACCGCCTCAGGGTGTCGCGCGCCGCGCCCGTGGCGAATTTCACGGTTCCCGGTCAACCGACGACCCATTCCCGGATCCGCATTCACCTGACGATGCGCCCCGAGGTGGGCCGTCTTCTCCCAATTGTTCACCCCGCGCAGCTCCCGCCAGACGCCACGCACGGCGCTGATCCCGAGGAGCCATTGGAAGGGGAGGAAGGTCAGCCCCATCATCAGCGGTAGCAGGAAGGGGAAGCGGAAGTTGTACTCGCGGGTGAAGACGAAGGCCCCCGCGACCGCCGCCAAGTACTGGAAAGCGAGCGCGTATAGCGGCAGGAACGACACGATCGCCACCGGGACCGGCATTTTCAGCAGGAGCACCGCGGCAATCGTCAGCGGCCAGACGAGCATTAACAGGGCCTGGAAGAGCGGGTAGGACAGGGTGTAAAGGGCCAGCAGGCGCTGTCCGGTCCCTGGTAGCCGCAGCCAGACGCCTTTGCGCAGCACCTGCAGGAAGCCCTGGAGCCAGCGCGTGCGCTGCTTGACGAAAGAGCCGACCGTGTCCGGTGTCTCCTCGCGGGTGACGTGGCGCGCCTCATAGACGACTCGGATTGGCGCGCCCAGGACGCTGAGGCGCAGGCCGATATCCGCGTCCTCGGTGAGGCAGGCCTCGTCCCAGCCGTCGACGCTCGCGATCAGGTCGCGCCGGATGAAAACCGTGTTGCCGCCAAGCGGAATCATGCCAACGCGCGCGTGGAAGTGGAGCCGACTCTTAAACCAGAAGAAATACTCCAGACAGTTATGGACGGAGAACCAGTGATCCCGGAAGTTCATCAATTGCACGCCCGCCTGGACAATCCCGACCCCCTCCGCCGTCATCACCGTATTGATGACCCGGAAGATGTCCGCGTCGATGTCATCCTCCGCGTCGAAGATAGTGACGACATCGTGGGAGGTCCGCGCGAAGCCGACGTTGAGGCCATGCGGCTTGTTGATCGGCGGGTCAGCGAAGGTTTCGACACGGACCTGGGGTGAGTCGATCGCCGCGATGGCGCGTTCCGCCTCGGCGATCGTCCCCGTATCCGACACGTGGCAGACGACGACGATCTCCAGGAGGTGCGTGGGGTAGTTGGCCCCCCACACCCGCATGATCGTGTCGTGGATCACCGCCTCCTCGTGCCGAGCGGGCAGGAGGACGGTAAAGGCGAGGCATGGCGGGAGCAATTCTGGCGGGCCGCCGCTCGCTGCGAGACGCTCAGGGTGTTCCCATGAATACAGCATCAGGTAGAGCGAGAAGAGCGACTGCGCGAAGAGCGCGAGTGAGGTAGCACTGATCAGTACGGCGAGTATATTCACGGTACCATTATCCTGACCAGGGTGTAACCCGCCGGGATGAGCGCCGCTCGTTGTGCATCGCGCATCGGTTGCCTCCCTACCGGGTACCCGGGCACCCGCGATCGTCGTCCCGTCAGGCCTCGGAGTGAGATGACATCGCTAGCGGCACGGTGGTCAAGCCGAGGCGCAGGCGCAACACGAGTAGGGCCGCTTCCCAGACGATGCGCGAGGACATTTTGGAGGTGCCCCGGACACGATCTGGGAAGACGATCGGAACCTCCGTGAAGCGAGACCCCGCCCGGGAACAGGCGTAATTCACCTCGACCTGAAAAGCATAGCCGTTCGAGCGCAGGCGACCCAGCTCGAGCGCCTCCAGGGCCCCGCGGCGGAAGCACTTGAATCCGCTCGTACAATCCCGGATCGGCAGCCCGAGGAGGAGTCGGGCGTACAGGCTGCCGCCCTTGCTCACGACCTTGCGGATAGGCGACCAGTTTTCCGTTCGACCGCCGGGCACATTGCGCGAACCCACGACGACATCGGCAAGCGATGATGCCTCGATCAGGCGCGGTAAATCCTCCGGGCGGTGGGAAAAATCGGCATCCATCTCGACGATGAGATCATAGCCATGGACGAGCCCGTACTGGAATCCCGCCACGTATGCGGTGCCGAGACCCTGCTTGCCGGCGCGGTGCAGCACCCGCACGCGCGGCTCGGCGGCGGCCAATGCCTCGGCCAACTCGCCCGTGCCATCCGGCGACGCATCATCAACGACCAGTACATCGGCTTGGGGAACCTGCGCCAGGATCGCCGTGATCAGAGGGGCAAGGTTATCCCGCTCGTTATACGTCGGGATAATCACAATTGCTTCCCGCATAATGCTCCTCCTGGTGATGCGGCGGCATACCGATCCGGCCTCTACTCAATCGGCGCACGCCCCGCACTCGCGTGTGCCCTATGCCGTGCCCGCGGGGAGTGCCAGCTTGGGACACACACGCGCCACTGCCTGCGCCGGTGCGTGGGCTTCCGGGCTATGGCTTGCACGTAAGTAGTATGGAAAAGCGGTGAACATAGCGGGGAGGGGCCTTGTGCCCAAGCAGCAGTGCCAGTAGTACCCTATATAAACTGCCAAGAGTGCCATTAATACCCTCCCGGTGACATGAAAAGTTACAGGAGCGTCGCGTGCCGAGGCAGCAGAGCGGCTTGTTAAATGCGAAAGTAAACGAGTCGCTAATAGAACCGCAGACGCGAATCAGCGTCTTTATGACGATACATCGAGTAACGATTCGTATCAGTCACGCTGTCTAATATGCTGGATGACGGAAAATGATGCGCCAGAAAATTCTCTATCATGCGGTTCGCCGCGCACCGCAACATCGCGTCGTCAGACCAGGAGCACGGAGGAATTGCCCTTCAGAAAGGAGTATCCGGTCGCCAGGGTCCACCGGTATCCGAGCCCGCCGACCTCGACAGCTCTTTCACCCACCCCGCTCTCCCAGCGCATGCGCACACCGGCTCATCATAACGTCGGCTCATCCAGCGGCATATTATGTGACCCTTAAACCCTTAAGACAGGTGTCGCCGTTGGCCGATCCGCACGATGTAAGGGCTGCGGCGTCGGGTGGCCTTCGGTGGTGGCGCGCTTCTTGCCTTCATTGTTGATTTCAACGACAAGAAAGCTTCAGACCTTGGAGGTTTGTGTCATGGAGGAGACGAAACGGGATAGCAGTAAGAGTCACATGGACGCTCATGCGAGCGATCTCGATGTCGCCATGCTGCTCGCACGACGCGCGAGCGGCACACGCCGGGCATCGCTCATGCTCCTATCGGAACGTCGGGACGAATTGTACATTGTCGCCTCCAGCGGTGTACCGCCGCAGATCGCCACTCGGGTCCGGGTGTGTCTGGGCGACGATGTAGCGGGCATGGTGGCGGAAACCGGGCAACCGCTGCTGATGAATGCGTGGCGCTCCCACAAGCATCGCACCCGTTACCACACTAGCTCATTCATCAGCGTCCCCGTGCCGCACAGGGACGGCTCGTTCGGGGTGCTGAGCGTGGCCGACCCGATCGCTGGCGTGCAGCTTGGTCCTGCAGAACTCACGCTGGTGGAGCACATCGCGCAGGACATCGCGCGCGGCATGGAGCAGGCGGCGCACCGGTCACGCGCGAGGCACTTCCAGCAGTTGATGCGGCAGGTGCCTCAGCATACGGCGATGGTGCGAGAGGAAGAGCGCGCCCGGATCGCGCGGGAAATGCATGACAACGTCGGCTCGAACTTAACCGCCGCGCTCTTCGCTATCGACAGCGCGCTGGCACAATTACCGAGGGAAGATCCCGGACCCGGCGCAACCTTAGAGCGCGCGCGTATACATCTGCACAGCGGGATCACCGCCGTGCATGACGCGGTGTTCTCTCTGCACCCGGCGGTCCTGCAGCGAGAGGGCTTGGCCGGTGCCCTGCGCACGCTTGCAGCGGATGTAGCAGAGGGCGGGGAGTGTCAGGTACGGCTGTCCATCGACGACCAGCAATTACCCCGCACCAAAGGGGCTGCCCTTGCGCACGCGGCGACCGTGCGTCCGCTCGATGAAACGCTCGAACTGACCCTCTATCGCATCGCGCAGGAGGCGCTCACCAATATACGCAAGCACTCCCGGGCGACAGAGGCTGTGGTTCACCTGGTGCTCCGCCGACGGCTCGCGGTGTTCCGAGTCGACGACAACGGCATCGGCATCGGCGAGGCGGTACCCTCGGATGACCCTCGCACAGGCCTGGGCCTGTACAGCCTGCGCGAGCGCGTCGAGGCGCTGGGGGGAAGGCTGGACATCGGCCCGCGAAGGGGTGGTGGGACGACCCTCATCGCTCGGCTGCCCGTGCTAGCGCGAGGGCATAGTCGTGCGGCATGAGCGGTCGATCATTTCGTGTGCTCCTCATCGAGGATCAGCAGCTGGTCCGCGAGGGACTACGGCTGATCCTCGAGAGCGACGACGGCATCGTCGTCGTCGGCGAGGCGACAAACGGCGCGACCGGACTCGAACTTCATGAGCGCTTGGCTGCGGCGCAAGAGGTTGATGTGGTCGTTACCGATCTCGGCCTGCCTGACCTTGCCGGTGCCGAAGTGGTGCGGCGGATCAAGGCGCGACGGTTGGCAACGCGCGTCCTGGTGCTCTCGGTGCTCAGCGGCGCGGCGGAGGTCCGCGAGGTGATCGAGGCCGGTGCTGACGGTTACCTGTTGAAACATTCCTCCGCCGAGGAGTTACGCGCTGCGATACACGTCATCGCCCAGGGTGGCGGGGGTGTCCTCTCGCCGCCGATCGCGCGCGCGCTGATGGCGATGCAGCGCCAGCACCTACCCTACCACAGCCCGCCCGCCCCCGCTCTCAGCGAGCGGGAGAGACAAATCCTCGTTATGCTCGCCGAGGGAGCAACAAGCAAGGAGATAGCCCAGCGTCTGAATTTGAGTATCAAGACGATCGGTAACCACCGCAAGAGGATTATCACCAAGCTTGGCACGACGAACACCGCTGCCGCAGTCATCCTGGCATATCAGCAAGGCCTGATCGAGCCCCGGGATATGGCATAGCAAGATACTTCCGTCATCATCGCTGCGCCCCGAATTGCCACGCCGAGAGGAACGACCTAGTACAGCGCGCTCGGAATACCTCGGGAGTATCCTTGGCGACACAGCAGGGAAATCGTACGGTGAAACCCTCGAGAAATACCAGACACGCTGTACTAGTACAGCGCGGCGGAGATACGTACCGGATTAGCGGCACAGGGGTCGCCCGCGATAGGTCCAGTGGAAGGGGTGGGCGGTCTGGTTGAAGTACGCGACGAAGGCCAGGATGCGCTCGCGCAGGGCGTCGAGCGAGGCGAAGTCGCCCCGCTTGAGTACCCGGCGGGCCAGGATACTGAACCACAACTCGATCTGGTTGAGCCAGGAGGTGTGCTTGGGGGTGTAGAGGAATTGGATACGATGCGCGGGATCGCTGAGGAAGGCGGCGCGCGTCGCCATCGACTGGAGCACGCCCGACTGGCCTTTCACGCCGAGGTCGGCGGTGAGCCTGCAGCGGTCGGCGACGAGCCGGACGAGGGCCTCGGACTGGTGCGTGTTGAGCTGGTCGGTAAGGAAGAGCCAGGCGGCCTCGGGATCGGTGTCGATGGTCTGGGCGATGTGGGTGGCGAAGTCGGCCTCGGTGCGGGTCGGCCCCAGCGAGGGGGCCAGGACCGCGCCGGTGGCGACGTTGAAATTGGCGATCAGGCTGAGGGTGCCGTGGCGGATGTATTCGTGCTCGCGGCGCTCGGGGCAGCCGGGGCGCATCGGTTTCGTTGGCGCGGCGCGTTCGAGCGCCTGGATGCCGGTCATCTCGTCGGTGCTGACGACATGGCAACCGAGGATTTCCAGCATCGGCGCGTAGGCATAGACGGTGCAGATCGTCTCCACCTGGGCGGCGAAAGCGACCGGGTCCTCAGGCTTGGCCTTGGCGTTGAGCCAATAGCGGCTGCGGTGTGGCTGGAGATCGGCCCCCATTTAAGAAGCGCCCCACGGTGCGGGGGGAAATCGTCTGCACGATGCCTTGTTTGACCGCTTCGTCCGCCAGTTCACGCGGCGTCCAGGCGGCGACGGGTCGCCCGACCTGCGCGGGCGGGCGGCAGGCGAGGTTCACGATCTGCACGATCTGCTCGGCGGTGAAGGCCCCCGGCGCGCCCGACCGCGGGGCGTCCGCCAGGGCGGCGGCAATCGTCTGCGCGAGGGCGACCGCGTCGTCGCCCGCCGCCGCCAGCCGGGCCGCGGCGTCGCGCCAGCGCCCCCGCCATTTCCGCACGGTCTTGGGGGTGCAGCCAAGCTCGCGCGCCAACGGCTCGTTGCGCTGGTCGGCGGCGGCACCGAGCAGGATCTTCGCCCGCAGGACCACGGCCTGCGGGCACGACGCGCGCCGCAGCAGGGCCGTCAGCACCGCCCGCTGGGCGGGGGACAGCTCGAGGGGGAGCGGAGCAGGGCCGGGGAACATCGCGCCTCCTGGGGGTGGGCCGCCGCGGCGGCGGCGGCAACGCTCAAGCCCGCGAGTCTACCATATCCCGGTACACACTTCCGCTTCGCTGTACTAGTGCTCCGTCAGGCGTCAGGTGCCGGGTAGAGGCGCTTGAGCGTGATGCGGGCGTCGGCGGTGGTGAAGCGCCACTGGATGGGCGGGCCGTCGGCGTTGCGTGCGGCGACCCATGCCGCCACCTCGCGCGTGAGGGTATTGTCAATTTAAGATGTGCCCGGCGGGAAGCGGGAGTTCGTAGGCATGGCGCGGCGTGGTTAGTCTGTCGGTTAGGCCATGGCGGGGGTGCCGGTGACCGCCCGCCAGGTGGCGAAGCGTCCTACTCTGGTCTCGCGATAGGCGGCGGCGGTGAGGCGGTGGCGGCGGGGCCGTAAGTGGCTGGCGATCGGGCTGGAGGCGGCGAGGAAGCGCTGGGCGTGCCCCGGGCCCTTGAAGCGCCGCATGCGCCGCTCGCGTTCCCGCGTTGGCTGGTGGGAATTCTCGGCGCAGTTATTGAGCCCTTTGTGCCGCCGACGCTCGACGCCGGGCAGCACCTCACGCAGCGCCGCCCCGTCGCTCGCGAGTTTGTCGGTGATGACCACCCGTGGCACGTACGCGAGACCTTTGAGCAACTTCCGCAGGAACTTCACGGCCGCCGCCTTATCGCGCCGGGCTTGTACCAGGATGTCGAGCACCTGCCCGTCCTGGTCGACCGCGCGCTACAAATAGTGCGTTCGCCCGTTAATGGTCACGAACACCTCGTCAAGGTGCCACTTGTCGCCCGGCCGCGGTCGGCGGCGGCGCAGGGCGTTCGCGTACGTCTGGCCGAACTTGCGGCACCACTGGCGGATAGTCTCGTACGTCAGGATGACGCCCCGCTCGGCGAGCAGCTCCTCCACGTCGCGGTAGCTGAGCGCGAAGCGGCAGTACAGCTAGACGGCGTGCGCGATGATCGCGGGCGGGAACCGGTGGCGCTTGTAACTGGGGACGCTCGTCAGTTCATTCATGGCCCGAGTATCGCACAAGACGGCCCGAGGGCCGGGTTGCAGTTACCCTGACAGTACCTGTCGCGGGCCAGATCGATGAGCGCGTCCACCACGAGCATCGCTGCGGCGGGTTTAGTCGCCGCCATGAGGTGGTGACGGGGCGCCTGAACGACGGTGCGACTGGTGGCAGTGGCGCGGCGCAGGAGGCGAGCGAGCATCGTCGGCTCCTTGATACGCGTGTGGCGATTGTCCGTGGCGGTCCAGAGGTACGCCCTGGCGGCGCGCCAAGCCCTCGATTCTCGCACGGATGTACCATCCAGCCAGCACAGCCACCCTCAACGTCGCCACCGGCGCGGTCCTGGCCCCCTCGCTCGGGCCGACCAGGACGGAGGCCGACTTCGCCACCCACATCGCCCGGACCGTCGACACCGACCCGGAGGGTGTCTGGCTCTTCCTGGCCGACCAACTCAACACGCATCAGTCCGAAAGCCTGGTCCGGCTCGTCGCGGAACGCTGCGGGATCGCCGCCGAGCCGGGCGTGAAGGGCCAGTCGGGCGTGCTCCAATCGATGGCCACGCGCGCCGCCTTCCTCGGCGACCCGGCCCACCGCATCCAGTTCCTCTACCCCCCCACGCACACCTCCTGGCTCAACCAGATCGAACTCTGGTTCAGCATCCTGACCCGCCGCGTGCTCAAGCGCGGCAACTTCGCCTCGCTCGACGCCCTGCGCGACCGCATCCTGGCGTTCAGCAGTTACTTCAACCAGACCGCCACCCCCTGCAAGTGGACCTACCAGGGCAAGCCGCTGTGCTACTAACCCGGCACGCTCTTCCGCGACCCTGTACTAGCACTCTCGCACCCAGACTGCCAGGAATCCACGCTGGATGAACGAAACGGCCAGCACAGGGGCAAGAACAGGGCGACCAGGCTGGCAAGTCCGGCGGCGGCGGGGCACTGGAGCATGAGCGTGAGCTGATCACGCCGGGCGAGGACCCGAGGATCGGCGAGAGCCCGCCACCGGGCGAGCCCCTCCGCATGACCCCCGCAGAGCGGAAACGGGATCGGGACCTGGAGAGCGGGGAGGAGGATCCGGGCTAGCGCTACCGCTCCGGGACCGGAGTAGGTCCCGAGGTATGGAACTCCAGCGCGGTGTCAGGGCCGTACGGGCGTTCCCGATCGCCCCGGTGGCGGCTCGGGTGGGCTCGACGGCGCGGGACGGGGTAGAAGTGTCGGTGTCGGTGGGGGCGCAGGCTGGGTTGTCGGCACCGATGGCGGGGTCGGCGCGGGCGGCGGTGCCGTCCGCGGTGGCGCGGTAGGGAGGGCCGACGCCGACGGCACGGGCGTCGGCGGCACGGTCGGTGACGGTGGCATGGACTGTGGTTCCGCCGGCGATGGCACCGGGGCGAATGTTCCTGGTGTGGGCAGCGGCATCGCCCTGGTGGGTGCGGACTCTGGTGTGCCGGGCGGGGGCGGCGGCACCGGCGGCGCTGGCACAGGGGCGGGCACCGTCGGCGCTGGTGTCGGGGGTGACGTGGTCGCCGGTGCCACGGGCAGGGATGCCGTCGGCGACGGGACCAGTGGTACATCTAGGGTCCCGCGCGGGACCGGTGACGGCGCCGTCATGGGCGATGACGTCGGAAGTGTCGTCGGCGACGGATCGACGGGCGCAACCACTCGCGTCGCAGGCAACTGATCGGTCGGGGTACGTATCGGCAGCGCCGTCCCGCGTGGCGTGGCGACGGTCGTGCGCGTGGCGGTGCCACGAACCAGCGGCGGGGTTTCGCAGGAAGGCACTGCCGTGGGGCAAGGGAGGGTGGGAACGGCCCCGCCGGACGACCCTGCCGACCCTGGGAGCGCGGCGGCGACAACAGCCCCGGTGGTGGGTGCGCGGCTACCATCCGGGGCCGGCTCGATGGTGACGTAGAGCGCGCGGTAGGGCGTGAGATCGACCGTCACACTTGTCGTGCCCGTGCCGTCCGCCAGGCGGAAGACCTGGATGCTCTCCGGCCCTTCCGCGCGCAGGAGCCAGAGTTGATAGACTTGTCCAGGGTTGAGGAGCGGCAAGCCCTGGAACGACAGGCGCAGGAGCCGCTGGTCGGCGCGATAGGTCGCCTGGCCCGCGGCCCCGCCGGTAGTCCCGAAGGAGAAGACGGCGGGTGCCAGCTCCGGGGACGGTGCGCCCGCGCCCGGGACAAGGATGCGTAGGAGCAATCCGGCACCGATGAACAGCACGAGGGCCGCCGCGAACGCGAGCGGGACGAGCCGCAGGAGGCGCCGCCAGATCGGCACCACCGCCGGGATCGGCGCGGTAGTCGCCGTTGCACGCTCATCGCGCTCCGCCACCGCGGCAGCGAGGAGACGGGCGCGCGCATCGGGTGTCGGCACTATGTCCGGGGTGTCATCGTCTGCGAGGGCCAGATCCGTTGAAGCGGCGATATTGGCCGCAACCTCGGTTGGGCAGATCGGGCATTCGGCAAGGTGGGCCGCGTACTCCGCTAACTCCGCGCCGTCCAGCAGGCCGAGCGCGTAGGCGGCGGCGAACCCTTCCTCTTCATAGCGGCAATGCCTCGCCATACCAGCCATCACGACCGCTCCGTGGCCGACTCGCTCGCCTCGGGCCGAGCGGTGGCGTCGCTGTGGTGCCCCCGCGCCGCGAGCAGCCCCGGCAGCGCCCGCAGTTTCTGGAAGGCGAGCCGTGTGCGCGCCTTCACCGTGCCGAGCGGCACCCCGGTCAGCGCGACAATCTCGCGTTGCGAGTAGCCCTCGAAGTAGGCCAATTCGAGGATCCGTCGCTGGTCCTCGGGCAGGGTGGCGAGCCAGTGCTTCATCGTGTCGCGCCGCAGGCGTCGATCGACTTCCTGCCACGGGTCATCGCTCGCGAGCACACCATCGTAGAGATCGAGCGGGATCTCGGCGCGGGCGCGTCCCGCGCCCGCGCGCAGGCGGTCGATGGCGCGGTGGTGGACGATCGCCAGGATCCACCGTTCGGCGCTGCCGCGGCCGGACTCGAAGCTGCCGACCCGGCGCCAGATGCCCAGGAAGGCCTCCTGCACGACCTCCTCCGCCGCCCCCCGCTCGCCGAGCACGCGGTAGGCCAGCCCGTGCGCGCGGGAACCGTACCGATCGTAGAGCGCCCCGAGTGCCCGCTCGTCACCCCGCGCGAGCCCGCGTAGCAGTTCCTCGTCGGTGGCATCATCCCAGCCTGACACGCTGTTCCCCATCTCATCGCTGCGGGACGAGTACGATGGCTCGGCACATGGCCGCGAGGCAGCAATCCCGCCGAACGCCACCGCTGTCACCCAGACAACCGGGGATAGGACGTCGGCAAGCGCGCCACCGCTGATATGCCCGCGCACCTTCGCCCCTCCGGTGGCCCGCCATGCCCGGAAGAGGGTACCGCATCCGCGCCATTTTGTCCGCGAGGCAAAGGTCTCCGGTCGGCGGTTACACGCCTTCCCGCACCACCTCAACGACCATCCCGACCGTGTCGTGCGAAACCATCGCGCACCTGTCCGCCCGATCTGCTCGAGCGAGCGGCGAGCATGGCCTACCACTTGGCATCCGGGTACCGCCCCGGCAACGTACAAACGATCGAGGCCCTCCGGGGCTTGTGCGGGGGCAGGAGGAGGCGATGGAGCGAGGGATCGCGCTGAAACGCTGGCAGACCGAATGGCGCGCGATCCGCGAGGGCGAGGCGCGCCTCCGGTCGATCATCCCGTCAACGCTGCTGATCGCGGTCTACGCCCTCGCCTTTGTCCCGCTCTACCGTGTGCTGGGCACCGGCGTGGTCGCCCTGGCGTCCCTGCCGGTCATCCTCATCGCCGCGCGCCACGGGCGGAACGCCGGCCTCGCGACCGCGCTCCTCTTCATCCCCCTCGTCACCGCATTCCTAACCGTGTGGACGTCCCACCGGGGCGTGTTCGTGCTCTTCGAGGAGGGGGGCGGCCCCGGGACGCTCGTGCTGCTCCTCGGGGCCGGGGTGATCGGGCACCTGCGCGACGTGCAGACGGCGCTGCGCGCGGAGGTGGCCGCGCGTGCCGAGGCCGAGCGCCGCCTGCGGCAGCTGGCCTTCCATGATCCGCTCACCGGCCTGCCCAACCGGGCGCTGTTCGAGCGCCGCCTGGACCGCGCCCTCGCGCGCGATCGCGAACGGGTGGCCGTCCTCCTCGTCGACCTCGACGAGTTCAAGGCCATCAACGATCGCCACGGCCACGCGGCGGGTGACGCGCTCCTCGTGGCCACCGGTGCCCGATTGGTCGGCGCGGCGGGCCCTGCCGCCACGGTCGCCCGGCTGGGCGGCGACGAGCTGGCCATCCTCCTGCCCGCCACCGACGCCGCCGGGACACGGGCGACCGCCGCAGCACTGCTCGCCACCTGCGCCTCCTCGTTCGCCGTGGACGGGCACGACGTGCGTGTCACCCTCAGCGTCGGGGGTGCCCTGGGCTCGCGCGAGACGTCCGCAAGCGCGCTGCTGCGATCGGCGGATATGGCGCTGTACCGGGCCAAGCGCGCCGGGAAGGGTCGGTTGATGTTTGACAACGATGGCGCATGAGCCGGGAGCGCATCGTGGATGCGCCCCTTTCCCGACCGCTCACCTACCGAGCGCAGCCCCGTCGTACCGGTCGTGGAGGCCCGGACAACCCCTGACCGGGATGGTGCTGGTGGCGGCGGTGTTGCCGCACCGCTTCGGCGCGGTCAGGTCGCGCCCGGGGGGCGATCACCGTGGCTCCTCTCGAACGCGTCGCGGAAGGCCGTTGCGGGGAAGCTTTCAGTGCTCGCGCGCGACGGTTACCGCGCGGGAGCGCTCACGCCCCGAACCCGCCGACCAGGGTGACATTATCCGCGCACCCAGGACTTTTCTCCTAGAGACGACCGGGCCGACCGCCACTATACTCCTGTTGGCGAGTACCAGGACAGATGTACCGGTGCGCATGTCGCGAGCCGCCACCTCTAGGCAACGGGATAGGGTGTGGTCATCGTCTTCGGGCACCGACCGGGGCGCATATTCCGCCGACAGTGAGGGGGCGTATCATGGTGCGCATGCTGCTGCTGGTCGCGGTCCTGCTCAGGGCGCTCCTCGGGCCTGCGGCCCCGGCCCGCGCCGCTGCGGAGTGGTGCGACACCGACCCGCTGCTCCTGATCCGCACCCCGGGCGGCCAGCTGGTCCCCGTCTTCATCCTCGTCGGCGCGCAGGGGGCGGCGCACCTCCCGGCGGCCCAGGCAGCGAGCCTCCTCGCCACCGGCGCCACCACCGAGGCGACGGCCGGCGGGCGCGCCACCCGGTTCACCGTGACGGTGGCGGTCCCGGACGATCCCCTCGGCCAGGGCTTCCCTACCCGCGCCGCCGCCAGCGCGGGGCCGCTGGGCACGGGCACCGTCTACGCCGCTGCTGCGGGGGTCAGTGGCGCGCCCATGGCCTTGCGTTTCACGCTCGCGGTCCCCTAGGCCCGGCCTGGGTGCGCGGGAAGGGCTGACATGGCGATGTCCCGCGTCGCACGACTCTACCTCGGATCCCTGACGCTCGTCGCCGCCGGGCTGCTCGCCTGGTGGCTGGCCCGCCGGGACGCGTGGCCGCCCCCGTCCCCGGCGCTGGCGGCGGTGTTCCTCCTCCTGGCCGTCGCCGCCCAGCACTTCCCGCTCGAGGTCGCCCCGGGCTACAAGGTCACCGCGAGCAGCGCCGCCTACGTCGCCGCGCTCCTGGCGCTCGGCCCGCCCGCGGCGGTGGCGCTCGTCGCGACCGCCCAGCTGCTCGGCGGCCTCGGCCTCGCGCTGCGCCGGGATCCCGCGACCGGCCGTCGCCGTCGCGGCCCCGCAGGCGTCCTCTTCAACATGGCCCAGCTCGTCCTCGCGTTCGGGCTGGGTGGCCTGCTCCTCGCCCCAGCCCTCGCCCCGCAGCCTCCCACGCTGCTCGCTGCCCCGGCCGCCCTGTGGGCGCTCCCGGCGGCGGCGGTCGTGATCCACCTGGCGAACACCGGGGCGGTGGCGGCGATGGCCGGGGTGCAGCGGCGGCGCTCGCCGTGGGCCCTCTGGCTGGCGGGGCAGCGCGGGGCGCTCCCGGAGGCGGTCGCCCTCGTCGCCCTCGGACTGGCGCTCGCGCTGCTGGCGCGCACCGGGGCGGCCGCGCCCCTGCTGCTCGTCCCGCCGCTCGCGCTCCTCCACTGGGCGCTCGCGCGCGCCGGGCGGCTGCGCGAGGAGGCCGTCGGCGCGGCGGCGGAGCTGCGCGCGACGCTGGAGGCGATCGAGCAGGGCGTGGTGCTGACCGACGTTGACGGGCGCGTCCGCTACGCCAATCACCGACTAGGCGCGATCCTCGGGGTGGCCGTCGACCGCCTGCCGGGCCGACGCTGGGCCGATGTCGTCGTCGCCGAGGTCGCGCCCCGCCTCCGCACGCCAGGGGACAGTCGCGGGTCGCTCGCCCAGATCCCGGCGTGCCCCGAACTGGTCGAGCGCGGCGAGATGCTGCTCGCGGGCGACGGGGCGCGCACCCTCGCCTACTACCGCGGCCCCGTGCGCGGCGCGGCGGGTGGTGCCACGGGGGCGCTCGTCGGGCGGGTGGAGGTGTACGGGGACGTCTCCGCGTCCGACCGGCTGGCGCGGGCGCAGCGGGAATTCCTGATGGTGGCCAGCCACGAGCTGAAGACGCCGCTCACCACGCTGGGGGGCTACCTGGAGCTGCTGGCACGCCACGTCGCCCGCCCCGAGCCGCCCGACCGCGCGCGGCTGGCGCGCCACCTGGCGATCACCCGCGACGAGCTGGGGCGCTTGCGTCGGCTCAGCGAGGATCTGATGGCGGCGGCCCGCTCGCACACGGGCGGGCTGACGGTGGCGCGCCAGCCGCTCGACCTGGCCGCCCTGGTCCGCGGGGTCGTCGAGCGGTTCGTGACCCCGCGCAACGTGGCAACGCGCGGGCACCGCATCGGCTGCCAGACCGCTGGGCCGCTGCCGGGGGACTACGACGCCGTGCGCCTGGCGCAGGTGCTCACGAACCTCCTCGACAACGCCCTGAAGTACTCGCCGGGCGGCGGCGACGTGGCGGTGGACGCGCGGCGGGTGGGCGCCGAGGCGCGCCTCAGCGTGCGCGATCAGGGCATCGGGATCGCGGACGAGGAGCGGGAGCGGGTGTTCCGGCCCTTCTACCGCGCGGCGAACGCCGCGCAGGGGAGCCCGGAGGGCCTGGGCCTGGGCCTGGCGCTCAGCCGCGACATCGTCGAGGCGCACGGCGGCCGCCTCTGGGTCGAGGCCGCGCCGGGCGGCGGCAGCATCTTCCACGTGGCCCTGCCGCTCGGCGACCCGCCGCAGTCGGACCCGCCGGACGCCGGCCGGGAAGCGCCGCCCCGCACGATCCCCCCCTCCCCCGACAACTGGGCCGACCGCTAGCGCCCGGGCGGTGGCGGGGACGAACGAGCACGTCATCGGCGGCCAGGAGGGTCGTGGTGGCCACCACGCCCAGCAGCGGGACTGGGGCGGCACCCGCCGCGCTGCCGGCTGCCCCGGCACCGGGCACCGACGCGAACGGCCCGGTCGTGAGCAGGGCACCGTGCAGGGGCAGGGAGACCACGCATGACACGCCTCCCAGCGATGTGCCGCTCGCCTCGTCGGCGCGGCGGCGTCATGTGCCGGGGTAACCCCCGTCCGCGCGCCCGGTCGCGCGGGTCACGCCGCAGGCGAGTCGCGGGAGCCCCGCGCCCCTGTCGTGGCTGGTTAGCTTATCCGCGCACAGTTCACCACCCATCACGCCGCGCGTTGGTACGTGTGGTGGAGTCCGCCTAATACCGGGATGACCCGGATCTTCCCACGGACCTCTCGCTGAACCACCGGTTCCTCCGTGCCATCGGGGATGCGTTGCCGCAAGCCCTGATGCGGTCGCGCGCCGTTGCAGTACGCCACATACTCGCGCAGGACACGCCGGAGGTGGGCTTCGCTGAGGACGAGGATGTGGTCCAGGCACGCGCGGCGCACGCTGCCGAGGAAGCGCTCGCAGGTGGCGTGCTGCCTGGGCGCGCGGTAGGCCGTGCGCACCACCGTGATACCCGTCGCGTTCGCTACAGAAGCGAACGCCTGGCCATACTTGCGGTCGTTGTCGCGGATGAGGTAGCGTGGCCGCTGGTCGAACGGCGTGGCCTCGCGCAGCTGCTGGGCCACCCAGGCGTCGGTGGGGTGCCGCGTGACGCCGACGTGGACGACCCGACGCAAGTCCAGCGCGATCACGAAGAAGGCGAAGAGCGGGCGAAAGAGGGCGTCCGTGACCGGCAGGAAGTCGCAGGCCCAGACGTCACCCGCATGATTGCGCAGGAAGGTCGCCCACGTCTGCCCGCGCGGGCGCGGGGTCTGGTTACTGCGCAGGTAGGTCTGGAGGGTGCGCTTGGCGACGGGCACCCCCAGCTTCAGGAGTTCGCCGCGGATGCGCTCGGCACCCCAGAGCGGGTTGTCGGCCGCCAGCAGCCGGATCAGGGCGATCGTCGCGGCCGAGACCTTCGGGCGGCGCGCGCGCCGCGGAGCCCGTGATTTCCACCGCCAGTGTCGGCGGAACAGCTCGCGATGCCAGCGCAAGATCGTCTCGGGTCGGACGATCAGGAGGGCCTGCCGCCAGGCACGGACGTGGCTGGCTAGGAGCACGAGCACCGCGCGGTCGGCCGGGGTGCAGCGCGGCCGCTTGACGCTGCGCCGGAGGATGAGGAGCTGCTGCCGCAGCAGAGCGTTCTCCGCGACCAGCTGCGGCTTGGAACGGCGCAGATCAGCGAGCGTCGCCGCGATGAGCGCGGGTGCGGTCGGTTTCGTCGCCCCGGCGAGGCGACGGCGGAGCGTCTGCAAGGTGGCACGACTGGTGCGAATGACGCAGCGCGTGAGACGACCGAGCATGCGGGCTCCTTGTACGCGACGGTTGTTCGACGTAGACCACGGCATCCTTGCCTTGGTGCCAGCCTCTCGATTCTCGCACGGATGTGCCAACCAGCCAGTATAGCCCGGCGGCGAAGCCGAAGCGGATGCGCGAGGGGCAGGGGGCGGAGCAACTGCCACTCGGGTAGTCGTCAGGAGGGCATTCGCGTTACGCTACAGACGGCGTGTACGCTCGACCACACCAGTGCGGGAGAGCAGTGGAGCGCCGACAACAGATGGGTGATGGTGAGGTGACATGATGAGCGGTCCCGCCTTGCTCGAACAGGACCAGGCGCTCCTCGATCGGATCGGGCAGGCCGTGCGGCAGACCGAGCCGGAGGCCCGCCTGATCCTCTTCGGCTCGCACGCGCGCGGCGATGCCGCGCCCGAATCGGACTGGGATCTGCTGATCGTGCTCGATGGTGTCGTGACTCCGCAGCGCGCGGACGCCGTGCGCCATCGGCTGTACGACCTGGCGCTCGAGACCGACACCGTCCTCAGCGCGGTCATCTATAGCGCGGAGCAGTGGGATAGCCCGCGCTATCGGGCGCTGCCGTTGCACGCCCGCATCGAAGGCGACGGTGTGGCGCTATGACCGCCGCGCGCGACGCCCTGGTGCGGCAACGGCTCGCGCACGCCCGCGAAGGGGTCGCCGAGGCCGAATTACTGGCGAACGCGGGGCACTGGCGGGCCGCCGTGAGCCGCCTCTACTACGCCTGCTTCTACGCGGTATCGGCGCTCCTCGCCCGGCATGGCCACGCCGCGAGCAAACACAGCGGCGTGATCGCGCTCTTCAATCGCCATTTCGTGAAGCCGGGCACCGTCTCGCGCGAGCTGGGCCGCTTCTACAACGATCTGTTCGAGAACCGCCAGCAGAGCGACTATGACGACTACGCCGAGTTCGACGCGGCGCGCGTGCGCCCCTGGCTGGCGCAGGCGACGGTCTTCGTGGCCCAGCTGGCCGAGTTGGCGGAGCGCCCCACCGAAGAAGGATCATCCGCATGACCCACCCTTTCCAGGAGTACCTCGCCGCGCAGGTCGCCGACCACCTGACGCAGCATCGCGTCGTCGTCTGGTACGACCCGCGCGCCGAGTTCACGCCGTTCATCAACGAACTGCGCGGCCAGCCCGCCGACGCCGCGCTGTCCGACGAGCGGGTCGAGCGGATCACGCTCGGGCGGCAGGCGGCCCAGCTCGCCTGCTACGACGGCTCCTTCTTCGCCGTGCGCGCGGCGGTCGAGCCGCTTGGTCGCCGTCGATCAACCGGCCCCGCTCCTCGTCTACCTCGGCGGCGTGCCGTGTAAGCGCCGGTCGTCAAGATGCTGCTGGCGAACCTCACCTGAGCGGGGCGGCGTGTGCACGATGGTAGGATAGTAGCCCGCCGGGAGCGGTGGGCTGTGCCGACGGGTCGTTGAAGGGGTTGCGTCAGGATTCAGTTTCGGCGACGTTGACTTCAGCTTTTCTGGTATCCTGATCGACTCTGAAGAGAACATCTGAGGGAGTACCAGATGACTTGCCCGCACTGCACCGCCACCACAACGAC
>JAABUM010001960.1_pt1 | contig 29165 bp, 19 predicted proteins | sample 5559161 | NCBI WGS metagenome assembly JAABUM01 (sample SAMN10711868, study PRJNA513369) | rock metagenome | isolation source: Antarctica rocks | place: Antarctica: Victoria Land, Siegfried Peak nord
TGACAAGGGGAGGGTGGGGGACGAGGATGTGAGATGGGGGAGGAGGGTTAGGGGGGAAGGGAGCGGGGGAGGGGATGGGAGAGGATGAGGGAGCTGGGGAGGGAGATTTGAGGTTGGGGATGAGGGGGGGGTGGTGTATGTTTTTAGCGTTTGGGGGAGGGAAGAGAGGGTTGAGAGGGGGAGGAGGGGAGGGGGGGAGGGGAGGGTGTGGAGGCTGCGTTTTTGGAGGGGTGGTTAGTAGGTTATGTCCTGTTTGTTTGTTCCGATTTGTGAGGGGGGATGTAGGGGGTATGGGAGGGGGAGGGAGTGGTACATTATCTGCAATTGCATCAGGACGCGTAGAGCGCTATTTGTCGTTTCGTTTTTGTTTCTGGTTTCCGGTACTCCTTCTTTACCTGCTGCTGCTGCTGCGCTGGAAAGTATGAATAAGATCGTGGGAGCGGGATCGGTGGTTAGGGTTGAGAAACGACGGAGGCGTTCGTGGAGGGTGGGGTTTTGGAGGGAGGTGGGTGTTAGGAGGAGGAAGTGTTGGTGTGTGTGTGTGGTTTGGGGGTTGTGGGTGGTGGATTGGGAGTGGATGGGGAGGGCGAGGTCGTGGGTTTGCAGGATGGTTTCGTGGAGGGTGAGGTTGAGGTTGGGGTGTGGGTGGAGGAGGTGGGTGAGGATGTTTGGGAGGTCGGGGCGGTGGCGGAGGGTTGTGCTGAACATGTTGTTTTGGGTGGGTTGGGGATGGGGATGGGGATGGTGGAGGGAGACGGAGACGGAGGTGGAGATGTGGGGAGGGAGTTTAAGGGAAGAGGTGTGGTTTGGAAAATGTTTGTTATTGGGATGGATACTGGATACAGCGAGGATGGAGATTCTCTTTGGTTTCAAGGAGATTGGGATATGAAATGCAGAATGGAAAGTCTTTAGGGAACTGTTGCTCTTTGAAGAAGAGATGTTTGTTTATCAGAACTAAGCGAGTAGAGTTTTTTCTTCCTCTGGGTATCGAACGGTCTGCAATACCACGAACGCCAGTATACAAAACGAAATAAGACCATCGGCGAAGGCATACAGCCATTGCTTTTTCAACTTTTCGCCGAACAACGCCTCATCTATTCATGCAATCGCTAAGGACTTTTATCCTGGCTGTTGTACAGACGTAACTCAGGTACCGAAACTTGGAGGATATGTTGTATTATTGTTCTTGTGAACTGGCGGAAAGGTTCTCCTTTGGCTGCTCACTCGCAGATTGTGAGGTGTTTGTTGGGCTTGCGTCTGCTGGAAGATTGGTGGCTTGGGTATTGACATCCCGAGCATGAGGGCTTGATACTATCCTGCTGAGGATACTTGTATATGGCGTTGGGATATATGGCGCTGGTCTGGCTGTTTCTTGGGCATCTAAAGCACGGATCATGGTTGGTTGCTTGGGTTGGCTACCATCGTTGTTGTTCGTTCTAAAAAGGCTTGGCACCCATGATAGCCACCCTGTTGGGCGAGGCTCGGCGCTCTTTTCTTCGTCTTCCGGTTCCCTGAGCTCTTCTGGCAGTATCCTATGGCTGGTAGCCCCTGGTGTGGCATCTTTCGAGCGCGGCCTGAGTATCTCCTTCTCAACTTCTTTCAGAGCTTGCGTCTGCAAGCGCACCGTTTTCTTTAATTCTTCGATTTCTCTAAGCTGACCCTCGTCCTTTTTGGTTTCCTGCCTTCCCCTTCGCGCGTTTTCGAAGAGGATGAGGGCAATTCCGACGGCAAGCAGGAACGTTTCGGAGACGAAATTGGCCCCTAGCTCAATTGCTTTGGCTTCGGGAAGTGGCTTTATCTTCGGTTTCTTTGGTCTCAATTTCTCTCTATCCGGGTCTTTTGCTCGTGCTTCAGCTCTTTTCGTTTCGGCTTCTGTCTTGACAGTGGGCGGCTTCTGAGCATCTGCGGCGTCTTTGGCGATCTGCTTCTCAATTTCTTTGGTATCTTGGAGGAGGCCTAGCCTGAATCGCATGTCCCATCTGTGAATACCCTGGGCGACAACGACGCAGCCTCGTCGGAAAGTTTCGTGCTCTCGAGCTTGGGCTTTGATGCGGTTCTGGTGTCTTCAGCGCACTGAAAAATCGAGAACAGGAACCTAATGAACAAAAGTTCTTCGCAGCACGTACCGCTATTGGCTTGGAGAGTGTCTTGATAACCAATGACCCTACCTTGATCACGAGACTCGACATCGTGAACGAACGATTGCTTTGGAGGACTAATTTCCTTGCAGTTGGTAAATGTCGGAGCTTTGCAGTACAACCGGGTACTGAATACAGAGGGTTGTGTCTGCGCAAGTGGCTACCGTCCGAATCTGGCTGGCGCCAATGGAGACATGATTCGATGTAGCATCCAATCTACATCATTACGCGTTAAGGTGACCGTGCCCTCAAATATTACATGGTCCTAGCAATTGCTCAGAATGTAAGATGGTGTCTGGGTGCCTGGGTGAAGATTGAGGCCGTTGGATAGCGTCGCCCAGAAGGAGAAGGTTTGCCGCCGTTGTCCCGCGCTAAAGACCCAATGTCAATATTTACCTTGGACATACATATCGATTCTCCCCCTATCAACGAAGGCCATTTCGCAGGCCGATTCTTTGCTCAATTTTGGCAGTAGTATAACAGTCTACTCATGAGAGTTGTTTAGGAAGGCCTACGAGTAAGATTCCTGTACAGCTAGAGGGACTTGCACTACTTCCTCGGACCACTTCAAGATAATATCGACAACGCATCATCGAGGATGATCCTAGAGTACAACTCAACCCTTGACTAATACCGAGGTGAACTTGTCGTCGGACAAACATACTCGGCAACACTCGTGTCAATAATGGCAGCAGTACACAGAATGGAAGCCCTTTCTCCACGATCTGCCAACATTCAGATGAAGCCCAAGCTTCTCAAGCAGAAGGAGGCAGCCGATGAAGAAGCCAATAGAGCAGAAGCCGCGAAGAAGGCATTGAAAGAGAAGGAATACGCTCCTCCGCCCCCCGAGTGGATATTACAACCTCCTATAGCTAAGGGTGGACTGGCAGAAAAGTTCAGAACAGGTAAATGTCTTGGAAAGGGAGGCTTTGCAATATGTTATGAAGGAGAGCTTCGAAGCAGGAAGAATGGGTCTGGCTCCAATGTCTTCGCTCTCAAAGTTGTGAGAACGAAAATGAACCAGAGGAAGATGGAAGAAAAGGTGTGCTATGAGCTTCTGTTCGACAAGTGGACGACGACTAACCTCCAGGCAGTTTCGTACGGAGCTACAGATCCATGCCAAAATGCAGCATCCAAATATCGTAGAATTTCATCGCGCCTTCACCTTCAAGGAGAGTACATTCGTCGTCCTCGAGCTCTGCTCGAATGGTTCAGTCATGGATATGGTGAAAAAGAGAAGGTGTCTGAGCCTCCCAGAGGTGCGACGATATACAGTACAACTTTGCGGAGCGATCAAGTATATGCATGCGCGCAATGTCATACATCGGGATCTTAAGATGGGCAATCTATTTCTAGACAGTGACATGAATCTAAAGATAGGTGATTTCGGTTTAGCAGCAGTGCTAGTAAGCCCAGAAGAGTATCAGAAAGGATTGTATGACCAAGCGAAATCACGACGGACAACCTTGTGTGGAACTCCAAATTATATCGCTCCAGAGATCCTCGAAAAGGGGAAGGGTGGACATGATTACAAGGTCGACATATGGGCCATTGGTGTGATTGTGTACGATTATCAGACCTCATCGAAGTCCTTTTGCTTAGCTAAAACGTACTAGATTCGCCATGCTTGTCGGTCAACCTCCTTTCCAATCAACGTCGCAGAATGAGATCTACCGCCGAGCAAGGAGCGTAGAATATGCCTGGCCACAAACGGGCAAACATCAGAACGACATTCCAGAAGAAGCTAAGGATCTCGTGTCTCAACTTCTGAGAGTTGATGCCGAGGAGCGACCAGATCCTGACGAGGTCATTGGTCATCCATTCTTTGCCATGCACGGAGGTAACGCGCTGCCCCTAATCATGGAGGAGTATTTCCGTCGAGACAGGCCTAAGTTTCTTGACCTTCAGCGTCTTCCTCGTGGGGACGTAATGCTCAAGGGCACTGAACGCTTAAGCTTACGTACCTTCGCACGTCAATGTGGTGTAGGGCGCCTGACTGGAGACATGTTCGCTCAACCAGCTGTTGGCGGAGATATCGATATCTCATTATACGGACAGTGCCAGGCAGAGGAAATCGCTGGGAGTGCTCCAATAGTGCCTATGCCCAAGGACATGGTGTATGTTTCTAAATTTGCGCCCACGATCACACAAGGCGAAGCAGAGAGCCATCTGAGCTTAGTGGATACTGACGTAGTGATGAATGAAGTACCATCATCTCGAGTAGCGCCTGCGGAGCATCGCCGTCCAGCATCCATCCAGAGCCATGCTGCCACGCTTCGAGCTGCTCATGCCCCATCCAGAGCACTTCATTCTCAGACAGATTCAGAACGAGCAACTTCCAGCGGCGGAACCACGCGATCGAGAAATCCAGCCGGTGTTGCTGTCCGCGCACGACGCGGACTAACAGATGAGCTTCCAGTCCGGACGCTGAAGTCCGCCGATGCAGCAGGCGTAGAAGCAAAGAACTTAGCACGCAATCCCAGAGCTAGCCGACCGAAGAAGACTCATCTACTGGACGACGGCAGTCCGGAGAAGTTGTCTGAAGCGTCGAAGGCCCCTAAGCCAATTAGCAGAGATCAAAATATTGACGAGGCGGATGCTGACTCTGATGCAAGAAGACGAGATATGTCTGCTCGCACGAGGGCGAGGATTGCAACAAACATACAGGAAGAGCTCGCTGAGCCTGTATCAACTGCTAGGAAAAGTTCCATCGAGATCACAGCAGTTCGGACGAGGCCAAATGCTGATATCCCGAAGCCCGTCAACACCCTCATTGGACCTGATGAAGCTATGGAGTGTCTTCCCGATACTAAGCCTGACGAGGTTCTTCATCAACTGCAGAAACTTCATAAGGATCTCGAGACAAGCCTAAACGACATTGGTAAAGCCAAGACCCACTCGCAGGTCCAGACCATGATCACCAAGAGCAAGGATATCAAGCACCGACCAGTCGTTGTGAAGTGGGTAGACTATACTAACAAGTTCGGCATCGGCTATATCCTTCAGAATGGCACTGTCGGATGCGTCTTCAAGGGCGACGAGACGAGCTTTCCTACCTGTGTGGTGGTTGCGGACACCGAGTCCCATCTGAACAAGCGGAAAAGTCCGACCTACAACGACAGGCACCAAATGGTGCCTAGGCAAGGAGGTCCAATCGAATTCATCGAAAATTGCGATGCTGACGGTCTCAAGCGAGTTTTTGTGTCACCGTCTCGATATCAGGTGAGTGTCTCTGCAGCCGGCGTACCGAGTCGTCTTGGCCCAGGGCACGACATCCACGACTTCGAGAAACGTAAGAAGCTGTCTCTCTGGGACAAATTCGGAAGATACATGACTCAAAACCTGGGCAAGAGCGACGAAGCAGACCCACAGTCGCTTGAACAGCCTCTTCCTAGCAGATTAAGGCGCAACAATGTTGCAGGTCCCTTCTTGAAATTCTACCAACGCCTCGGTAATGTTGGCATATGGGGCTTCGGCGACGGATCCTTCCAAGTCAATTTCCCAGACCACACAAAACTTGTCATCTCAAACGACGGAGCTTGGCTAGATTTTTACCATCTCCCCGTCGCAGCGGCCTACGATGTGCAAGCTGGTAGCCGCGTCAATGCGGCAAGCCTTGCCGATAGAAGCGTACTCTCGTATCCCACGAGCGTGATGCTCACTGGCGTCTATCGCAGCCATACATTCCAAGATGTCGTCACGGCGAACCAGCTTGGATCTAAATTAGGATTCGTGAAGGATGTGGTGGGGCTGTGGAGCACAGAGGGCGGGTTGGGGTGCATGGGGCCGAAGAAAGGGGTGAAGTGGGAAGGGATGAGAGAGGAGGGGTCGAAATTGGTTTGGGTCACTGTTGGTGCGAAGGGAGGGGATGGGAGGTATGAGATGAGGGAAGAGGGGGGGAAGTTGGGGTTGTATGAGATGAAAGAGGAAAGAGGAAGGATGGCCTGGGTCGCTGTCGATGAGAAGAGTGAGAAGTGATCCATCTGCGTGTCCTTTTTGCTTATCGGCGACGAGCGTGTTGGGTACTGACCAAGCTCAGCTTTCTACTGGATTGTCAGTAGATCATCCCTGTTTGCAGCTGCAGCGATTCCAGCAAGGTGTTATGGATAGACCTTGCGACGGAGGATGGAAATTCCTCCATGAGCAATGCTAGGAGTCAGGATTGGATTATCATCGGCCAAAAACCAGGCGTTTTATATTGACATGGCATAGCATAGATGCAGCAAATAGGGTATCTATCCACTCAAAAGATCCCCAAAGCAAACATTGTTCCGGGCAAGACTCGCCGTTCCATGCATTCAACGCCGTAGCTTGCAAATGCCTTTCCGGATAACAGCAGAGGAGCCACCGCACGCTATGCCGTAAAGCCAACCAGCCCAAGCAAATTGCAAACAATCATGACTGCAAGACGAAGCTCTAGATATCCGCCCTCCTCTTCCCAAAAACCGATCATAAATCATCCAGACCCCTATCTCAGGCAGAAGCACCATTCTCCTCCCCTCCCCTTAACAAACTCCACAAATCAAGCTCCAGCTCCCCTTCCATCTCCTCCTCAACCGTCATCCCTTCCAATCGATACTGCATCTTCGTCAACGCCTTCACTTTCCTTTCCCAACCCCCCACTTCCTCCTCCGTCACCATAGCCGAGCGTGAGAAGGCAGAGGAGCCGATGACGCCGTCGCTGATATATTCGTCATAGTCCCAGTTCTGGCGTAGTAGAGAGTGAAAGTCGATATTTGCCGTTTTGATGATGTGGATGAGATCGCCTGTGTAGGTATCTTCGTGAAGGGTTTCGAAGGGAAGCATGGTCGTTTTCCTGCGATTTGCTTTCCGATTCGCGGGGGGTTTGTGCATGTCGCTGTCTTCGGACTGTTTGGAGCGGATGAGGTAGGCGCGAGGGTCGTCTGCTTCGAAGGCTGGAGGATCGGAGGGGGATGCATGGTTGGTTTTGGTGTGGAGTGCTGCTATCGCTGCATTTTGGCGATTCTTATGTGGGGACGATTTGAAGGGACCAGTAGGCGTTCTATCATCGGTTGCGTTCTGTCTTGCTTGTTGGCGGAGAGACTTGCGATGTTCTTGCGTGGCAAGCTGTTTACGGGCTTCGTAGTCCATCGTCAGCGCTAGGTCTGGATGCAATGGTGGCGTAGGCAGTGGTGAAGTTTCGGAAATCAAAGTGGTGTCTTCATCATCTCTGAGCATGAGAGCGTTCCCATTCTGTTGCCTCTGCCTCTGACGTGGTTGTTGCTGTGGTTTCTGCTTCTGACTTTCGCCAGTCTCGAACCATACGCGCTCAGGATCATTGACTGAGGAAATATATGGCTGGTCCGTTTCTCGGTGCTGCTGTAAGGCGACTTTCCGCCTTGGTCTTTCCCTTACGGCTGGGATGTCACATAGAGGGGTACCCTTGGGCAACGAACGAGCAGACACAAAAGGGCCTGGATAGGCGACATCAATATCTGGTGGACCATGATCTCCGCGGATGTTTTCTTCATCATCGGATGCATCTATGTTTTCCGAATTGCTGCCTAGAGATTTCCGCACCCAAGGGTCTAAGGGGCCCCGCCCGTAGCGCTCTTGTCCTAATGGTACAAAGGTCGATATTGCTTCGTCGACTTTGCGTCGTCCGCGAGCTTTCAGTGGAAAGGGAAAAGGTGATGGCGATGAAAGAGTTGGATCATTTCCAGTGCGATGTTGAGATCGTCCAATTGTTGATCGGCCAAGTGCCGATGTTCCCAAGAGCGACTCTAAAGCATTGCCAGCGTCGCCCGTCTGCCGTGCTGGAGTAAGTAATTGATTGTTAGACCCAGGATCAAATGTCTGGCCTTGATCAGTGCGAGCTGGGGGACGGAATGGCGCATTGAGCTTGGCAAAGGCCCATGGGTTGGACACATGGACGCTTTTGAGATTGTCCTCTTCTTCCGCTTCCTCCTCGATAGCCGATTCAGCGAGCGAATTAGGGGACTCGTAAAGTTGGTCGTCTTTGTCTTCGTCGTCACCATCAGCGCACATGGATGACTTCCAGGCGGGAGCCTTATGGCGAGATGCCGTATTATCAGCGATACCGCCACTCACGTCTGGTGAAGACCCTGAGATCCTGCATATAAGATTGGATCTGTCATCCATGGAATGATCGTCCGGGCCATTGTCATTATCCGCAGCTGAAACACTTCCTGACGGACCTGACGGAGTTGACGATGTTATGTTTCTTGATGGTTTCGACATTGCCGGAAGCTGAGAGGTAGCAATTTGCTGGGAGTGCCCACGCGCTTTCTCCGAGAGTGGCCGAGGGGCTGAGGTTTCACGTAGTGTTGGGGGATCTTTTCTTGCAAGCATGATTCCGATACCTGATGGCTTAGTTGTGGTCTTGTGTACATTAGCTTGTGGTAGACTTTTCTTAAGCTTGCCATATACGATTTCAAAGCATTTCTCAGCCAAACAGATCAAGAGTTCCGCGTTTGTGAAAAGGAGGTCGTCCTTAGCCGGTTCGACATTTACATCGTAGCTGCGCCTTGGGCAGGCAATGTTCATACACAAGAATGGATCTGTGATCTTCGAGTCATCTTCGCTGCTGTTGGCTGAGCGAAGGTAGGATTTGTAGATGGAAATGACCTCTTTCATGGTCCCTTTGGCACAGGATACTGGTCTTGAATCCACCGAAAGATATTGACCATTATTGCTAATGATTGAGGCGTCTACATGTGAAGCGTATTAGCTTACATCGATGGCAGCAGAGGCCAGATTGTTTCACGCACCACAACCTGGGGTGGCGAGTACGGTGTCAAATGTGAAGCTATCCGTGGCGGCTACAACATCCTGGGCCCCCAAGGCCGTGTCGATTTGTTCTCCAGCGCTAGACCAGGTCGATGAAATCCATTGGCATTGATCAGTAACGTTCTTCCCGATGACATCTATCGCGGCACTAAAGTAAGAGGCAGAATTTCTTGAATTACCAACACCTGTATTCTTAGGATACTTCCAATTGGCCTTCTCATTCTTGGCCTTCTCATTCTTGGCCTTCAGTACTTTCAGCGAAAGCCGTAGCGAAGGTCTTGCAAGAGCGTAAGCTTGCAATACTCTCTTGATTTTGGCAAGCGTCTTGACCGATGCCTTTTCTGCAGCCTGTCTACGTACAGGCAGAGTTTCGAGGAATCTATCCACTCGCACCGTGGTTCCTACCGGAAGAGATGTACGCTTTTCACTAGGCTGGGGTGAGCGCGACATAGCCAGATGCGGATCTCCAGGTACCTTGCAATCTGACCTTGGCGACCGAAGGTTAGCTCCGAAGCCGTTGCCTCGCCCTCAATCCTCGTTGATATTGTCAGGCATCTGCTCATTTCTGCGGCGCTTGCTAGTGCTACTCCTCTGAAACCTAGAGAGCGACCTCCGATATCTCGCAGGTCAACAAGATCTCGAATCTTGCTTGTGCAGTGCATGGTGCAAGCCAAGGAACGGTCAAGGGGAGCAATACCATGGCCATTATCTTTGACTCGGATATCGTCCAAGGTGTTGAGAGATATGTCGACGGAGATAGTGGTGGCCCGACCGTCGATCGCATTATCGATGAGCTCTTTCACCAAGGAGGCAGAATCCGTAAGTACTTGGCTAGACCCAAGAGCACGGACGGAGTTTTGAGGGAGAGCTGCAATGGGCATGTTTGCTCCGCGAGTACTGTGGGTTCAGACCCGTTTCCTCCAATTCTCATAAGTCTGGACCGTAATGTATGCTTTGGTAAGAAAGAAAATGAACAATCCTGAATTCCAAGAATGATTAAATACAGTAATGAAACTTTTCTCTATCGCAGTGGGATATTCAACCATACCTGGGCTCCGGATTCAAGGGAATGGACGAGGTAGACATATGAAACATTGAATGCTCGCTAAAGAGATATTACTGTTCGTGATATCATAAGGGAATCAAAGGCAGATACGACCTTCACACTGCACCATGTTTATCCCAAGACGTTGAACCACTAAGGGCATTACGGGCAACTAACGCCACTGTGGCGCGCTTGGCATTTAGGCACTTCATCCTACTTATTCAGCCTTACCCATCCTTTATCTGCTCTATCAAGTCTTGATGATACGACAAAGCTCGCAATGGCAGTCGTCGACTTCACAACGTTCTGCATCATGATCCGCTACGACCTACTAGAGAAGAGATCGAAGCTTTTGGAGATGATTGGTTCGTCGCTAATACCGGCTAAGCAGACTTACGCCGAGACAGGTGTCTGTCAGGTTTCACAAAGAAAGATCTCCTATGGTCACATAAACTCGTCCGCTCCTCAAGATGTGGTATAACCCAAACTGTCTTTACAACAATGATGCCCGTCCGACCTACTCGCTCCATAGTTGTTCTCTTTGCCGTCATCAGCCTGTTCTTTACCGGTTCCATCCTCGAAAGCCGGCTTAAAACCTACAGCCGCAATCGCTTCTCCATCATTACAGCGCCCATCCACTCTGCCTCCCCCGCGTCGGTGCAGATCGTTGAATCTTGGGCACAATTTGCGGAATTGTTTGACGAGGCAAGACCGAAGATCCAGCCCATACCGAAGAACCATGATCTAAGTGGGATAGATCCCGGGGGGTCGGACAAGGCGAATGGGGACAGGAAACCGTTTCCAAAAGCCATTGGTATATCGCGGCCGGATGTTCAATCACTTGCCCAATCCCATCTCAAACTCGTTACACATACGCACTTCGAGACGGCGAATGAGCGATCTTCTGAGCTCTACAGCGGCACAGGCATAGTCACCGTAGCAGGAGGGCCATACTTCGCACCGGCAATCCTCAGCATACGCATGCTTCGCAAGACCACAAATTCTACCCTTCCCATTCAAGTCTTTCTGCAGAACAAATCCGAATACGAGCCCGAAATCTGCGAAGAAGTTCTCCCCTCCTTGAACGCAGAATGCTTTATTGTTGAAGACTTCCTTCGACCTGGCAATCCCTTTCACGTATCGGCCTACCAACTCAAAATCCTTGCCATCCTTTTCTCCTCATTCGAAAAGGTTCTTTTTCTAGACAGCGACTGCATGGCCCTACGCGACCCTACCGAGCTCTTCGCCTCTGAACCATTCCATACTACCGGCCTGCTATCGTGGCCGGACTATTGGATTGCAACCGAAGACGCTGTATTCTACGAGATAGCCGGGCTGGCCAAATACCCCGAAGGCATACCCGCGCGCTCGAGCGAGACGGGGCAATTGATGGTGGACAAGAGCAAACACCTCTCCTCGCTACTATTAGCGGCATACTACAACATTTTCGGCCCAGAAATCTACTACACCATCCTATCCCAAGGCGCCCAAGGCGAAGGCGACAAAGAGACCTTTCTCGCTGGCGCAATCGTGCTTGGGAACACGTTCTATAGAGTCGCCGAGCACGTAGGCACTGTAGGCTACCACTCCCCAGACGGTGCATTCCACGGCGGAGGTATGGTGCAATACTCCGCCGCAGACGAATGGGCCATCCAGCACGGCAACCTGAGCGAAAAAGCAAACTTCGGCACAAAACCCCGCGCCTTCTTCCTACACGCCAACGTCCCGAAAATGAGCGTCGGCCACCTCCTCGACACGGATGCCATCTTCCTCCAAGGCACGGAGCAGCGTATCCGTCTCTGGGGCTCACCGGAATCTACGACGGAACTGTTCGGCTACGACGTCGAGCGCGTGGCGTGGGATGAGATGAGGCATATAGCGTGCGAGCTGGATACCACACTGGCAGATTTCAGCGGGCGGTGGAAGCTGTGCGAGAGGGCGAATAATCACTACAGAGAGCTTTTCGATCCGCAGGCTGTCAATGTGATGACGAGTGGCGAGAAACGAGAGCAAGACAAAAAGGTGTCGCTGCTACGGTATCATTGAGGATAGTCCATTCGATTGAAAAGGGGAAGGAGATGAAGCGAAAGACAACGTCTTCGCAGCTGGAATATCATTATGGGGACGGCAATTTCCGATCTTTGATATCGAATCAGGAGGGAACCTTCCCCGCCGCCACGGTATGATCAGAAGGAGCAAACATCTGCAAGCTTCGCCCACATCGCGAGTGGAAACTAGAACGTGCATATTGGTAGTTGCTGCCCAGAGCCGGAACGTGCATCTTCGCAACCCTTGCATTCCGTGCTTAAAATGCTATGTACACCTTTATCTCGATATCCACATCCTCAGCGCTGAGACCCCTTACCGAGGGGAGACTCCGGATTCGGAGAGAGCTGCGTATGCCAAGGGGCGACGTATCATGACTAGTGTATAGATGAGGTTGACATATAGAAAGATTAGGAAGTATCGATTAGAAGACTATAGAGTATAGATCATAGATTACAGACCCGTTATGAAATTCACAGACGACATGTCTTAAATATAGCACTATCGTACACACGCAAGATTAGCTCTATCATATCTTCCGAGACATTCATATGTTGAGAAGATCGAAACTATTCTATCCTATCCTAGCCTATATCAACACCCTCAAGGGCGCTGTAAACGTATCATCTGTCGTCGTAGAGTAGCACAGATACCATTTGGACATAGTTATTGTGAAGTGCAAAGACGCCATGTCCCATCGGCCATCTTTTGAGCAGCATACAACAAATGCAGTATATCATTTCAGCATCATCTGCATTCCACCACCATCATTCACTTCAGACTGACCAGCACCCAAGCAAGATATAGGCAATTCCTAAGCAGAACATACAATTCAACCAAATTCCAAGTCCCGAAATCCAAAACCGACAATCACCAACCAGAAATATTCCCCTTCCCCATTCACACGCGCTTCATACGTCTGGGCTTCGTAAAGTCATGGGACGAAGTACAACACCGTCCGCCGTCAAAAACGCCATAGTGTGCAAGCCCGCCTATGTCCCGCCCAAATTCATCACATAATATCACTCGACACCAGACCGAGCCCATTCCGATACGGCCAAGAACGGACCACCCGATCGTCATCATCCAATACCTCGTCCGGTAGCCAATCCACATCCACAAGCACGCTCTGCTCAGACTCACGAGCAAGTCTGCCACAACCACCCGCATCATGAGGAGCCGAATCCATCATGTCATCCTCACGCTCTTCCTTCACCGCGCTGTCCCTCCGCCTCTTCGGCCGTCGATACCCACCGCCCCAACTCCTTTCAAACTCCATCAGACCACCATACATCTCGTCCTGATTCGCGACGTACAGCCTCGACCCATCAGGTGGCATGCTGATGCCTGCAATCTCGCCAAAGAATTCAATCGTTTGCTTGCTTTCAAAAGTCTGCGCATCGACCACGTGGACGAAGTCTGCAGGCTCGGCTATCACGAGCACGCGCCTGCCGCTGCCCAGGGGAGAAAAGTGCAACGTCCGGCTGCCAGCCATCTCCATGGGTATGGTCTGCAGAGATTGGTGTAGCTTCCGGGCGTCCCAGACTTGGACGAAGCCGTCTTGGGCACCTGTTGCCATGGTAATGCCATCGGGAGCCCAGGCGCACGCAAAGCCGTAGTTGGTGTGACCTTGCAGCCTGACAAGGACTTCACCGGTCTCTGCGTTTGAAAGGATGGGATCACAATCATCGCCCACGAGCAATCGCAGACGGCCATCTGGGCTGGTGGCTGAGCAGTTCACTGGATAGGGGAAGTGATGGTTCCGCATGAAGGTCTCGGTGGTGCAATCGAGAACACGAATGGTCATATCGTTGGAGCTGATTGCGGCCTGTGGCAATCCGCTCCGCCGATCTAGAAAGTTTTGGATGTGATTGGTACTGCCAAAATCGCTCTTCTCGGAGATAACACCAGTAGTAGGTCTGCTTTCATAGGGTGCCGATAGAGATTTCATAGCGTACACGCCCTCAAAGCTCCCCACTACCAGCACGCCCTCTTCCGCACTCAAGGTAGATGGCTTCTGCAATCTGGGAGCGTCTTTGTCAATGACTTTTGTAAAGTCCATGACACACTCGTCAGCGGAGGTCTCGGTGTTGAAACACATTATCTTTGCGTCACACCTATTGAAGATATCGATATTAGGTCCATAACCATAATTGAAGGTCGGTCTACGATTGTAGTACAATGCATTCTTGCTACTCGCAAAGAGATTGTGCCGTAATTGGAAATGTGAGATGTAGCTGTTGCATCGGTTGTTGATTTCCTTGAACTTGAAGAATTTATCAGAACTAGGAAGCGACTGGTTGGAAAATCTGACTTTGAAGCCTGGACTGCCAAATGCTCCTAGATTGGTGAGCGAGCGTCGAGAGTACTCGGTATAATTGATGTGATTCTTGTAAGTCATCCGACGTACTTCTCGGGCGTCTTCCTTGGTAGTCTGTAATCTTGACCAATTGATGCCTTGAATGTCATCCTTGTTGGGATCGTTTGGGTCGAGGTCTTCAATCGATATTCTGTCGGGTCTTGAAACTTTGTGTGGATGATTTGCAAGATCACTGATCCGGGGGTAGCCAGGCGCATGGTGAGCATACATATGCTTCCAATGATTGAAGAAAGCATCGCACTGAAGATTTCTGACCCTGTCTTCGATATCATCCCACGAGTCAACCCAACCCTCGTCGACCACTTCCGCTGCAACATCAGCCACTAGGTTTTGAGAGGATTCCATGGTCTGTGTGACGAAGTCCGACCCAAAAACATCGTTTATGGAGAGGAGAGAGGTATCAGAGTCATTATGAATGTCTGCGGGTATAGAGGGTTCTATGTCGAATATATTCTGGTGTGTACCTTGCAGCTGCTCACTCGTAGCAACTCCTTGTGAGGAGTATTCTTGTACTGCCGACATATGCGTTTGTATAGCGGATGGTGTGAGAATCGTCTGAGGTGTACCCAAAGCGTCATTGTCGGAAGAGTCCATATCATCGTCGTCTCCCTGGAAGCCCAAGCCTTGCGGTACGCCTGAAAGCTCTCCAGACAAGGTTTCGGCGACAGAAGTGGAGTTCATTGGCACAAGACCAGCGAGCGGAGTGTGAGCGACACTTTCTTGCAAATGCGACAAAGGAGATAATGCTGTTGAGAGATTGGGGATTCCTATAGCTTGGGAGGGAGGAGGTCCTGATGGGGACGGGCCTTCGGCTGCTGACGGAGTAGCATCGCCCAGTGTATCGGCGAAGGTAGTGGCTGATTGTATTGGTGATTGTGATACTGATGTGGGAGGAGACTCATTGACTACCTCCATGTCATCAGAGTAGTCGCACGAGGAGACAGCAACGCCTCCGTCTTCACTTTCCGTCTCTGTACGCATGTCCATTTCAATGCTACCGCTCCCCAAACTTTCAGCCATAGTAGGCTGCCCTTTGCAGTCCCGAGTGTAGCAATCTTGCTCGTCGCGACTTCAACTTGGGGTAGGTGATGGGCTTCAGTCAACAACGTTCTTAGTCTTCAGGATAGCCAAGGATGCTTGTTGTACGTTTCCGTCTTCTAGGAGGTTAGCTATCGGGCCGGAGGGGGCAGTCCGTAAGGTTGGAACACAGGCGTTCGCCAGCCTCTACTGGACACCAGCGAAACACTCATAAGGCCATCAGCGAGGCGCAAATGTCGGGGCGACTATTATTGGGCCTACAGCCGGTATTGAGATGGGTAGTACAGCTTTCCCAAGTATCAAGTAGGCCGAAGGTAGAATGTTGAACTGCGCCTTCCGGTTGACACACAGGCGAACGTTGCCCAGCGTCAGCCTGATAGAATTTTGAGTTGAAAAGGCGCCGCAGAGGAATTCGTGGTCGACCCTTCCACCCTCCGACGATAATTGCTGCTCTTATCTCACATGCTTGGATGGGATATCCTAGCGGAGGTCATGCCGTACGTGGGATGTAGTATTTCAATCCTCGACCCAGGGCCATGGTTCGCAAGTGGGACTCGAGGGCCTACTGCCGGTGATTGTCTTGACGGGGGGTCAAATAACTTGATAGGCTGTAGTGCAGGCTCAGATCTGGGGTTGTGGCTGTGTTGGGTATCTGCAGGGTGGACGTGCGTCGGGTAGCTGCTTGAGGAAAGGGTGTGGTTGTGTGGGTCACAGCGCCTTACGGGAGATATCAAGTAGGATCACAGCGTAGATCGAGATCAAGAGCCACAAGGTACAACATACACAAAGGAGGTCGAAAGCGCCATCAGGCCAGACGCACGACTAAGGTATCTAATCAGAGGATTATCAAACCTCTTAGGTCATTCTGGTGGCTTGCAGTCGGGGTTATCATTACTGATATGTTCACGCTGTAGCCTATATACTCCGCATGGAATACCAATTCATGTATGGTGTCCTATAGGATTCTGCCTGGACTGACAAAGTATTCGCGATTAAGAACAATGTTAAAGCTGATGGCCGAACTGAACAATGACCAACTTCGGGATGCTACTGACGCCTCTGTCCAATGCGTATATGTACAAATCCATTATGAACCTAGCAATGCGATCGAAGGACAAGCTTGCCGTCCCATACCATAATGCGACAGGATGCGACCTCCCAGTGGTACTATGGGAAACTCCAATTCGTGCTTTTCCCAAATTATGTCCGTGGTTTTACACCCTTGTTCATTCCAAGCCATTCACCTACATATCCGAATATTGTTCGTAGACATGTGGCTTTTCGTTCCCATGCTGCGATGGCCAGCCGGCAGTGCTAGCCTGCTGTGACTGCAAGTAGCCGGTGCTTGGAGCTTTCGATCGGCGCTCTGTATCGATGTCAATGGCTGGCTTTGTCATTGCGGAGGAGGATACTGTACCTTTCTCAAAATCTCCCCACCTCTTCATCGTGATCTTGCTGCTGTCGAATTCGCCCTCATACTCAATCCCGGCTTTCTTTGTCTTCTCTCCGGCCGTCTTCCTCGTATCACCCCAGCTGAAGTCGTCAAACTTCCAATAGGCATATGAGGGAAGAACGAAGTTCCAAATGGGAAGTGAAAGCAGGTAGATCAACATCCACAATACATAAGACCACCGATGCGCTGTCAAGACGATCAATACCGCTGGTAGACCGAGGATCAATGCCAGTAGCACCAGTGGGATGACAGGCGTTGGCGTTCTAACAATAGCGATGATGACAACGTAGAATGTGAATGTGATGGCCGCGGGCAGGACCAGAGTACCGACGAGTTCGATGAAGACAACAAATTGCATGCTGAAGCAGAAAGTACCGCACAGGTCTCTGACCAACACAAGCTCCATCAGATTATGGACAGTACTGTTGATCCAACGCCGTCGCTGTGATAGGAGCACGGAGAATTGTTCCGGTACGGTAGTCTTGCACACAGCTTGCGGTACAAAAACCTGCTTGCGCTTGGGGAAGGTCTTCAGCATCAAAGTGGATAGGTATCGATCCTCTCCAAGAAGAAGAAGATTCTTCTTGTGTAGTGTGTCTACCACGTTCTCGGAGTAGTGTTCCACAACGTCCGGATTTGCTAGGATTGGTACCCAGTAATTCTGACCACCCTTCGGCGACTTGACCCGATACATGCAGAAGCATCCCGGCAGACAGGTGACGCCACCGAAGACGGATTCGAAAGATTTTGACAGATGATGAGAGATGAAATATTCGAAGACTTGAATCATCGACACCCAACTTGCGCGTTTGTTAGCAATCTTAGTTTCTCCGCAAAGACCCATAATCTCCGGATCCTTGACCATGGCGGAGACCATATGGGTAAGGCTATCTGGGAAGACCTTTGTATCTGCGTCAACCATAAGAACGATCTCATAGTAATCTGGCGAAATGCCGGTCACTCTCCAGAGTCCATTGAACATCTCGAATTCCAATTCGGTCATACGCTCATCGAACATGACTTTCTGCAAAAACGACATTAGGATGATTTGGCTGTCGCGTTTTCCTCGATTCCCAGGTTTGCGTGCTGTAGCTTCATCCGGTGTTCCGCACTTAACGACTACCATCATTGGAACGCGCTGTTGCCTGTTCAGAGGCAGCTTGGACTCTTCTCCATGTTCATAGAACCCGGAATACACCTTCGCCATGTTGTGCCGTTTGGAACCACTGGCTACTGCGACATATGAGAAAGCCCGGACTTCGTCGGGTAGAATGGCATGGTCTCTCATCATACTCAAAGCGATCTCAGGTGTGGTGAGGTCTTCACCCTCGCCCTTGATCATCCCGTCGCAGACCACTAGGATCGCTTTATGGCTGTTCGGGTAATCGGTCAAGGCAATAGAATCAAGCGTGGTTCGGAGACCCTCGTAACCTTCTGAGTATGCCGTCACTAAATTGATAGTGTGAGCTAACGGGTAACCGAAGGGCTCCCATTCCGGAGGCGGCTGGGGCACGACGGCCTCGTGTATGAAGCCCGCGGGTCCTGAGCTATCCAAATCTGCCATTACGCTCGAGAGTCTGGGGTTTTGACTTGACAACATCATGCTGGAGCGACTCCCAGCGAGGCTATGTCTTGAGGTAGGGTCAAAGCTGGGCAGTGTAAGCTCACTGCCGTCGCCATGCTGGTACATTGATGTATGTCGGAGCAACCTTGCTGATGAGCTCTGACTGGCCATGGTGGTGGGGGCTGGACGGCTTTTCGTGACTGCTGCAGAGGCATACGGACTGGTAAAGCGAGAGGTAGTGGGCAAGAAGTTGCTGCCTCGCCTGTTGGACTTATCCGAGAGAGCAACGCCCGAATCGGTCATCTTCGGTGGTGGGCGGTAGATATCATCACTCCAATCCTCTATCTGTTGGTTCCGTTTCTTGGAATCACCTTCCACGGATGTCTTAGAAGCTGCGAAGCGTCGACTAAAGAACCATTGGAAGGACAATGCCAGAATGAACTTTGCGCTGACAATTGACAGAATGAAGACGAGCGAAACATAGAGAACCACTTTCGAAGCTATACATCCAACAGTCTCGGTATCGATTGATCCGACACGAATGATCTCGGTCAGACATTTACCAACTTGCTTGTTGTGACCTGACTGGTATGCGTGTGTTATGTCGACCCCTTTGACATCCGGGTTGTTCTTGAGCTTATCGAAATCAGACGGATATTGAACTTGAGAAGTATTGAACCAATTAAGAAGGTCGAGATCGAGCACACTGCCGGAATAGACGACAAGGTTCCGGCTTTTGTTCTTGATATCGTCCCACGTGTAGAAGACTTCCCCAGAGCTACGGAGGTGGTAAAACGCACCTCTACCGTCAACGGTCGTGTGACATGCGTAGCCGGGGTAGTACGGTACCGTCATGTTTGGCTTGCTAGAACCGTCCTGTTTATATGCATTGCACGGAAAATACCAGGCCAAGTCCCCTTGCGCATTTGTAGGCACATCGGAATTAGGTGCCAACGTGATGAGATTCTTGCACGCTCCGTTAACGTTCTGGAACATGAAGCTACCATCCATGCCTCCGTAAGATTGATCAGGTCCCAGGTCGTATAAGATATTGTGATCTTTCAAGATACCCTTGGCTGCAGGGTGCCTCGACTTTTGAAGATTGTATGCGAGTCCATGGAAAATCATATATCCATTGTCGACGTGGTTAGCCCGGAGCATGGTTGCTGGCTGGCTACAAACAGCTTCAGTGAAGCCGAATGTCAGAAATCCGACGAAACCACATATCAGTAGTATGATACTAATCAAGCCCATCTTTTCTCTCCACGCTCTTTGCTGAGCTTTGGCTGGCATGCCAAAGCATTTAAGCATAAAACCCGGACACCAAAATGTAATCAAGGCACAATACACGTTCCAAAGACTAGGCGGTCGTACTGCATCCATCTCCTTCTGCCGTCTCTTCTCCTCGTCACTCAGATCTGGTTTCGCCTTTCGCCCCATCTTCCGCTTTGGCCGCTTGTTGCCATTACCGACTACAGGTGCCAGCTCACGGTTTCGCCCACGGGGAGGACTCTCAAGAGACACTTGACCGTTCTTCTTCAGTGCCGTCTCCTCCGTAATCAACGTTTCTCCTTCTTCGTCCTGATCCTCAACCACTGGGTCGTTGCCCGTCGTTGAAGGAAATACTTCCATGTTTTGAGCATGCTGGCGGTAGTGGAAATTTGGATGATCACGATCTATACGGCCTCGCTCCGGTCGGATAAGACTACGTTTCCTAGTGATGTCCGCCGACCCTCCCATGTCTTGATCGCTGCCCAAGGTCCGTGATGGCGATGGCTCAGCCTGCATATACGCTTGCTGCTGTGGTTTGTGTTTAGGGGTTCGTGGAGCTCGTGGGCTTTGAGGTGGTGTGTAATGTAGATTTCCTTCGAGGTCGTGCGGCCGCGCTCGTCTTGATGAAGAGTCGCGGTACGGAGAGCCTCTGTTCTCTCGCTTGGGCGAAGTCGCCTGAGGTTTGCGTGGGAAAGACATTCTTCTGAAAGTAGATTAGACTCATTGCTGGTCATACATTCCAGTGATACTTACTTTACATGCAGCGCAGCGCAGCGCACGTCTGGGTGATCGCTCTACACAGGCGCCAAAGAATAAGAGATCAGCGCACCCTGCTATACAGCGAATACTCTCAGCCTTGTAATGCTGTAAAGCTGTCGTTGTTGAATAAGGTAAAGTACAGAAGGCGTAAGATGAGGCGGCAGAGACCAGCAAACTCGAACAAGCGAATGAGTAGACCAAGCGAATGGTAGTCCTACGTAGACTCTGTGGAACGAGTGAGTGCGAAGAGTGGCACAAGCCCAAGGCAGATAGCCAAAAGACGGGTTGAGAACAAGGAAAAGCACTGCATGAGGCTGCAAATCCTGATGGCTCCGATGATTTGTTGGTGTTTTGATTTTTGATTACATAAGATTACCGGTGGGAGTGGGCAACTGGGCCCCTTCAAGATGCCAATTTTAGACGCGGATTGTTTGTGTGCAAGTGAGAACGCGCGATGGCTTCGACGCCATTTTAGCGCCTGAAATATACATGAAATTTCCCATTTAATGAAACGGTACTGATTTGTAATTTTACCATTTAATTCTTACGAAAATACGATTGTTGCCCGAATATTCTAGGCCGCACGACTAAGGTGTTAGATATGGGCTTGGTCGCATGGAACACAGATCACCTGCTGATTCATTTTGCCAGTGACAAGAGGGAATGGAATGCTTTATAGTAAGCTAATTACGGCAGCTGTCATCAGGGTCTGCATCCTTAGAATATCTTGAGGTGTTCATATGTCGAGGAATGATCCTGTGAACCGGACTCCACATATATTCAATCACGCCTTTGTTGAGGCTCTTGTACCTCTCTATGTCCCGATCTATCAGAACGACTTTATTATTAGAATAGCTAAAAGATCATCCGCGAATGCGACAGCGGGCACATCGGCAACGACGCTATAAGTCCCCAGTAAATTATCCCACTATTCCCTCATGTACGGCATGTGTCGCTAATGTTCGCGATCATAGTGAGACTGTGGTAGCAGGGGAAGCCAAGGATACCCAGTGCTTGCTGTATTACTTTTCTGGATGGGAGCGTATACCCTCAGCAAAGATGGCCTCAAATCGCCTGGGTTTTGAGAGAGCACATACACACGTGCCGTTCCAGTCCGACCCATATCTAGGCCCAGGACTGTCATGGGGACTGCGCGCTTTCAACCTCGCTTGTCGCCAGAGCTGAATAGCTTCGGGTTTTTTCCTCGCTGTAGGCGCTCTAGGCATCTTGAAAGACTTCTTAGGGCATGAAGTTCCACACGGTTGGATTAAGTGCATAAAAGCTGCACCAGCTACCCACTTGGGGCTGCCCTCTAGATTGCTCATAGATGGGAAACGTGGGACGAGAAGGGGCTCCAAAGGGGTATTGGGGCTTGGGCCAAAGCATCGATCACGTCATGCATGCATAGAAGGGCTCTAAAATTGAGAATTGCCTTCAGAATGGCCTTCCTCACCCACTGCGAGGAACACATGTGAGCATCGGCTCACAAAACACCAAATTGATCTTTCTACGAGTTGATGAGTAAGATTTCAGCCTCGGTTCTAGACATCGACATGTATTATAGCCTTTCGTTTCCTCATAGGGACATGCGAAAACTTATACGGCATCTAAAAGGCCTTCTAAAACTGCCGATAAGTCTTGGGATCTGCTTTGAGACGATATCCAGGGTGCCAGGATTCTAATGTTTTCAGCCCTAGCATTTGACAACACATTCATGAATCCTGCTAAGCAAGGAAATTTCGACACAAATCAGTCCATCAACACACTCCAGAGTACGTCAGAAAACAGACGAAAGTTAGTGGACACAGCTTTAAGCTTCAAACAAGGAAAGGATTAATGCCTGACAGGCAAAACATCTTTTAGTAACAACGAACAGACATATGCTGCGAGCATCAACACAGCCAGAAATACAAATCCACTGAGACGAAAATGATGTCAAGTCCAAGCTATGGATATCGTACTTTCATTGGCATCGCAAGACTTCCTATAGAGCACACGGGTCTTTGCAATCAGCAAAGGCCTGCGTGAGGCCTCGTGTCTAGCTGCAAATCTGCTGTCCATTATTCAATTATGGGCTCACTATATCACATTGGGGGTGAGCTATACCTCCCAGACCCTGGAGTATGCGGCCTTGATTCGAAACACTTAGCTGTGGCTCGAAGTCTACAGCCACTTCTTACGATTCTTGACGCGCGCGATCTCAGCAGTAAGTGAAGAATAGATCTAATATATTTTCAGATTCAAGGCCTCTAATTCAAAACTTTTAGAGCCTCCAAAGACCATTGATGATTTTGATGACGCATTCTCGAAATTTGCTAAGATGGAAGTCGACTTATGGGCTGCGCATTCCCATTCTATGAGCAAACATTTCTTGGTAAAAGTGTCGGGAACCCTCCGGTCTCCGCTCGCCCACCGTGCGAATCAACCTTCGAACACTACTCTTCGCCTATTCAACGGTGAAGTTGCCGATGAGACGAATCCCTGCATTGCCATGATCATGGGCAATGCTTCCAAAAAGGCCACACTCTCATATATGATCATATACTCAGGAGAGACGAGAATTCAGAAGGGCTGCAGAAGTACCCGGAAGACGTAATACAATGCCATGAGGCATTTGTTCAGACTGTGCGGGAGTCTTCCGAAGCAAAGGTTGAGATTGTCCATGGCGCTAAGGTTAAAGAAAGAATCTTCCGGTGCCCATCCTTCGATTTTGAAGTCTTACCATTATGGTGGAAGTATAAGGGCGTATCAATCGATCTGGATCACGAATCCAATTATAGAAATGCGGAACCAGGACATAAGTACAGGCGTTCCCCAGAGATTCTTCTTTACAAACCCAGAAGAAAGTGTTATGCAGGATAGGTTGATAGCCGTGGCAGCAAAAATTGCGAAGACTGATTTCGTCGAGGGCTACTATACAGATCAAAAATGGAGAAAAGTTGTGCCACCTAACTTTAGGGATCAAGTTAAAAGAAAGTACTTCGATATCGAAATCTCGAACAACCAGTCAGAGACACTGGCCTCAGGTAACAGTGACTTTAAAGGGTCCATTTCGCTCGCTACCTACGACTCGACAGTCGCCGAGGTTTCAACTCCACAAAAGCCGGCCAGAAGATGGGATGTACATTTCAGCGATGGGGCTCCTAGTAGCATCACAGAGTCTAGGGTTCTTGTGGCTCAGTCTCTTGCTCAAATGAGCAATGATGTGGGCTCGTACAACTGGGAGAGCCCGGCCGACTTTCCTGCTATCATTCAACAATGGCTCGGTAAACAAAAGCAAGCCTTGTTCAGGGGTGTCTCATCATGCCACACGGCAGATATAAGGATGTTGTACAATCAACTAGATGCTACTACAAAGGTCTCTCTGGTCGGGAATCTTTCTCTATCAGACACGATCTTGGCCATATTGAAGCTACATGAGAAGGCCCTTGAACGTCATCCCCATTCCAATTTGGATGACTTAATGTACTGTGACGTCAAGCCTAATGATGCGGTCGAGGTTGCTTGCAACCAATGTCAGGAAACGCTAGCTACAGATACTCAAGTACGGTGGTCGGTGAATCGACCTGACTACTATGTTGCCCGTCAAAGAAGGTGCAATTCAACTGTCTGTCAAGGGAAACAGAGGGTTGCAGTTCCAAAGAACACGGACATTCCGTTTACGTACGGCAGTCGATCAGATCTGGTAAGCTCCATCACACGGAAGCCAAATGAAAGCTGGCAAAACTTGATCCAGTCTCAGGACCGTCAATGATTGCTTCCACTGACGGTCACGAGTTGGTGCATCCACTGTAAGGAAAACACAAGGCTAAAAGATGGTCGCAACGCCTATGTGGATATGTCTCCTAGATGGGTATTGGGAATACCGTCGAAATACGTTGAACGCCGACTGAAGTGTTTAACATGTTCAGTGAACGGTAGATCAAGCGAAGCACGATTTGTGCCTGTGGATACGTTAACCCCATCTGTCTACACGAAAAGGCTATCGAGATTAAACCTAAGATGGGGAATCTTGAAGGACAACGTAAAGGCAGAAGTCCTTGGATGCGAGCCAGAAAGTAATAGGAAGCCGAGACATCAAATGAGAAAATCCCGACTGTCAAAGTAGGCGTGGCTTGCTCGATCCAACAATATGCTGAATGTATTGTTGTATTCAAAATTCTGATCCCGATTTCTGTTAGAAACGTACTTTAAATAATTTCATCTAGTAGACTAATTGCTACAATCAGGTAAATTACTAACTAAGCGTTCAATAATTACTTTAATCAATGCATGTAAAAGTTAATTTCTCAAGTTATAACTGAGCCTTTATTAAGTATAATGAGAATGAGTTTACGAAGATGTTTTAAAGATGAACATCTTATTAAAGCTTAAATCACGTGGCTATAGACTAACAGGAAGAACTAGTTTACCCCAGACAACACCCTAATGAAATTCCTCCCCCTGGCGAGTAATCTAGCAACTCAGGACGACTGGGGAATTAAAGAAACAAGAACTTACAAAAAAATCTGACAAGGACGAGATTCGAACTCGCGCGGGTTTCCCCACCAGGAATTAGAGTTAAGGTAAACCTTAACCTGGCGCCATAACCAAGCTCGGCCACCTTGTCGGTCGATAAATTTGAAGATTTTAATATATATTATATTCAATCTAAACAGCTAATCACCTTGCCCGTGCATGTTCCTCTTAGCGTAATATATTTTTAGACTCTAGTAAATATAATACCTATAATAGCTTCTAGCGTAATATACCTCTAGACCGTAATAGCCTCGCTATCTTTACTAGGATGAGGCCCATCGGTTCCCGTTTTCTTGGAATATACACAGTCCTAAACCTGCCATGCCCATATATGAACTACAATTACGAAGGCCTGCCTTTCAAGTTAATGAACGTGGATCTCTGCGAGCATCAGACTAAATAGGTAGCGTGGGTGAGGCCCTCGGAAAGTCGTGGTCTCGTACACAAACACGAGAGGCATCGTCCTTCTGGATAGTCACAATAGTCTCCGAGGGAACTTGATGAACTACGGAGTATGATAACGCTCCATACAATGGTACTTCTTTTCTCTTCTTCCCATTTCCCCTTTTCCCTTTCCCCTTTCCCGTTCCCCTAGCCCTGTGGACTTCTCCTGTAGATCGCTCGTCACCGTGCTTGGCACTTGCGAATAGACTTTAAACGCCTTTCACGCGAGTGTAAGGCCTTGCATCGCCCACGTGCATAAAGTACATACACTGCAAACAACCCTCCCTGGACTCCATACAGCGTATGCGTCTGCTCACAGCTTTCGCAACATTAACGGATTGTGATTCGCAGAGAGATTGCTTGCAATTGCCGAGCTTGCTGGTCGTTGCTCCCCGGGCTGGTCCCGCGTTGTTAATTGCATTTGGACTCGCTTTTCGCCATCCGCCAAACGGATCACCCGGCTTCCGGGGGCAGTGTTTGCTTGCTAGAATACGGAGTAGTTCTTGCTTCGATGCAAATCCTTCTCTTGTGAGTTGACGCTGTCGGTGAGCTAGCTATAGAGAGCTACTTACATATGGAGTTTAGCCGCCTAGACCTGTACATTGCCACCACCACAGTCAGCTTTGTCCCGGAGTTCCGCTGATGGTCAGACGAACAGACTCGATGATAATTCGAAACTTCGTCCCCTGTCAGCCTTGCGATCCTTCTACGATATCCCCGAATCCCATAGCCTTGCAGGTCTCAACACAGGTGTAACCTCTGCAACGACTGAAGCCTAATCGAAGAGGAGGATACCCAATCGCCGCAGGACAAGCTGGACGCCTGACGCCTTAAGGGTCTGGCTTGGTAGAATTGGGTCTTCATTTCCCAAGCCTACATATCGGCCATTGAGACACGATGGACTTCTCGAAACCAGGTCGGCTACCCATTAGTCATGAAAGGACTGTGCCGTCGCCAATTTCGAGCCCGCCGCCGTCCTACTCCCCTAAATTCCCTCCACTGGACATCCCTCCAGATCCACCTCCCCGCATTCGAGAACGAAGACCCCTTTCCTCTTCCTCGGCCAACACGGGTGGAGTATCGTCTGGACAGGCCTCACCTATGTTTCGAAATGCACCAGCCTCAAGTGCCAGGACAGCTTCAGATCGGCAGTCGTCTTACGAGGCTGGAGACGATGCGTACATGAGGCAGCCGGCGCGAAATTCGGAGAACTGGGAGCCGGTCCAGGACTATGGTTCAGATCATATAAGGAAAGCAAGCGGACCATCGCCTGTAACGCAGTCAATACCGTTTCGTCAACGGCTCACTCAGGAAGCCCCGAACCTACTGCAGCAACCTCAGACTGGTATTATATCCTCGGTCGGTGGCAGCGGACCAAATTCAAGGCACACCTCTGGTGGAAGTTTAATAAGCAGCGGAGCACCTGAGGATGCGCCACAGCCTCTACAGCCTCTACAGTATCACCATCGACCTATCGATCCGCGCGTCAAGAGGCGATCTACAGATAGCAATCTATCGCCGCGTCAAGTCCGTAGGTCTTCCGAGGGACCTGCGCATCTATCCTCACAGCTATCAAGTCAGCATCTAGCTCCCAGTAGCCCTTTGCACCTCAACGCGAACATGCCACGGCCGCATTCTGCGTATTCGTCCACTTCCGAGCTTGCTGCCTCAGGACGAAGCTTGTCCCCGGGGCAATTCAGCAACACGCGAACACCGTCTCCCTCACGTGCCTCGCCCGATTCCCGGCCAATGTCGTATTTCGATCTCCTAAACGTTCCTTATCCGCAACCTCCTCCGGCCCCTTCCAACCTCGACAACTCCCATCTCCGACAAGCTATTGGCGAGAATGCCTCATTGCTTAGCACGAAAAAAACGCTGGATATGTACCGTGCCAATGTAAAGAAAACGAATGATCCCACGATACAGTACGAGTTTGCAGTGTTCATGATCAATGCTGCTCAGGAAATGGTGGGAAATGAAGAGGACGTGGCTCTACGGCAAGATTCTCCAAAGCCAAACCGAGATCTGGATGGCTCCCACGTTGACAATTCAACGCTTGCTGGATCGCGAGCAGAATTACTTCGGGAAGCACGACATATATTGCAAAAGTTGTCAGACCGAAGCTACCCATTCGCGCAGTATTACCTTGCAGATGGGTACGCTTCAGGACTACTCAATAAGGGTGTCGGAGATAATGACAAGGCATTTCCTCTATTCATTGCTGCGAGCAAACACGGTCATGCCGAAGCTGGCTACAGAGCAGCACTCTGTTATGAGTTTGGCTGGGGCAGTCGGAAAGACTCTCAAAAGGCCGTGCAATTCTATCGCCAATCTGCATCGAAGAATCATCCAGGGGCTATGTCACGACTTGGAAGAGCATGTTTGGTAGGGGATATGGGCCTCGGCAACCGCTATCGAGAAGGCCTCAAGTGGTTGAAAAGAGCAGCAGAGTCTGCCGACTTTCAATATAATGCTGCGCCCTACGAGCTGGGTCTTCTCCACGAAACAGGCTTCGGTGATGATGTATTCCATGACGAAGCATACGCGGCGCAACTCTTTACGCAATCCGCTGATCTGGGCCACGTGGAAGCGAACTACAGATTGGGCGACGCGTACGAGCATGGGAGGTTAAGCTGTCCAAAAGATCCAGCGCTCAGTGTTCATTTCTACACCAGGGCGGCCGAACGAGGGCAACCGTTGGCGATGATGGCCTTATGCGCATGGTATATGGTTGGAGCAGAGCCTGTACTGGATAAGGATGAGAACGAGGCGTATGAGTGGGCCAGGAGGGCTGCTGAATCGGGTAAGGAGTCCTCAGTTCGCCATGCCAAAAGTTGTGCTAACCCGGCATATTTAGGCCTGGCGAAAGCACAATACGCTGTCGGCTACTTTACAGAAATGGGCATCGGCTGCCGCCGCGACACGATGGAATCCAACCGGTGGTACGTGCAGGCCGCCGAGCACGGCGACGAGCGGGCGAAGCTACGACTGGCAGCCATCTCGTCGGCAGCATCGGGGGGCTCGTCCATCTCCTCGGTTTCGGCGCCGAAGTCGACGACGTCGAACAACAGCAAGAAAACGGCCGACTCGAGCAAAACGACGAAGAAATGGGGGTTGTTTTGATCTATGGGGTTTGGGCATTTACACCTCTTGGTTCCTTTGAAGCGAGCATTGGCAACAAATGGCATTGCGAGATTGTTGCATATCAGGATTGGGTGCATTGGAGGGACAACAAAAAATACCCCCTGGATCCAACCCGGGTCTGGCGTTTTGGCAGGACAAGAAAAGGGGGGGGAGAAAAGGAGCGGCATCTTGGATCAAGAATAGAATGCACGCGAGCGAGAAAGTTTGTCTAATCATAATCGAGCAAGCAAGCGACCGCGTCCTGCTCATACATACTCCACCATCTCATCAATCGTGACGATCCACCCCACCCATCCTTCCTATCCCCCCATCCCATCCCACCCCCTCACATCCCCTCCCCCACCCCCAACGCCCCCTCCTTCCCCTCCGTCGCCGCCCGATAAATCACCCACCCCCCATAAACCGGAAACTGATGCCCGACCGCCCTCGCGACAACCTTCCTCCCCACCACAAACACCTTTAGGCTCTGCACCGCAGCCGTATCGATGACGGTGTCGTGGAGATCTTGGATGCGCCATTGGAGAGTTTGGGCGAGGATGGGGATTGTGGTGTGGGGTGATGAGTGGGGGGAGGGGGGGAGAGCGTGGGAGAGG
>JAABUM010001963.1_pt1 | contig 29143 bp, 27 predicted proteins | sample 5559161 | NCBI WGS metagenome assembly JAABUM01 (sample SAMN10711868, study PRJNA513369) | rock metagenome | isolation source: Antarctica rocks | place: Antarctica: Victoria Land, Siegfried Peak nord
TAGACATCTGACACAGAATCTGCGCTCCAATGGGCATGAGGTGTCCTCTGGGATTTGGGGTGCTCATCCAAATTATCAGCGAAACGCCTCACTCCTTATCCACCCACTTTTGTCCGAACCATTGTTAACAGAGATTGCGTAAAATACTTAACAGGTTGCACTGTTGGCAGTGGTCATAATTAAGGACGACCAGTTGCCCAACTGGTCAAGCCCCCGCGACGACCCGGTATCGTCAAGGGGGCATCCGCCTTATTCTTTGTGGTCTTCCTTACGGCGCGCACCTTCTGGTGCGCGCTTTTACTTTTGGGCACGGCAAGTACTTGCGCGACCTTGGCGCTTGAGATTTGTTCGATTAGATGCCATGTTTCAAAGTTGGCTGAGGCGAGGTTATAATGGGAGCAGCTTGGGAGCAGTTCAGGTGGGCAGCTCAGCGCAGGCTGTGAGGCTTGATGAAATTCAAAGGCGTGAGGTCGAAGCCGCAATTGGGTCTGGAGCTTAAGCAAGGCAGCGTGCGACGGGGGCTGCCTGTTTCGTGGAAGCGTGGGCGCCTGCTGGCTTTTGGGCTGGGTTCGGTGGCGATGGGCGCTTTGCTGTGGCCGCTGCGTGAAGCTTCGCGTGCGGACGAGCTCGATGGCTGGTGGCTGCGCGCCCGCTTGGCCTGGGCTACGCGCCCCAACGCTGAGCCAAGCGCAAGCGCAAGCGCTTCGCCCGGTTCGGGCGGGGGTTCGTCCGTGCCGATCGTGCTGGTGCTGATGGACGACGATTGCACCAGAGCCTGGACGGAGCCGACAATTTTGTGGGGGCCGCACATGGCCTCAGCTCTGGATCGCATCACGCGGGATGGGGCACAGGTGATTGGGTTGGACTGGATTCAGACAACTTCGCTGACCCGTGTGGTGCCTGGAGTTGGAGCACGCCAGAACGCGGCGCGAGACTTGTTCGCTTCCTATGACCTGCGCTTGTGCGAAGCTCTGAGCCGAACGCCCAAGGTCGTGATGCCCAAGGAGTTCCGCGGCAGCAAAGGCGGCGGCGACTTCCTGATGCCCACGCCCGAGATTTTATACTCGCTGCCTGGCGTGATGGGCGATTCCACTGGCCAGGCAGAACGCGTTGAGAAGTCGCTGGGCTACGTTGATCTCAACACCCGCTCCTCGGTTATTGCGGCCCAGGAGCCGTGGGTTCTCAAAGCGGATTCCTCCAAGCCTGAAGGCTCTCCCTGTTCCATCGAAGCTACATCCTTCGCAGCGCGCCTGGTCGAAAAGGCGCGCGGCGGCTCGTGGAGTGCGTCTTCTGGTCGCCGCCTGCTGCTGCTGCCCTCAGCTCCAGATGCTTCAGGTGCTTCAAGAGGGTCTCAAGTACTTGGGGCGCCCCTAAGCCGGGTTGAGCTGCGTGAGAACGGGACGGTGCTCATCAACTACGCTCTGGCGCGGGGCGGAGGGGCGAGCACGCCTTACACTTCGGGTGCCTTCCCTTCGATTTCGATGGCTAAGGTCGTGAGCGGGCGCACCCTTATTGGATTCCTCAGCGCCGTAGGCGTGGGCCGTAACGCCTTCTTGAACTACGTCACTTCCAACATGATCCCTCCCGGCCTCTCTCGCGCCATGACCGTAGCTGACGATCCCGTGGCCGCTGCCAGAGAAAAGGCTCGGGAGCAGAAAGATAAGCTCAAGGACAAGCTCAAACTCCCTGGCGGCCTGCGCTTGCCGTTTTGAAACCTCAAGGGCGCTGCAAGTACTTGCAGCGCCCTTTGTCGCGCTCCCGTCCCCACAATCTGATGCCCGCCCACTAAGCCGTGCCCTGAGCGGCGCGCACCACGGCTTGAGCTACATCGCCGACCACGCGGCGGTCGAAGACGCTGGGGATGATGTAATCGTCGTTGAGCTCGTCGCGCGTCACGACCTCGGCAATGGCGTGCGCGGCGGCCAGCTTCATCTCGCGCGTGACCGGAGCCGGCTTGGCTCCGGGCGTGTCGTGTGCATTGAGCAGGCCACGGAAGAAGCCGGGGAAGGCCAGCATATTGTTGATCTGGTTCGGGAAGTCCGAGCGCCCGCTCCCAACGATGCGCGCCATGCGCAGGGCCACGCCCAAGTCGACCTCGGGCTCGGGGTAGGCCATCATGAACACGATCGAGTCGGAGGCCATGGATTCCAAATCGCCGGCTCCCAGGATGGTTTCGCGCCCGAAGCCGATGAAGACATCAGCGCTCATCAAGGCGTCGCGCAGGTCGCCGCGCACGTTGCGCGGGTTGGTCGAGCGCGCCAGTACTTGCAGCGTCGGGTGGCCCTCGAACTCCGGTGCCAAGCCCGCGTGCAGCACGCGACCGCGCGGTCCCTGGCTCTGCTGGCAGATCACGATGTCCTGAGCGCCCCAATCCAGGAGCAGGCGAGCCGTTGCTAATCCCGCCGCTCCCGCGCCGTGGATGGCGATCTTCAAGGTCTCGGGGCGCTTGTGGATGATCTTGAGCGCGTTGATGAGAGCCGCCAGAACCACGATCGCTGTTCCGTGCTGATCGTTGTGCAAAACGGGAATCCCAAGGACTTGCGACAGCTTCTCCTCGACCTCGAAGCACATCGGGGCCGCGATGTCTTCGAGCTGGATCGCCCCGAACGAAGGCTCCAGAGCACGCACCGCAGCGATAAGGCCAGCCGCGTCGGGCGCGTTCAAGCACAAAGGAAACGCATTGACCCCAGCAAATTCTTTGAGCAGCAGCGACTTGGACTCCATCACGGGCAGGGCAGCCGAGGGGCCCGCGTTGCCCAGGCCGAGCACTTCGGTTCCGTTGGAGACGATGGCGATGGTGTTCTTGCGGCCACTTAAATTCCAGGCATCCTCGGGGTTTTCGACAATGGCCTGGGCGATGCGGGCGACGCCTGGCACATAAACGCGCGCCAGATCGTCGCGGCTCTTGAGCAGGACTTTGCCCGTGATCTCGATCTTGCCGCCCACATGCGAGAGGAAGGTGCGATCCACAACCGAAACCACATCGACGTGCTCAACCGAGCGCACATCCGCGATGATTTTCAGGGCGTGCTCGCGGTCGATGGCCGCGAAGGTGATGTCGCGCGTGATGGCTCGCTGAGTCGAGGCGCGCGACTCCGAGGGCACGATGTCGATGGCGCCAATGTCGCCGCCGCGCGCGCCTATGGCCGAGGTGATGCGCCCCAGCATCCCAGCCGCGTTGGGATACTCGACGCGCAAGGTGAGCGAGTAGGATGGCGAAGGCTGAGTCGGCGCGTAAAGCTGCGTGGCGTCAGGCGAGATGTTCATAGCGCGGTCTTGAGGTAGGTGTAACAGGATGAGAGCGCCCAAGGACTTGCCTACTGTGTTGCAAAACAAACGGCAAGCACTTGCCGATGCAAGTACTTGCCGTGAAGGGCGAGCCTCCAGTGGTTTGGCAGCGGGGCTAAGGAGCGGGATCGAGGGTGTATTCGCTGTGGGGGAACTGCGCCCCCCACATCTTCGGGTCGGCCATGCTCTCGGGCTTGAGCCATTTGACGTGGCCGTCCAAGAAGCCGACGTTGTAGCCCTCGTTGTGGCGGGCGGGACCCACACCACTGGCGATGGTCTGGGCGTTAATCAGCGTGGTGCCGTCACGCTGCGTCAGCCCTGGGTAGGAGGCGACGCCATTGCCGTCCATGATGTAGATGCCGGTAGTAGGCTCGGTGCGGATGACGTGGAGGCGCGAGCTGATGAGTTGGTAGCTTCCGGCGTACTTCTCGGTCTTGGCCTGGCCGCAGGCCGGGTTGTAAACGCTCTCTCTGTCGGGACAAGAAAAAACTTTGGAGTCGCGCACGTAGGGAAACAACACATCGGGCCAGCCACAGGCCGTGGGATAAGCCGACGAATCGGCGACCGGTAAGCGTCCGTTGTCGTTGGCGTATAAACGTGCGCCCAACCCCATCTGGTGGATGTTGGATGAGCACGCTGCGATCCGTCCCGCCTCGCGCACGCGCGCGAAGACCGGAAACAAAATCGCCGCCAATATGCCGATGATGGCCAGCACGATCAGAATCTCGATCAAGGTAAAGCCATGTCGCCTGCTACGCGGTGGGCGCACGAGCGATGCGGGGGGCTTCATTGCTGCTCTCCCGCCGCGCCGGGAGCCACCGCCACGCCGGGCGTTTTCGCTTGCAGGCTGGCCAGAAGCTCCTGCGTACGCTGCTTAGCTTCCGCGTCGCGGATCGCCTGGGCCTGGCTGTAATCGGTCACCATTCGGCTCACAGCGTCAAGCTTATCTGCCTCTACGTCTTGCTTGCTGCCTTCAGTGAGAGCAGCCAGGAGGTAGGTTTGCTGTCCAGGTCGCACCAGACCCACCGCCATGCCAGTGGGATAGATATCCTGCAGGGGCATGGCACCAGCCAGAGGGTTAGCGCTGACGGGAATTTGCCGTGGCTTTGGCCCTGCGGGGTAGAGACGGGGTGCCTCGGCCTGAGCAATCTCCAACGTGGAATCTTCCAGAGCAGCGGGCACGAAATCGTCGGCCCAACGGAGCAAGACGTTCAACGCACTCTGCTGCCCTGCACGCCGCACGCCATCTTGCGCGTCCTGCGATAGCTTGCTGATAGGAACGCCGCCTTCTTTGAACAAGTCTTCGCCCACTTCCACGTAAAGAGCCCGCGCGAGTTCGCGTTCCTGCTGCCTGTAGTCTCGTGCTCGCCTGCTCAGAACTTGATACTGATAAAGATCAGCCAGGCTCAGGTAGTAGCGGTCGGCCTCGGAGTAGGAGGTGTCGTGTGCGACGGCCTTCTTGCCCTTGATCTGCCACTCGATCAGGAAGGTGCGGCTGAGCGCCTGCAGAAATTCCTGTGTGCTCATCCCCTGCACGCTCAAGGTGAGGCGGACTTTGCTCAAGCGTTCCAGCCCGGCCTCAAGAGAAAGCCCGCTTTGCTTCTGCGCCTTCAGAAGTACTTGCTGCAGCGGCAGACGGCTGCCTTCGATGCTGATGCCTTTGGCGGGGCGCGGCGAGGCGGCTGGGGCATTCTCTGGCTTCCCCGGCGGCACGTCCTGAGGCTCATAGTCGCTGATGAAGAAGTGCTGCTGCTTTCCTTGCTCATCCACGCCATCAAGATACACCTGGCGGATGCCATTGGGCCATGGCCTCACCGACAGGCGGGCGTTGCGCCAGAACGCCGCCAGGCGGTCGGGGTAAAACCACAGCGCGTGCGGGTTGCTCCACCGGCTTTGCAAGTCGATGTTCAGCATCTCCTGCACGCCCGCGCGCGCCTCGGGAGAAAGCTCGTTCCAGCGAATCGACTGGCTGTCCCCCAGCTGCTTGCCCGCCTCGCGCAAGTACTTGAGCAGAGCCGCGCTCAGCCTCCGTCCGGCCCGCTGCTTTTCCTGGGCTTCGTAATCGCGCGTCACCTGGGTGCGATTTTCGGGTGTGTCTTCCAGCTTGAGCTTTTGCAGAGCGGCGGCGATGTTCTCTATCGTGGCCTCGGCCAAGTAGCTGTGGGCGTTGTCCTTCTGCTGCTGGGCGTAGAGGTCGCTCCAGGAGCGGCCCAGCTTCTCCTCGTCGGGATGCGGCCACATCAAGAAGGTGCGCTCGCTCAGCCGGTGCCAGGTCAAGCCGCAGTCGCGGTCAACCTCGGCCAGCCGCATACGGAGAAGAGGACTGACTTCCGGCTCTGCGTGAGGAACCGGCAATGCAGCGTCGGGAACCTGCGCGATCAGGTTGATGTTGCCCGCGTGCGCCAGCGCCAGCAAGTACTTGTCCCCATCGTCCTGGCCCTCGACGCTGACGTGCTGCTTGAGGATGTCGTTGGGATCGTTGTTGACGCCGTAGAGCGGATACCGCTCTCCCCAACGCACCACAGGAGGCAGCTGATCGTTGGGCGCTGCCTTTTCGGCGTGCGCCGGGTGCAGGGCAGTACCTAAAAACACACCTGCGCCCAGCAACGCCAGGGAGCGGGCGGGCGCGGAGAAAGCAGAACGGCGCGCTCCATGAGCGCGAGTGGTTGTGGCGTGGCTAAAGAACATGGGGCCTCCAAACGCGAATCGGCCAGTGCTGACTGAAGCACTGGCCGAAGCGTGACGTTATCCCGTGACACCTTCCAGCTGCGCGTGAAGGGCGGTTGCCCTTCCGAGTGGTCGTTTTCCCTACTTCGGCACCAACGTCGTGTTCACTTTGTGCGTGGTGTTGATGTAGCAGCTCGAACTGGAGCCGGAATACGAACTGGAGTTGGCTGTGGCCTGGGCTGCGCCGCTCAACCCGATGGTCAGCACGATCCGCACGGCTGGCTGTCCTCCGGCACCTCCACTTAGGTCGGTGGGTACCATATAACCAGTGCCGTCGGTCATAGTAACCGTCCCCCCGGAGCTGGCACTGGCGAATTGGCCCTGGCACACGGTGCTGCCTTGCAGGGTTCCATTCGCGTAGGCGGTGGCGTCGGAGGAGGCGTACATGGCACTGGCTTCCGCGTGTGCAGTACCGTCGACCGAACTCAAGCAGTGAGTGGTGAAAGCCGGTGCTGGTTCGGCCAGATCAGGCACCCAGTTGAAGTCCACCCAGTTCGTCTCCGACGCCCCAACGGGCGGGTTGGCGACGACAGGTGCGCCATTGGTTGGCGTGCTGGCAGAAGCCGGTACGTTCACGCTGGCGTAGTTATTGTTGTGGGTGTTGTTGGGGTCGTTGAATGTCCGCTGGTAGCTACCAGCTTGACACGCCCCCCCCCATGTTTGCTAACAGGGCGATGCCCAACAAGGCGGTGCGGTGAATCATGGTGATTTCTCCTCTTGTCCTCGAACGTCTTAGCGGGTTGAGTTGGTAGTTGCCCAACGGGATGGCCTATTATAAACGCTTGGTTCTGCAAAAGTCAAGCGTTAGAAAAACGCTGTTCGGAGTGTTGGATGTGGCAAGTTGTGGAGGCAAGTACTTGTCGTGGTACATCCGCTGCTTCGTAAACTTCAAGGCTCCATGCAAGCCTTCATGAAAGCCGTGTTCCTCACCCTTGCCTCCCTGGGCACAGTTGCCCCCATCGTCCACAGCGCGCCTGCCAGCACCACAAGTACTTCCACGGCCAAAGTCTTGGTGCCAAAGGCGCAATACGGGCCTTGGCGCTCGTGCCGCATCGGGGGTGGAGGCTACATCCAGAACGTGGTGTTCACACGCAACCCTCGCGTGTTGTACGCTTACGTCGATGTGGGCGGCTTGTATCGCTCGGAAGATGGCGGGCGCTCGTGGAAGATGCTGCACGGCTCGCTGCCCCCGCGCCTTTCGAGCTACCAGGTGCGTGGCCTGAGCGCCGATCCTCGCGACGAGAACAGCGTGCTGGCTCTGCTGGGCTCGCAGTGGGAAGAAGGAGGAGGCGTGTGGAGCTCGCGCGATGGCGGCCAGTCGTGGCGCAAGGTGTTGGACGCCCACTTCATGGGCAACGGCGATGATCGCTGGACCGGCCTGCTCATCGCGCGCGACGCCAGAAACGCCGACCGCGTGCTCATCGCGGGCGAGGGCGACGGCGTGTGGCAGTCTCTTGACAACGGAAGCACCTGGGCTAAGCTCGGGCTCGAAGGCCTGCACCCCACGGACCTCAAGCTGGATGCCTCGGGGCAGAAGATCTGGCTGTGCGCACGGCCTTACAAAGGCTGGATGGGCGGCAAGCAGATGGAGCTGGGCGCCGGCTTCTTCACCTCGCAAGACAGCGGCAAGACCTGGCGCAAGATCGCGGATGAAGCGCCCATTGAGCTTGGCGTCGCGCCCTGGGATGGCTCGCTGCTGGGCATCTTCGAGCAGAAGTACTTGAGGCGCTCGGTCGATGGTGGCGCGACGTGGAGCGAGTTCGGGCAGGGCTTGCCTCAGCTCAAGGCAGGCGAGCGCCCCGCGATGCTGGACGAGCGCTCGTTCCAAGCGTTGGACTCGGGGCCGGATTTCTGGGTCACGGCTTCGACCAAGGGCACGTTCTACAGGCGAGGCCGGAACGAGGCGCAGTGGAGCCAGGTCCAGCGCCAGGGCGTGGTCGAGAATTATGAGGGCGAGCCGTGGCTTTCGCGGATGGGGACGGGCTGGGGCCAGCATTTCGGCTCAGCGCTGGGCTCGATCATCATCGACCCTCGCAACCCCAAAAGCTGGTTCTTCACCGATTGGTACGCCATTTATCACTCGATGGACGCCGGGCGCAATTGGAGCCTTTCGATGGACGGCGTCGAAGTCACCGTGCTGCACACGCTGGTTCAAGACCCCAGCGACCCAGCCGTGGTGCACCTGGGCATGGCCGACAACGGTTATCTGTGGAGCGAAAACGGAGGTGTGCGCTTCGACTCGCCGCACCAGCAGTCGAACATGAAGGGGCTCGCTCTCTCGCCTGCTCAGCCCAACCGCGTCTATGGCGTGGGCGATCCGGGCAACGGGCAGTGGAAATCGAACACGGTGTGGGTCTCGATTGACCGTGGCCACTCGTGGCAGGCCGCGCCCTCCAGGGGGCTGCCCGACCCAGATAAGTTCAACCGCAACTCCATCGCCGTCGATCCCAAAGATCCTCTGCGCGTTTACGTCTCGATGGCGGGCGCGGTCAAGGAAGGCGAGGGCGGCGTCTACGAGTCGCGCGACGGCGGCGCTTCGTGGCAGTGGATCGGCGCGGGTTTGCCCCGCAGCAAGTACTTCACCTCCGACATCTGGGGCATCGGCCCTGAGCTGGCCGTGGCTGAGGACGGAACCTTAGTGGCCGCCTCTCGCGACACCGGAGCACTGTACTTTCGTCGCCCGAATGCCGCGAGTTGGCAGAAGTCGGGAACGGACATCGGCGGCCCGTGGAGTCTGTTCACCTCGCCCGATGGCAGCGTGTGGGCTGGCTGCGCGGGAAACGGCGTGTGGAGGAGCGTGGACGGAGGCGCCACCTGGACGCAGAAGTCCAAGATTGATGCGCGTTATGTGGCCGTCGATCTGGCTCATGCCGGGCGCATCGCGATTGGTGCCTCGGACGGCGTGCGGCTTAGCACAGACGGCGGCTCAACCTGGCAGGTGGCAGGAGCCGAGCTGCCTTACAAGGTCTATCCTCTGGTTGCCTTTGCGGGTGAGCGTCTGCTCGCGGGCACGGCTGGCAGTGGGGCGTTCTGGATGCCTCTCTGGCCGCAGGGCGCTCAGCCGGTCCAGGCCAGGCCCGTTGTCATCGCGGCCTTGCCCGGCGAGCGCGTGTCCAACATCACGCTGCGCAACGCGGATATGGAACAGGGCGCGGCTGCTCCCACGGGCTGGAGCCTGTGGCGCGGCGCGGGCCAAGTTCAGCTTGCGCGCGATACTCAGGTTTTTCACGGCGGTAAGTCCTCGCTGCGCCTGGAAACCAAGAATGGCTACGGCAGCGTTTCGCAAGTACTTGAGGGCGCGCGGCCCGACGATGCCGTTCGCATCAGTGGCTGGGTGCGCGTCGAGCCCTCAGCTAATGCCAAGATCGACGAGAGTTTGCTCGCGCTTCAGGGCGTGGATGCTCGGGGCAAGCAGTCGCAATGGCAAGATGTGCTCAACGTGCGCGACCTGAAGCCCGGCGAGTGGAGCCCCTTCAGCCAGAGCCTCACGCTCGCGCGCTCCACTGAGAACGCCACGCTGACATTAACGGTGCGAGGCAGCGGACGCATCTGGATGGATGATGTCTCGGTTCGCCCCGAGCCGCGTGTGTTTCCCGCGCGAGCCAAGAATTAGCTCCTGTCGGCGCTCCCGTCGGCACCCGGTTTGCCTGCTTGCCCAAGCATGAGCGACAACAAGCAAAGCGACAGCAGCCACGAGAACTCGAACGCGCCTATCGATGCCAACGGCAACACCAACGCCATCAAGGATCCCGACGAGTGGAGCACGGGAGCCGAGCCCATGACGGGCGCCCAGAAGTCCTACCTCAAGACGCTTTCGGACGAGGCAGGCGAGGAGTTCGACGAGGGCCTGAGCAAAGCCGATGCTTCCAAGCGCATCGACGAACTGCAGCACAAGACCGGACGCGGCCAGGGCTCAAGCTAAGCCGCCTCATTCCGTTATCGAGCTCAGCGCTGTGCAAGTACTTGAAAACTTGCACGGCGTTTTGTTGTCGGGCTCGCCGTACTGCGGCCCGATTCGTGCGCCGCGAGCCCCAAGTACTTGAGCCCCTTTCAATCATGCGACAACTTTCGCCTTTGCCTCGGCTGTATGCGATGGACGCCTTCTTCTACAACTCGCTGGGCGTCTACTCATGGAACACGCGCTGCGAGATGCTGAGCAGCCTGAGCTTTGAGGGCACTTACCTCACGCTGTGGAGCGAGACGGCCTGGGCCGATCTGGGCGAAGTGAGCCACACTCGCGAGCGCTTCGGGCTCAAAGTCGCGGGCATCTACTGGACTCTGGATCTGGACGACAGAGGCGGCGCAAATAATCTGTTCCTCGACGCTTTGCGCGACGAAACCCGCGTGCCGCCCGGCTCACGCTTCGAGATCGCCATTGTCGGAGCCGAGGCCTTTAGCCCGGACGATGAGCGCCTCAACCACTGGCTGAGCCAGATCCTGAGCGTGGCCCAGGAGCGCGAGCTGAGCATCGCTTTGTATCCTCACGCCGGCTTCTGGGTGGAAACGTTCAGCCAGGCCACGCAGATCGCGCAGCAGCAAGCGCATCCTCAGCTAAGCGTGGTGTTCTGCGGCTACCACTGGTTCGCCGTTGAGGGGGAGCGCGGCTCCAAGTACTTGCAGCAAGCGCTGGCTGAGGCCGTCCCGTTCTTGAGCTCGGCCAATCTGTGCGGCTCGACGGCGCGCCAGGAAAATGGGCGCCGCGCCTGCTCGCTTGAGCTCATCGGGCGCGGCGAGCTGGACAACTTCGCGCTGCTCTCGATGCTGCGCGGTGTTGGGTTCGATGGCTGGCTTGGCTTGCAATCCTACGGCATCGGCGGCGATGCTTACGCGAACCTGCGCGACTCGATCCACGTGCTGCGCGAGATGCTGGGGCGAGTGGAGCAGCACGCGGATTGGGCGCGGCTGCGGGCGGAGTAAACCTCAAGCCCGCAAAGGTTTGTGCTACGGGCTCTGCAATGGGCGAAGGTCACGGCTTGCCAACAGCGAGCCGTGACCTTTGTGTTTGAGCACTGCAAGTACTTGCAGCCTAAAAACCCATCGCTTTGAGCACCGCTTCGTTGGTGGCCGGAGCCACGATGGGCTCACCGCCAATCGCAATCGCCGTGTTGGGGTCTTTCAGCCCATGACCCGTCACAACCGAAACCACAACCGGCTTGCGCCCCAGCTCCTCGCGCGCCCGCGCGAAGTAGCCCGCCTTCGAGAGCTTGTGAATGCCTGCGAGAGGAGCAGCGCAAGCGGGCTCGCCGAAGATTCCCGACAGGCTCGCGGCCTGCTTCTGAGCCGTCAAAATTTCTTGATCCGTCACGCTGTCGATCAAGCCACCGCTTTCGTCGCGCGCCTGGATCGCCTCAGCTGCGCGCGCAGGGTGCCCGATGCGAATCGCCGTGGCGATGGTTTCAGGGTGATCCACACCATGCCCCAAGACCAGAGGAGCCGCTCCAGCCGCCTGGAAGCCAATCATTTTGGGGCGCGTTTGGATGCGGCCCTCGGCGAAATACTCGTTGTAGCCCTTCCAGTAAGCCGTGATGTTGCCCGCGTTGCCCACGGGAACCGCGTGGAAATCAGGAGCTGAGCCCAGGAAGTCGCACACTTCAAAGGCTCCTGTCTTCTGGCCTTCGAGCCTGTAGGGGTTTAGCGAGTTGAGCAGGGCGATGGGATGCGTGTCGCACAACTCGCGCACGATGCGCAGCGCATCATCGAAGTTGCCCTCGATGGCCAGCACCGTCGCGCCTTGAATGAGAGCCTGAGCCAGCTTGCCCAGCGCGATCTGGTTGCGAGGCAGCAAGACCACGCAGCGGATTCCGGCCACCGCGCAGTAAGCCGCAGCCGAAGCCGAAGTGTTGCCCGTCGAGGCGCAGATGGCGACGGTGGCTCCGGCTTCCTTGGCCTTGGAAACCGCCATCGTCATGCCCCGATCCTTGAAGGAGCCCGTCGGGTTCGCGCCGTCGAACTTGAGATACAGCTCCACATCGGGCGCGATAGCCTGAGCCAAGCGCGGCGCGTGAATCAAAGGCGTGTTGCCCTCGTGCAGCGTGATGACAGGAGTCGCCTCGCTCACGGGCAAGTACTTGCGGTAGCTCTCGATCAGGCCACGCCACATTGGAGGGTTCATCGTGCTGCTTCCATTCGAGCTTCCGTTGCTTGTGTCTATCGCGCGCGCGCCGTTGTGGGGCGCGCTCTTCATCTCAACTTCCATGCTGCATCCTTAAGCTACTCAGTAGGTGTCTCGGGTTCTTCTGCGCTCTTACGACCAAGAGCGAAGGCCGCAGTGAGTGTGGCAATCGCGGCTGCGACGCAGGGCCAAGTGGCTTGAGATGTTGGAAGCACTTGGAACAGCGCCATCCAACTCAGTGCGCTGATCAGCATCGCTAACCTCTGGCGGCGCACGAAGAACAGCCCGCCAGAGAGTAAGAGCGACAGCGGCACAACCACGGTCATCGCCAGGTATGTGACGCTGAGCGGCGGCACGCTTTGGTCTACAGCAACGTAGTCGCTGTAGCTCATGAAAGCGCCCAAGTTCAGCAGGTGCGTGCCCACGGCAACGGTTCCCAGCAGCGTCTGCTTCGGATTCGTATACCGAGTTTCGACAGAGCCAGCAGACTCCACCGGCGCGGGAGCCTGCCTGGGAATCTCCGCTTCGATCCGCTTCTCGCGCGCCTTCTTCGTGTTGATCGGCTTGTGACCTACTCGCAAAGCGCTGCTCAGCATGGTGTGCCTCCTCAAGTACGTGTGCAAGTACTTGCTACTCCTCAACGCCCTCAACGCGCAAGACGCTCGAGACTTCGCGCACAGAGTCCATCTTCTCGAACTCGGACAGGCTGCTGCTCATGGCGTGCTGCGTGGTGCGGTGCGTCATCCACACGATCTCGGCGCTTTGGCCATCCGAGTGCTTTTGCACAATCGACTCCAGGCTCACGCCCTGGGCTCCGAAGACTGTTGCGATCTGGCCCAGAGCGCCGGGGCGATCCGAAACCTGCATCCTCACGCAGAAGCGCGTGGCGACCTCGCCGAACTCGCGGATGCGCGCTTCTTCGAGCACATCGTTGAGCCTGCCGCGCGCGTCGCAGCCGAAGTTGCGCGCCGCTTCCACCAAATCCGCGACCACAGCCGAGCCCGTGGGCTCACTGCCCGCGCCGCGACCGTAGAACATCACATCTCCTGTCGCATCGCCATGCACCAGAACCGCGTTGAACACATCGTGCACGTTCGCCAGTGGGTGCGAAGTAGGCAGCAAGGCCGGATGCACGCGTAGCTCGACGCTGCCTTTCTTGTCGCGCCGGCCCATGGCGACGAGCTTGATGACGAAGCCCAGCTCGCGCGCGTATTGGATGTCGCGGGCCGTGATGTTGCGGATGCCTTCGCGGAAGATCTGCTCGGGCGTCACGGGAACCGAGAAGGCGATGTCGCTCAGGATGGCCAGCTTGTAAACCGCGTCCCAGCCGTCGATGTCGGCGCTTGGGTTGGCCTCGGCGTAGCCCAGCGCCTGCGCTTCGGCCAGCACGTCCTCGAAGTCGCGTCCGTGGCGCGTCATCTGGGTCAGGATGTAGTTGGTCGTGCCGTTGACGATGCCCATCACGCTCTCGACGCGGTTCCCGATCAGGCTTTCTCGCAAGGGCTTCAAGAGAGGAATGCCGCCTCCCACGCTGCCCTCGCACAGCACATCGACGTTCTTCTCGCGCGCCAGCGAGAAGATCTCGCGCCCGTGCTTGGCGATCAGCTCCTTGTTGGCCGTCACGACCGATTTGCCGCTCGAAAGCGCGCGCAGCACATATTCGCGCGCCGGCTCAACGCCGCCGATCAGCTCGGCCACGATGTGGATTTCGGGGTCTCCAAGTACTTGCTCGACATCATCGGTGATAATCGACGGGTCGATGGGTGTAGAGCAGCCCTTGTGAGGCGAGCGCGTGGCGATGCGCTTGAGGTGCAGCCGCGTGCCGGCGCGGTGCGCCAGCAGGTCGCCGTGGCGCTGTAAAATGGAGACAACTCCGTTGCCCACCGTGCCCAGCCCCAGAATTCCAATGTTGATTTGCATAGATTCGCGCGTCGCAGGTCGTATGCGCTTCGCACGGTGGTGAGGTGGCGGGCTGGTGGCAGAGGAGCCAAGTACTTGCGGGAGCAACGTGGCCTCACTACCGCGCGAAGCGCACAGCACCTCACGACCCCGCTACCTCACTACCACGAGAGTCGCGCCGGCCTCGACCTGCTCGGTGTCGCGTGTGGGGATGAGAATAACTTCGCCTTCGACTTCGCTTGTGATTTCGTTAAAGGTCTTCATCGCTTCGATCAGGCCCACGACCTGCCCGACTTCGACGTGGTCGCCCACCTCGACAAAGGGCGGATCGTCCGGCGTCTTGCAGCGGAAGAAGGTGCCGCCCATGGGCGAGACGATCGCCGTGCCCGGCGCTTCTTCTGCGGGCGCCTCAAGTACTTGTACTTGAGCTCCGGCTTCAGGAGGCGCGACATCCATACTTAGAGCGCTCAGGGGCAAGGCCATGGCGGGCAACGCGGGCGCAGGCTCGGGCGGCACAATCGAGGGGCGGCGCGAGCGCAGGTTCAGGCGCACCCCAGCCTGCTCGATGGTCAATTCTGATAGCTCCTGGTCGCGCACGATGGCCGCCAGACCGCGCAGGAACTCGATCTGCTCGCCCCAGTTGATGCTGCTCCCAGCTTCGCCCTCCTCGCTTGCCGCTTCGCCCGCAGCCTGCTGAGTTTGAGCCCGTGAACTGGATCGGGCCTGCTTGTTTTCCTCGCTCGCGCGCGCCATGCTTTCCTCTTAAACGTTTTCAAGCTAACACACACGGCTTCGGGCGCGCAACCACTCTGGCTTTCGCCGCTCTCCTTGACAGCGCAGGCCACAGCATTCAAAGTGATTCCAACGAGGCTCAAGCCGCAGCTCAAGCGTCGAAAGAGGAGAGCGATGACCCTGTCCGCTTCCGTACAGGATTACCTGAAGGCCATCTACAAGGAGCACGAGGACGCGCCAGGCTCTCCCGTCACCACGCAGGCCCTGGCCGAGCGGCTCGATGTCGCTCCGGCCTCGGCCACTGCCATGGTCAAGAAGCTGGCCACCCTGCACCTCGTTGAGCACGAGCCCTATCGAGGTGTGAGCCTGTCACCTTCGGGCGAGAAGATCGCGCTCGAAGTCATTCGTCACCACCGGCTGGTCGAGACCTTCCTGGCTCAAGTCCTTGGCATGGACTGGGATCGCGTGCACGAGGAGGCCGAGAAATGGGAGCACGTGCTGAGCGAAGAAGTCGAGGCCCACATGGACGCCGCCCTGAGCTCCCCGACCCACGATCCTCACGGAGCGCCCATTCCCACGCTCGAAGGCGTCATGCCGCGTGATGTGCACTTGTCTTTGTTGCAGGCGGCCTCGGAGCAGAGCGAAGTGCGCTGCCGCGTGCGCCGCGTCAGCGACCGAGAGTCGGATGTGCTCAAGTTCCTGCGCGAGATCGGCGTGGTTCCAGGAGCGCGCCTGCAAGTGCTGCCCTTCCGCGCCGAGGAAGGTCTGGTGCGCCTGCGCATCGAAGGCCGCGAGCCTCGAAGCGAAGCCCAGGTGCAAGTACTTGGAGCGCATCCCGCCGCCCTGGTGTGGGTTTCGCTGGAAGAAGAGGATAGCTGAGATGCTCAAGTACTTGAGCATCTCTGCTATCTGAAGCCGCGCGTGTGCTGAGCTTCCTGCAGGGACTTCCTGTAGGTGTAGGGGTGCATTGTTCAATCTTGACGATCTAATCCGCTAACGTCGCTTATCAAGCTGCACTCCACTGGCGGATTGCATTCGCAAGGTTCAACAATGCGCCTCTCCAACGAAAGTCGAATAGAGTCTCACTCGTAGGAACCGCGCGAAAACTCGCCAAGAATTCCGAGGTTCACCTCAAGTACTTGGGGCAGCAACTTCAGCGGCACGCATCCCGGCGCGTGCGTGCTCGTCCTGAATTCGATTCACGATTTCGAGGACTTTATGCCCAACCGCCTTCTGCGCCGCGCCTTGCCCGCTGCTTTGCTTGCGGCTGTTCTGGCCGCTCTTCTGCGCTCACAAACCTCCGCCGCTCCCGCCACCCCTTCCGCTCAGACCAAGCCCGATGGCACGGCTCGCCAGACCGCTCATCCCTGGACGGGCTCGCCTTATGGCCCAGGCAACGATTTCGAGTCCGTCGACCGCGCTCGCCTTCTGCGCATCAAGCAGGTCATGGACGACATGGGGATCAAGCCAGGCTCAAGCGTGGCCGACATCGGAGCCGGAGGCGGCTGGTTCACGCTGCTGGCCGCGCGCCGCGTTGGGCCCCAAGGCCGCGTTTACGCCGAGGAGATTTTGCCCAAATACACCCGCTTCATCCAGAAGCGAGCGCAGCGCGAAGGGCTTAAGAACGTGCGCACCATCCTGGGCTCGACGACCAACCCCAGGCTGCCGCTCAACACGCTGGACGCCGTGATGATCCTCAACGCCTACCACGAGTTCGAGCAGCCCCTGGCGATGCTGCGCCATGTCAGCGCGTCCATGAAGCACGGCGCTCGCCTGGCCTTCATCGAGCGCGACGATGACGAACTGAGGCGCGAGGCTCTCGATGCCATCGCCAAGACGGGCCGGCCCAAGCACCGCGTTGATGAAAAGCCCGACGGCAACGAGTTCACCGACGACCACCGCTTAGCCCTGCCCATCGTCGAGCGCGAGGCGGCTGCGGTGGGCTTCGTTAAGCTCAAGTCCTACAGGCTGGGCGAGGACAACTACACGCTCATCGTCGAGAAGAAGTAATTCAAAGTAACCCGGGCAGCCGCTGCAAGTACTTGCAGTGGCCTTTTCGTGCCTCAGCCCAGCCGTTCTTCGAGCCGCTTCTTGACTTCGGGCCACTCGCGATCGAGGATCGAATACATCACCGAGTCGCGCACAAAGCCATCGTGCAAGATGCGGTGCGCGCGCAAGACGCCTTCGCGCTTGGCTCCCAGGCGCTCGATGGCGGCCTGCGAACGAGCGTTGCGCCCGTCGGTCTTGAACTGCACGCGCAGCAAGTTCAGCGTCTCGAAGCAGTGGCTCAGCAGCAAGTACTTGCACTCTGAATTGACGCGCGTGCGCCACACGCGCGGGCAAAGCCACGTCGCGCCGATCTCAACGCCGCGATGAGCCGCCGCGAAATCAAACAGCCTCGTGCTGCCCACCAGCCGCCCGTTCTGGCGGTCTTCGATGGCGAAGGGCAGGGCGGTGCCCGCGCTCTGCTCGTCCAGAGCGTTCTGCACGAAGAGGCTCATGTCCTGGAGCGAGCGCATCGCAAAGGGCATGAAGGCCCACACTTCGGGCGCTTGCCCAGCCTCGAACAGAGGTTGGGCGTGCTCAAGTCGCAGTGGAATTAGCCGTACGCGCTGGCCAACAAGCGTGCTGGGCTCAAGTGCTAAGGTCATCGCGCACAGTCTGCCCGAGCGCACTTGAAGCGCGCAGCAAGTGCCCGGAAACAGCACGAAGAGCTGCCAGTTATGGCTGTGCGGAGCGAGAAGAACGTGGATTTAACGCCGCTTTGATGCTGAGGCGGTTACAATGGCACCGTGTTAGTCGACGAGGAAACCATGAACACCCCAAATTATTCCCCAACACAACCAAGCGAAACGGAGCAGAGCGCTGATCTGCGCGAGGTAGTCGCGATGCGCGCTTACTTCCTCTCTCAGCAAGCCGACTTCGAGACGGGCCGCGAGCTGGATTTCTGGCTGCAAGCCGAAACCGAAACCCTGGCCTCAATCTCTCCCGCCAAGCCCAAGCGCGTCCGCAAGCCGCGCGCGAAGAAGGAAGCGTAGCCCCAGCACAAATCAAAGCGCCCGCTGCAAGTACTTGCAGCGGGCGTTTCAGCTTGTCTTGAACCCGTGTTTTCCTGCGAGCGGTGAGATTACTTCGAGTTCAGCAGGCGCGCGATTTCTTCCTCATCGCTGGGATCTTGCAGTTTGTGTAGGCTCCAGCGCACCGTCTGGGTCCAGCGTGTGCCCACGCTCTTGCCGTCTTTCGAGGCCAGGTACGTGCGCAACGGCCCGAGCATCTCCAGCTCAACGTAAGCCGGGCTGGGGTTGTTGTAGACCTCCATCGGGAAGCCCGCCGTCAGCGCGCCGTCGGGATACTCGCCCTCGGCGTGCGCCGACTTCTCCACGAAAGCCACGTCGCCCTTCACACTCGCCAGAGCCACAACCGGCGTGTCGACGCCGATTTTGTAAACCCCTTGCTTCGAGGGCTCGACGCGCACCACATCGGGCCGCGCTTGGGCGATGTTGAAGGTCTTGGTCTTGTCGTTGCCGATGTAGTGGAAGCCGTTCTTGTAAGGCGTGTTGGGGTTGGAGCGCAGAAAGATGGCGTCCGGGTGGTTGATTTGCGTCACGCTCCAGATCGAAAGCGACAGAGGGCCGCCGCTCATCTTCTCGATGCTCTGCTCGATGACGAACTCGCCCGCCTCGTTCATCGAAAACACACGCACCACGCGCCCGCCCAATCTGGGCTGGATCTTGGACTCCATACGCAGCTTGCCGCCCGAGAGTACTTGAGCCGCGTGCGGCTGGCCGTCCCACTGACGCGGCGGAGGCCAGCCCCCCGACTTTTGCCACAAGCCCCAATTGTTCTGCGGAGCGGGCCAGGTCTTATCACCGCCGTAATTGACCCAGTTGTTGGGGTTCTTAGGGTCGAACTTGGCATCCTTGTTGTTGAACAACAGGTTCGGCCCGCCGACCAGACCATAAGACATCACGCGCCCCAGCGAGGGCACCACAACAGCCTGCGCCTTGCCGTCCGAGAACCTGTATGCCTCGCGCCCCCCGAACTTGACCTGAGTAATCAAAGGCCCGCACTGGCCGCCGTCCACGCACAGAAGCGAATCAGCCTGAGCCACCGAAGCCGCGCCCAGAGCCGCGCCAAATGCCCCAAGTAGCACGCACAGAGCCCGAGGGAGAAGAGGATTCTTCATAAGAGTGATCCCATTATGACAACTTCCGCGCGCTCAAGATGCGTGATTTTGGCGGCAAGTACTTGCAAAGAGAGAGCGACCGCTTTCGCAGTCGCTCTCTCTTTTTGCAGCTTGGGTTAGGAAGTTGTGCGCGGCGTCTGGGCAAGCTGAGTGGTGTAGCCCGTCGAGCTAAGCGGCACGCGGCCCCACACGCTCACGGTGAGCCGCTCTCTTGAGACCACGGCGCGCATGAAGACGGGGTGGCTCAGCGTGTTGGTGAAGCGGAAGTCCTTGTCGGGCCAGGCGACCGTGGCGTCCAAGCCTGAAGGCACATAAGTCACGGGCAGCGAGTGGTGGTTGTGCTCGTTGATGCGCAGGAAGACCTTGGAGGGCCGCTTCTGGTTGGTCTTGCGGATGGCGTTGAAGACCGTGCTCGACACCTGGCACACGCCTCCGGCCAGGCCGTCGACGACCTCGGCTCCGTAGCCCAGGTCCGCGAAGATGTGGCCCATCCGATAACCCTTGCCCCAGGTTCGCTCGCCCGTGCAATTGTTGAAGGAGAACTTCTCGCCCGGCATCAGGACCAGCCCATCGATGCTGGAGGCCGCGACGTGGATGTTGCGCGTGCGCCCCACCAGGCCCGAGTTGAAGTCGGTCGTGTAGCTGCCCAGCAACACGTTGCGCCCGTCCAGGTCGTGAGCCGTGACGCGTGGACGCACAGGCCCAGTCGTGGCCGCGATGCGATCGTGCCCGATACGGTAGTTCTTCTGCAGCGAGGCGAGCGTGGCTCCTTCGTTGATGGCGCGGCCAGGAACATCAGGCACCACAACCAGATCGTCGCTGGCGAAGCGCAGGCGCGCATCCACCGGCTTCTTGAAATACTGGCGCGAAACCAGGGCCATCTGGTGCCTCAGGCGCTGCTTGTCCCATTTCAGGTTCAGGGGCACCTCGGTCGGCTCGGAGCGCGTCTTCCCCACTGTCAGGACGTTGGCGGGCAAGCTCTCAGAGCGGCCCAACCAGAAGGCATCTTTCACCGACTGGTCGATCAAGACGCTCCCTCCGAACTGGTTCAGGTTCTGGGTGTAGATTTTCTGGGGCGTCTCGAAGCGCACCGTGAGCACGCCGAACTTCCTCCTCAGCGCGTCCTTGGCCTGAGCGGGCGTCATCCCGCCTACGGGCACGCCCTGGATCGAGACGTTGGGCGCGATGCGCCCCGCCTTGCGCCACGACAAATACGTCCCGCTCGCCACTCCGCCCACAATCACAGCCAGCCCCAGCAGAGCCGCCGCGCTGCCCACGCCCCAGCGCCCCGCCGAGGACAGCTCGCTCCACCACGAGCCACGCTCTTGATTGCTCGTCGCCCAGCCCGAGGCTACGGGAGCAGCAGGCGCAAAGATAGGCGCGACATTTGGCCTCGCCACAGCAACAGGTGCAGCCACAGCAACAGGTGCAGCCACAGCAACAGGTGCAGCCACAGCAACAGGTGCAGCCACAGCAGACGGCGCAATGGGCACATCGCCAACAGATGGCTCAGAAACGGAAGTCTCAACCACAGGCGCCGCCCCTTCTGGCTCTTCAACAACGGGCGCTGCGATTTTAGGTCCCTCGGCGCCAGGCTCGGCATCCAGCATCGCGACCGCAATCGTCTCCTCAGCGGGCGCTTCAACAGGGGACGCGGCGATGATGGGCGCCTTGGTTGCAGGCGCGTCCAGAATCGGCGCGGCGGGCGAATTGAAAGGGGGCGATGCAACGGGAGTCGAGTTGTTAAGCGACGGCGCGGACATAGAAGAAGCGTCTCCTGCAGTGCGGCTGGAACGGCGGCCCTGGACAGCGGCGCTGGGAACAATGGCTGCGACAAAATTCTGGAGCGTTGGCACGCAAATCTGACGGCTTGGGCGCGCGTAACCAATTCTAACGCTTCGAGGGGCAAAAGTGTGCGCCCCACGCCACTTTACGCTCAGATTTTGGTGCGGCTTGAAGCAGCAAGTACTTATCTGTCTAAACCGCTTGTCCGTGCCGCGCGAATTGCCAGGCACGAATCCAACAGCCGCTCCATCTCGCTCAGAGGCACCATATTCGGCCCATCACTCCACGCCTCATCCGGTCTGGGGTGCGTCTCCACGAACAGCGCGTCCACGCCCACAGCCATCGCCGCCCGGCTCAGGCTGGGCACGAACGAGCGGTCACCTCCGCTTACCGTGCCACCGCCGCCGGGCTTTTGAACCGAGTGCGTGGCATCGAAGCACACGGGAGCGAAGCGGCGCATAATCTCCAGCCCTCGGAAATCCACAACCAGGTTGTTGTAGCCAAAGGTGGTGCCGCGCTCGGTCAGCATCACGCGCTCGCAGCCCGACTCGCGCACCTTGGCCACGATGTTTTGCGTGTCCTCGGGCGCCAGAAACTGACCCTTCTTCACGTTGACCACGCCGTTGTGCTTAGAGGCCGCCTCAGCCGCCGCGACCAGCAAGTCGGTCTGGCGGCACAAAAACGCCGGGATTTGCAAAATCTCGCAGACTTCAGCCGCCGCTTCGCACTGAGACGGCTCGTGCACATCGGTCGTGACGGGCACGCCAAACGCCTCTCGCACCGCCGCAAGTACTTGCAGCCCTGCTTCGAACCCTGAGCCTCGTTTGGAGTGGATCGAAGTCCGGTTGGCCTTATCGAAGGAGGCCTTGAAGACGTAGTTCACGCCCCGCGCCTCGCACATTGGCTTCATGTGCTGCGCGATTTGAAAGCACAGATCGCGGCTCTCGATGACGCAAGGCCCGGCGATAAGCAGAAGGGAATCGTCGCCGATGGAGAAATCACGCAGGGAAAAATTCATGTTCGGCCACTCGTCAAGTCCTTGTAGCTCCTAAGCACCAAGATAAGCCGCTTTAACCCGAGGATCACGTGCCAGGGCCTTGGCCTCGCCTTCCATCACGATGCGGCCCGTTTCCAGAACATAAGCCCTGTCCGCGACTTCCAGGCTCAGGTGCGCGTTCTGCTCCACTAAAAGAACCGTCACGCCGCGCTCGCGGATGCGCTTGACCACGTTGAAGATTTCCTTGACCAGCAGAGGAGCCAGGCCAAGCGAAGGCTCATCGAGCAGCAGAAGCCGAGGCCGACTCATCATGGCGCGTCCCACGGCCAGCATCTGCTGCTCGCCGCCCGACATGGTGCCTGCAGCCTGGCTCTTACGCTCGGCTAAGCGCGGGAACAAAGCATACACCTCGTCCAGATCACGCGTGATGTCGCTCTTGTCGCGCCGCGTCCAGGCGCCAAGCGACAAGTTCTCAGCCACGCTCATGGTCGAGAAGACGCGCCTTCCTTCGGGAACTTGCACCAGGCCGGCTCCGACACGCTCGTGCGGAGGCAGGGCGAGCAGGTTCTTGCCATCGAGCTCGATAAGCCCTGAAGCGGGCTTCAAGAGGCCGGACAGGGCGAGCAGAGAAGTGGTCTTGCCCGCGCCATTGGAGCCGATCAAAGTCACGATCTCGCCCGCCTCGACGTGCAGCGACACCTCGTGCAGCGCCTGGATCACGCCGTAAAATACGCTCAAGCCTTCAACACGCAGCATGGAGACGAATTAACCACAGATGGCCACTGAGAACCACAGAAGAGCACAGAGAGGTTTAAGAGAGAAGCAAATATTCGCTCCAGCCATCTCTGCATCGTTTGTGCTTTTCTGTGGTTCTCGGTGGCCATCTGTGGTTAGAAATCAAAAATTAAATTTCTCGCGCAGCCTGGCTTCAACAGGAGGCGGCACGCTGCCCGAGATGATGCGCCCTCCCAGACTCGCGGCCTGACGCACCACGCTGGAGCTTAGGTACAAGTACTTGTGCGAAGGCATCACGAACACGGTTTTGATGCTCGCATCGAGCTGCTCGTTGGCCAGCAGCAGGCCGAACTCGTGCTCGAAGTCCGTGACCGCACGCAGCCCGCGCACGATGAACCCGGCCTGGTGACGGCTGGCGCAATCCACCGTGAGCCCCTCGAAGGCCACGGTTTCGATGTTGCTTAGCCCGCGCCACTGAACCGATTCGCGCAGCATTTCGAGCCGCTCGCGCGCGGAAAACAGCGGCGTCTTGGACGGGTTGATGCCCACAGCCGCCACCACGCGATCAAAAAGGGCGCACGCTTCTTCCAGAATATCGAGGTGGCCACTTGTCAAAGGGTCAAAGGTACCGGGATAAATCGCGATCTTCACCTCAGACACTTTGCCACAGATGAGCGCCTTGAGCCATCGCTGAGCCTTGGCTAAAGCACAAAGCTCATCTCATCGCGTGAGACAAGTACTTGAGCCCCGATCTCAAGCGAGGTATCCAGCAAATCGTCATCATGATCCAGAGGGTTGAAGTGCGTCAGGATCAGCGTCCGGCAGCCGCAAGCCTGAGCCGCACGCGCGACCTGAGCCGAAGTGCAGTGGCCCGAGCGATGAGCGATTTCCTCCCAGCCATCCTTGAAGTTGCGCTCATGCACCAGGACTTGCACGCCCGCAATGAGCGGCCAGTACCGCTCGTTGCCAACCGTGTCGGTGACGTAAGCCAGCGACTTGCCATCGCTCCAATCGAAGCGCAGGGCGCGGCTGCCTCCGGGATGATCCAGCTCACGCGTTCGCACGCGCACGCCTTCAATGGCTTGTTCGGCCCCAAGTACTTGCGTCTCGTGGCTCCACTTCAAGGGGAACAGAGGCGAGTTGAACAGCGAGTTCTGAACGGCATCCAGCGTTTTCTGGTCGGCGTGCAGCGTCACTTCGCACTCTTGCTTATACAGGATGTCGAGCAAAAACGTGAGCCCCGCGACGTGATCCAGATGCGCGTGCGAGAGCAGGATGTGCAGGCGCGCGGGCAAATCTTTGCCCACCAAACGGTGCATTCCCGTTCCCGCGTCGAGCACGAAGGCGGCGTCTGGGGCGGCGTGCAGCAGAATGCAGTTGGTCTGGCGCGTGGCTGTTGGGTGGTAGCCCGCCGTGCCCAGGAACTCGATGCGCATGAGGAGAATAACTGTGAGGCCGGCCCAAGTATTTGAGGGAGGCTGGGAGCGCTCATTCCGACGATGAGCGCTCCTTATTTTGCTGCGGCTTAGCGGATGCCGGAGTCGTAATGCACCGTGGCCTGAGTGAACTGCTCGGGCTCGACGGTGACGCCTTGCGAGTCGCCGCGCGGTAGGGTTTGGCCTGGCTGGAGCGGCAGGCCAACCAGCAAGTAGCGGCCCGCAGGCAGAAGCACGCGGAACTTGCCCTGGGCATCGGTGCGCACCAGCGCGACTTCTCCTGTGCCGCCAGACGCGCGTATCGAAATCAGGGCGTTGGCCAAGGGCCTTTCGTTGGGCTGGCCTGGCTGCTCAACAGGACGCACAGGGCCTACCAGGGCCACGCCCTCAATGCCCGAGTCCTCCTGGTGGCCCGAGTCAGAGGGCGCAGCCGCCTCGATGACCTGAGCTTCGATCACGGCAGGGTGCATCGGGGTGCCTTGCCCGTTCCCCTGACCCGAAACGACAATCGCCTCGCCCACGGTCAGAGTCGGCGCGGGTGTTACAGGCGTGCCGTCGGCGTTCTCGAAGACGGCGTTGGCGGTGTGCACCTCGAAAGTCGCGCCCAGGATAACGAAATGCGGGCACGGGCGACCTGGCGGGCAGACGGGTCGGCGATCCGGCGTCTTCACCAGCAGCGTGCGCCCGTTGATCCGGGTGATGGTGCCCTGAACCACAACCGATGCCGCAGGCGTGGGCACAGCAGGCTCCACGGGCGCCGACTTCGGGCTTTCACCCTGCGCATTGACGCTCGAAACCTGGTAGAACGGAATCGAATCTACGCCCATGCTGGCGCTGGAGTGCACAAAGGAAGTTGCGACCACGCCCTTGCGCAGCAGCTCGCTGGAGCCGACGGGACGCGGGAACACCTGCGTGCCCCGGTAAATGTTGTAGCTCAGCGCGCGAGGCACCTCGTCCCAAGTGACGATCACGCCCGAGAGATGCCCCTGAGCATCGCGCCCCGCCCACTGCGCCCGCACATGAACCGGAGCCGCCAGAGCCGCCGCTTGAGTTTCCGCCTCGCTCGCCTGCGCTACGCCTGCGCCAATACCGCACGAAACTCCCAGCGCCGCGCCCAGCGCCAATCCCACAGCCAAACCGCCACAGATGAACCGTTTCATTGTTCCTGCTCCTTGGCCAAGCCTTGTGCTCAGCCGAAATGGATTGAGGCCCACGCCCATTCTCGGCGCTGAACCACAACGGTGTTAACGCGAGAGGACGCCCACTATGAGCACACTTTTTCAAAGAGCCGTCGCGAGACGAGCCCAAGTACTTGAGGCCGTTGCTGCCCCGCGTCTCACGCCAGAGCTTCGCCCTGAGCGATGGCTTCATCGACCTCGGCATCCGGCTCGCCTAAGTAGGCGGCGATGACGTGCGGGTCGTTCTGGACTTTCTGGGGCACATCGTCGGCGATCTTGACGCCGCCATCGAGCACGATGACGCGCTCGCACAGGTTCATCACCAGGCTCATGTGGTGCTCGATCAAGAGGACGGTCAAGCCGAATTGCTCGCGAATGCTTCTAATGACGCCCGTGAGATCGTGCGTCTCGCTTGGGTTCATGCCTGAAGTGGGCTCGTCGAGCAGTAGGAGCTTGGGCTTGGTGGCCAGGGCTCGTGCGATTTCGAGCCGCCTCTGGTCGCCGTAGGGAAGGTTTCGCGCCAGCACTTCGCGCCGCTTGCTCAGCTCGAAGATGTCGAGCAGGCGCTGCGATTCGGCTTCGATTTCAGCTTCGGAATGGGCTCTCTGCCACGAACGGAGCAGAGTGGCGCTCATGCCGTAGCCCGCGCGTGAGGCAAAGGCGGCGCGCACGTTGTCCTCGACGCTCAGGTCGCCGAACAAGCGAATGTTCTGGAAGGTGCGCGCCACGCCGCGCCTTGTCAGCTGGTGCACCTTGAGCGAGCGGCCAGGTGAGGCCACGACCTGATCTTCAATCAGAATCTGGCCTTCAGTTGGAGCATACACGCCAGTGATGAGGTTGAAGACCGTGGTCTTGCCCGCGCCGTTTGGCCCGATGATAGCCGCCATCTGCCCTGAGGGAATCGCGAACGACAGCGGCGAGACAGCGGTCAGGCCTCCGAACTTGATCGAGGCTTCCTTAAACTCCAGAACGCTCATGCTGAAGAATTAACCACAGATGAACGCTCAGGAACACGGATGGCACAGATGATTTTGCAGCACCAAGTACTTGAGCAAGCTCTTTAGCGCCCCGGCTGCGTGCCTACGCTCTGCATCGTCAGGCTGCGGTTATACAGCGATTGGCGCAGGTTGGGCTGGAAGTCAAGCGGAGCCTGCCTTAAGGCCAGCTCCAGGGCGCGCTGGGCTTGCGGGCCGGGAATGCGCTCCAGAGACAGGCGCGCGTCCTCACGCACTTCGGGGTCATTCAACAAACGCGCCAGCCAGGGCACGATCGAGCCGCTTCCAATCAAGCCCAGCAGGTTCAGGGCTTGCGAGCGAATCATGCGCGGGCGCGGCGTGGACGCGGCTTTCCACAGCTCCTCCGAAACGCGCTGCGTTTCCAGAGGGCTGGCGCCTGGACGAGTTGAGTAGTACGCGATGTGCTGCATGGCCTGGGTGGCGGCGCGTGCCACGCCTTTGTCGGGCGAGGCCATCATCTCGGCGACGGGCGTGATGGCTGCGGCTCCCCATGGCCCGGCTGCACGTGCGGCCTGGTTGTGAACATCGGCGTCTGGTGACTTGAGCTTGTCCAGCCAATCTTTTAAGCTGACGGTTTCCATTTCGTTCCTTTGCAAGTACTTGAGGGCGTTCACAGGTGCCAGGGCGCGCGATAGGGCTGAGCCAGGAAGCGGTTGGCTTCTTCGTCGTTGATGAAGCGTTCGGTGACGGGGTTCCAGCTCAGCTTGCGATTGAGCAAATACGAGATGTTGGCGATGATGGCCAGGCTCACGACGCGGTGCCCGACTTCGACGGGCATGATGGGGCGCTCGCGGGTGCGGATGCAGTCGAGCCAGTTTTCGCGGTGGCCTGGGCTCTGGAAGATCTGGGTGCCGTAGGCCGGGGGCTTGTATTGCTTGGCCTTGTCCTCGGTGTCGCAGCCGCCGTCGCCGTTGGCGATGATGAGCGTGTCGCGGTCCCCGAAGTACTTGGCGCCCCAGTCGATCGGGTTGGTCTGGCCAGGGAAGGGCTTGGGCTCACCGGGCTGGCTCCAGCTCAGCGTCCAGTCCGGGTTCTTGAACTCCCAGCGCGCTTCCATCGAGACAGGCGCGTCCCACACGCCTTCTTTGTCCGGCGTTCCCGTGGCCTCGACTGAAACCGGCCCGGTGTCATCGGCGTTCAAGCACCACATCACCAAGCTCAGCACGTGGTTGCCCCGGTCGCGGATGAAGCCGCCGCCCGAGTCCATCATCCAGCGGAAGTTGAAGTGCGTGGCCTGCGAGTTGTAAGGCCTCCAGCGGAGCGGGCCAAGCCACATCTCCCAGTCCAGCTCAGGAGGAGGCGCTTTTTCTTCGCCCCAGCCTCCTCCCGCGAAGTTGTTGGGGTGCCAGATCTCGACGTGCTTCACGCGCCCTATTTGCCCGTTGCGTATGAACTGGCAGGCTGCTCGCGCCGCAGGATGCGAGCGGCCTTGAGCACCGATCTGGACGACGCGCCCATAGCGGTGCGCGGCGTTCATCATGGCGTGGCCTTCCTGAATGGTGCGGCAGGTCGGCTTCTCCGAATACACGTCCTTCCCGGCCTGGCAAGCGTGCACGGTCATCAAAGCGTGCCAGTGGTCGGGCGTGGCGATCATCACCGCATCCACGTCCTTGCGATCGAGCAGCTCGCGGTAGTCCTTGCACTTGAAGGGCGTTCCATTGACCTTCTTGGCCGCGTTTTCGAGGTGGTTCGAGTCCACATCGCACAAAGCCACGGCATCGGCTTGCACGTGGTTGGTGCCCATGCCTCCGACCCCGATGTGCCCGATGTTGATGCGGTCGTTGGCTCCAGGACGCGCTGGGTTGCCCGTGCGAGCCGCCTGCGCCAGAACCGTGCGCGGAATAATATAAGGCAGAGCGAGCCCAGCCGCCGAAGTCTTGAGGAAGCCGCGCCGAGATAAGCCCGCCACTGTTTTGTCCGCCGCCTTGTCCGATGAATCTTCCATTGTTGAAGTGCCTCCGCCCGAACGCGATTCCAAGAAGCTTCTAAGCCCAGACGCCTAAGCAACAGCCTCTTGCAGCACCTCATTATGCCCGCCGCTTTGCTTCCCCTCACCTTTATATGCTCTTGTATATGCTCTTGCGCTCATCGTTGTCTTCAGCTTGCGCGATGAGAGGACCCGGCTACTTGTCTCGCGTGCCCTGCCGCTTGCTGCTTTGGTGCTGCTTGCCTTAGTTGGCCTTTGGTTCTCGCCTCCCGAGCGCCTCTTGCTCTCGACCTTGCTCCTGCTTGGGCTCATCAAGTGCGCCACGGCACGGACGCTTCTTTGAGATCGGCCACGCCTTCTTGACCTTCGCCTTCGTGTGCCTGATGGTCTTGTTCGGCATCGTCGTGCCCTGGCACGCTCTGTGGCTGCACGGCTGAGCCACAAGTACTTGGCGCTCTGGTGCGGCTCGCTTTCTTCCACAGCTGAATACAGTTATTGAAGAGGATGCTCATAGCTTTAGCTGTTGGCTTTATGATGTGGCTGCTGAAGTGGTGATTTGAGCGCAGTGGTTACGGATTCGCAATGAAACTCTTTCCTTTTCTGGTGTGTTCGGCGGCCGCTGTGACCTCGTTTAGAGTGGCTTCGGCGGCTCCTCAGCCTGTTCAGGAATTGCAGCAGGTTACGGTGCCGGTGCGCCAGAAGGTGCCTGTGGATGTGGCGGCGCGGCTGCCTGCGGGAGCGGTAACTTTGCATCTGGGCGTGTTACCCATTGGCCCTCGGGGAGCATCGTGCCTGGTTCACATCTGGAGCGCCGAGCGGCACAGCGCACCGGGCGGCAATTTCGCGCTCGAAGCCTCGCCGGTGTGCGTCGATGTGTTCGAGGCGACGGGAGGCGGGCACTTCACGAGAACCGCTCTGGATGCCTCGCTGCTTGCGGCGGGGAGGAAAGAGCGCAGTGGCGTAGCCACTGAGGAGAACGTAGCAGCTACAATGGTGTTGGGCGTTGTTGCATGAATCTCTTGAGAACACGGTGTGGTGTTCAGTTGGTTGTTTTAGACGCGATCGCTGTGTGGCATTGCCAATTGTGTCATGCGGTTGAGGACGGCACAGCGCACAAACAACTCG
>JAABUM010001964.1_pt1 | contig 29142 bp, 31 predicted proteins | sample 5559161 | NCBI WGS metagenome assembly JAABUM01 (sample SAMN10711868, study PRJNA513369) | rock metagenome | isolation source: Antarctica rocks | place: Antarctica: Victoria Land, Siegfried Peak nord
CCTTCTGTCGTCTGCGCGGCTACCTCTCCACCCTCAAGAAGCAGGGCCAGGCGGTCCTCCCGGCGCTCCAGCGTGTCTTCGCCGGCCATCCGCTCCTCCCTGACCTCGCCGCTGGATAGTCACGAATCGCATTTTCCACTTCCGCATCGATACAGCATCGGCCAACGGTGGGGAGAGGCTTTTCCTGCGCAACCATGCGCTGTCACATGTCGCGCTCAATAAACCCATCACCTTGCGCGTGCAGCTCATGACCGATCATTCGCTCAACGTCCCCTTGGTGGTTGCGCAGATCGCATAGAGGTGTACCCCGCCCGCGTTGCGCTACAGTAGCACGATAGCAACGCTTTCTTGATTAGGAGTGTAATCACATGAATGGACATGTTGCTGACGAGATTGTTGCGAGCAAGCGAACAACTCGGCGTCGGCTCGTCGGTGCCCTTGCGACGGCCGGAGTGGCATCGTTGATCGTTAGTGGCCTTGCTATGGATAGGCCCACGCGCGTCAATGCGGCCTATGCGATGCTGGCCCGCCCCGCAACGCCAACGATGGGCGCTATGCCTGGTATGGCGATGGGTACCCCTACCGCCGGTCCCACGAGGGCAACGATGGCCACGCCGATGACGATGTACGATGGCCCCTACCGCATGGAAATGTTGCCCCTAACAGGCAAAGCCCCGACAGCGGCCGAGCACGCGTACGCCGTGCGCCTCGCCGCGACAGCGGTACAGATCGCGGCCCGTTACCCCACAACCGCTGCGGCGCGGGCGGCCGGTTTCCACACATACCCCGCCCTCAACGTGCCCAGCCAGGGTATCCATTACTACGATCCGCTCGCCGCGGCCACCGCCGAGCTTGGTGTGTTCGATGTCACCCGGCCGCCCTTCCTTGTCTACAACGGGGCGCGCCTCGCCGGCATCATGTACTACGTGCCTGCTGACACCTCGCCTGGCCGCCTCGATCGGCTTATGCCCCGGTCTCTCGTCCCGTGGCACAAGCACGTCGATACCTGCGTCGTGGGCGGCGCGCGCGCGGGACACGTCATCGCCGCGTACACGCCGACGGCCTGCACAGCGCGCGGTGGCCGCTTCTACCCTTCGACCGGTTGGATGGCCCACGTCTGGCTCGGCCAGCCCGTCGGCCCAACGCTCTTCAGCATGGACTTGCCGGGTCATTCGACGCGGTAGGTGTAGCGCAGAGGGCAAGCACTAGCCTTCCTCGTCTGCTGCATCCGCATCGTCGTCGGTATCGCCGCAGATAACGTAGGTCATCATCGCGTCGGCCCACGCCTCCGCATCGCGCTCCTGTTTGAGCGAGTAGACGCCCGTGGCGAGCTGCTGATGTTCAAGTATGAGGTGCGCGATGCCATGCCACTGGGCGTGCTCCTGCTCCGAGGGAGGAAGGTTGCTGGGGTACGGGATAATAACGTCCTTGCCGCGTTGCTCCGTGCAGGAGTACGGTGGTGGGACGCCAGGGGCGAGACCGCGCCGGGCGCGCACTTGATCCAGCGCCTCGCGCAACTCATCCGACGTGAAGGGCGGGACCAACCCAAGGTCGATGCGCAGATGCTCCAGGCGTTCCGCGAGCGGGACCCGGTTTTCTGTGTCAGGTGCATCCGTCCGCGTGGGGGACCCCACGCTGTGCGCGTAGACCTCGGGTGGCTTGTCCGCGTCGGCGGCGGCGTGGCGGGCGAGGTAGCGAGGGGTCTCCTCGCTGAGGTGGACGACGTGGCCGTGCAGGGCTTTCGGGTTGCGCTCGGGCGTCATCACCCCGAAGTGGCCACCGCCAGGAATCAACGCGCGGAGCGCCGCCACCATTTCGTCGGGCGTCGGCGTCCGCGTGGAATAACTGCCCGAGAGGTGGTAGTGCTCGCCGCGCTCGGGCTCGTCGTCTACGGTGATGAGAATGCGCAGCGCGCCGTCGGGGCCGCGCTTGGTCATGTAGACCGCCGTCGCCTTGCCGGCCTCGGCGCACCGGCGGCTCTCCTCTTGCTGGTAGTACAGGCGTCGCCCATCGGCGAGCGTCACGTCGCGCGTGGGCAAGGTGCGCGTGGGCATCGGTCCTCTCCTCCTCTCCAGCGTGGAGCCTGCACAGGGGCCTGCACAACGCACTCCCCCCCTTCCCCCCATAGCATACGCCGCCGACAGGTGTGCATGTGGTGACGCAGGGCATAGGTATCGCTGCGGTCGATCAGGAGGGGAGCGGGTCGTGCGGGCGGTGCCTGCGACAATCCCCTCCCCCGACCCAGTGGGCGGCGCGACGACGACGGGCGGCCTCATCGTCCACGATCGCCCGTGAGCGCGGCCGGCTGGCCCTCCCCTCCGCCCCGTCGCTGCGTGCGGGGCCGGCCGTGCCCGCCTCACGCCCGTCCCACGCGGGCGTATGGCGCTACCATGGCGCTACAGCGCCAATGGCGCTAGAGCTACGGGTAGCGCCCACCCCAGGATAAAGAGTAGCGCCACGGTAGCGCCAACGGCCCGTTTTCCTGTGTGAATCGTAGCTCTATCGTAGCGCCATGCCTGTAGCACTAGCGCCACGAATAGCGCCACGTTTTGAGGGCCAATGGCGCTGCGATAGAGCCAAAATAGCGCCACGATCTGAGACCCTGGAGAGGGCCGTTCGCACCCTTGTAGAGGGTGCTTAGGAGGGTGCGAGCGGCGTGTCCGGGAGGGCTAGCGGCGGCCGTCCGGGCGGGGCCGGACAACACGGAGGACGGCGACGGTGAGCAGGGCAGCCAGGGCCGCGTAGGCGCCGACGAGAGCGGCGGCGAGGACGGCGGCCACGACGGTGAGGGCCGTCGAGGAGGCGTGGGCCAGCGGGGTGAGGAGGGCGACGAGGGGGCCGGTGAGGGCCGCGAGCACGAGGGCGGCAAGACAGAGCGTCCAGACGCGGGCGCGGGCCTGAGCGTCGGTCATGCGTCACCTCCTGCGGCTCGCCTGTCCCTCCGACGAGGCCGCTCGTTTCTGTCGTGTGCCAAGGCCCCTTCTGTCACTTTAGGTGATACCTGCCCTGGCGCGTTACCTTCACTCCGACGTATCCCGCGTCATGCCGGGACAACGATGCCATCGCGTTCACACACGCGCTGCCGCACGCGCCCCGGTTCGTCGTCGAGCAACGGCTCGGCACAGACCGGACAAGCGGTGAGGGGACGATAATCGTCCGCCGATTGGTCCTGGGAGTACCAGTAGTATAGCTTCTCAGATAATGTTTGAGAGAGCCGGGCAAGCGGTTAAGTGTCAAAATCGCCCGCAGATTCTCATTCTTTATCTGAACGTCTATAGCAGCGACGGATCGCGTCTATCTTCCGCTGCACGGAGCGGCCCCGCGTGTTCGCCGCGCTCCCGATGTCGGACAACTCCGCGCGCCCACGTTTCGTAGGGACCGGAGTCGAGCCAGAGGCGGTCCAGCGCATCGTACACGTCGCGCCAGTCGGCGAGCGCGTCGACGATGGCGGCCGGGAGGCCGAGCGTGTCCGTGATGCCGCATTTTACCCTAGAATCGTGCTGAGTTCTAGGGCTCTGGCACACATTTGATGGTGCGGGTTCTGACGTTGCCTAGGACTGTTGAAAACGGCGACACGATCTGGCGGTAGAACGAGCGGAAGCCGGGCTACAGGGCGTACGGAGTTCCTCAACCACTTCTGAAGCGTGCCTCCATCATGGATGACACACAGGCCACCGACTGGCACCATCAAATATGTGCCAGAACCAGTTCTAGAATTTACAGGGCCCGTCGAGTACGCCGTCACGGCGGCCGCATGGGCCTCTATGGTCAGGACATGCTAGCATGATCCTGCGGGGAGAGGCGCGATCGCACCCGTGCCCGGCTCGGGGCCGCTAGCGTCCTGGCGAGCGCGTCGAGCGTACGGCCGTGACGAGGGGCGAGGCCCCGGGGGATGCGATGCGACAGCCTGGAGCAACGTGGAGAGTTAGCGCGGGGGTGGTCGTCGGGACGCTGACGGTCCTCCTGGCGCTGGCGGTGTGGCCACCGGCGGGGGCGGATCCCCTGGTGGCCACCATCGCCGATGTCGCCGGTTCCCCGTCGCTCACGCTCGCCCCGGGGGGCCGCGCTGTCCTCGTGGACCGGATGGGCGCGCGCGCGCGGATCGTCGACACGGCGACCGGGCGCGTGATCGGGACGCTCGCGGTGGGGGGGGCCGGCGCCGGGGCCGGCGCTGGCGCGTGGCTCCCCGTCGCCGACGACGCGGGGCTGCGGCGCGCGTTCGTGGCCTGGCCGGCCGCGCCGCGCCCGAGCGGGACGGGGGTGACGATCGCGGCGATCGACCTCCCCTCCGGCCGCGCGATCGGGTCCGCCACCGCGCCCCTCCCGCCCCAATCGCTCGCGCTGGACGCGTACCTGGCGACCGACGCGCGGCGCCATCGCCTCTTCGTCCTCCCCTTCAGCTATCCGGCGACCTCCCTGCTCACTGTCGATACGGCGCGCCTGCGCGTCCTGCGCACGGTCGCGCTGAGCCCCTGGCGGGCGGGGGGGGGCTCCTGGGAAGTGGACAGTTCGCCGCTCGCCGTCGACGAGGCCACCGGCCGGGTCTTCGTCGGGCGCATCGACGAGGATGCGGTGTCCGTCCTCGACGCGACCTCGGGTCGCCTCCTGCGCACGATTGCCCTGCCACCGCCGCTGCCGTCGAACGCGGGCCTGGGTACCCAAGTCGCGTGCCCCCTGATCGACGCCGCCCGCGCGTCTATGTCCCCGATCCGGCCGCCGACGCCGTCACCACCCTCGATGCGCGGACGGGGGCCATCGTCCGCACGGTGCGGCTCGCCGCCCGGCCCGCGGACCCCATCCTGGACGCGGCGGCGGGGCGCGTCTTCGTCCCTTACCAGTCGCTGTCCGGGTACGCCGTCCTCGACGCGTGGAGCGGGCGGCTCGTGCGGGCGAGCGCTCCGGGGCGCGGCTTGGCGCTCGCCGCGGCGGCGCTCGACGAGGGGCGGCAGCGCGCGTTCGTGGCGGACGACGCGGGCGGGACCGTGGCCACCGACGACCTGCGCACGGGGCGCACGCTGCGCACGGTGGGGGTGGGCATCCACCCGAGCAAGCTCGCGTTCGACCGGCCGCGCGATCGCGTCCTGGTCACGGACGCCGGCCCTTGTTGCGCGCATGGCCAGCCGACGGGCAACGGCGCGTTGGTGGTGCTCGACGGCGCGAGCGGGCGCGCGATGCGGACCCTCCCCTTGGGCCGTGGTCCCCTGCAACCACTTGTCGACGCGCCAACCGGGCGCGTGCTGGTGGTCAACGCCGGGGGTGGCGTGGCGACGGACCCCGATCCGTGGGGGTGGATCCCCCGTCCCATCCGGCAACGGTTGTCAATGCTCCCGCGCCCGCGTCGGCGTACCGTGGCGGGTAGCGTCATGATATTCGACCTCACGCGAGTCGCCCAGGGCTGACGCGGCGAGGGCTCGTATAGTGGGAGGGCGTGTGTGGCCCACGACCATCGTCTCCCGGGCGGCGCCACCTCATCGTAGCCCACGGCGTCAGATGCGGCTCGGGCGGTCGCCACGACGGGACCGTTGTCGTCCTCTCGCGCCGACTGTAGAGCCGCTCCACCACGGTGTCGAACGGCTGGAGTCGCCGGCTGAGCCCCTTCATCGGCAGGCGCTTCATCTCCCGCGCGCCATGGATGACCGCGGACTCGCCCGCCGGCGCGTCCACCACCAGCGCGACCTCCAGCCGAGGCCCTAGCCGTTGTGGTAGGGGAGGCGATCGACCATGGCCACGCTGCTGCCTCGCGCTGTGCGCGCATACCCGCGGCCATGGACGGCCCGCGGCCAGGCGTCGGGGTCGCCGATGAGAAGCGCGGCGGGGTGCGGGGGCAACGCGGCCCCTGGGCGACTACCCGCCTACCCTGCTGCCTGAGCATGCCGCAGGGAGGCCACGGGCGACGAGGAGGTGGGGCCGCCCAGGAAACGATGGTCGTGGGCCATACAGTCCGGCGCGCCTCCTCCCCCGCCCCCTGTTGGCCGCGGCATAGCCCCTCCCTGCGTCGTACAACGTTAATAGCTTGTTAAACAATCGGCGCGCGCTTGACGCCCTCCGAGGGGCGTGTTATCGTGGCGGTGGGCGCGGCCGGGGGTGTGGACCCGCACGATGTACCCGCCCCGTCCCCCCAGGCCGCATCCGGCGGGGGACCATCGTGCTGCCGCTGGAGGAACAGTGATGATCACAAGACGAAGTCTGACGGCGTCCATCGTCGGGGCGACCACGTTAAGCGTCATGATGTTGCTGGCGGGCACCGGCCCCGGTTTGCCCCGGATCGCCCATCTGTCGGTCGCTGTCGCCCATGCCGACGCGTGCAACCCGTACGGGGATACCGGGCCGGACAATCAGTGCCCCACGACCGACCCCGCTGCCGCCTCTACCTACGCAACGGATACGACCGACACGGATGCTGCTACCATGGACGGCAGCGGGGAGGATGCGTCGGCGGACTCAGGCGACCCGACGGCGGCGGGCCCGGACGCCGCGATGTCGGCCGACGCCGCTGGCCCGCGCGCCTGCCTGGACCGTTTCTCGGGCAGCTTCGGCCTGGCCAGCAACACCGCCTATCATCTGCAAGGCTACATCCACAACAGCTGCGGGGTCGCCGTCAAGCCGCTCAGCATCACGGTAGTCGTGCAGGGGACGTGCTTCGGCCAGACGCACACCACCGGGTACAAGGCCCAATTCAACAGTGGCCTGACGAAGGATGAGACCGGCCATTGGGACATTCCCCCTCGGGAAACATCCTGCATGGAGTGTATCGACGGCAAAGCGCGTTACGGGCCGACCACCTTCGACTTCAACCTGAAGGCCTCGGACTGGTCCGGCAACCGGTTCGTTTCCAGCGTGCTCAAGCTTGGTGGGACGATCCCCGGCGGGCCGTCCCCCAAGGACCCCCCCTGCTAGTAGCGCCCTCGCCCGGACAGCGCGGCAGGATGGCACGCCATCGGTCGACTTGCCTGTGGTTGGCCGGTGGCGTGCCTTTGGACAACCCGCGCCCCCCGCGCGGCCCGCGGGCCCCGCATTTCAGGATCCGTGGACCCTCATCCCCCACTGTTGTATGTTGGCGGCGCGGCGCGTTGCCCCCGCCAGCGCCTAAAAGGGCCCCCCCTCATCCCGCGGGCGGGAGAGGGCAGGGGGTGAGGTATTCGAGGGGCGCGGATTGCGGACTCGGAGAACTTGCGGAGCATGCCCCGCCTGTCTCGTTGTCCCATGCCATGGCGCAGTGTAGACTGTGAATTGAGCGAAGGCGTGGTGTCATTCTTCCGAGGACACGCGGCTGTGTCCCCGGTCACAATGGTCGACCGCGCGAATGCGAGGTGGGTGGATGAGTGATACGCATGGCCCCTCCGGCACGCGGGTGTCCCCGCTCGTGGCCGATGACATCGTCCCGATCGACGTGGAGCACTACCCGGGCGCCGGGTGCCGGCGTGCCGGCGTGGGCGTGGCGGGGGACATGGCCTCACAGGCGCCGCCCCGCGTCTGCTCCTTTTGCGACCGCCCGCAGGACGCGCGGCGCCGCCTCATCACGGCGGCCGGGGTAGCGGCCGCCTCTATTTGTACCGAGTGCGTGGCGATTTTCGCCGCGCTCGATGTCTCGTAGCGGGCGAGGTTTGCCCACGTTACTTGCGCCACAGCGGCCGTGCGCGGCGGGGGGCCCTCGTCCGGGCTTCCATAGGCTTGTGATGGGGCACCTGCCTTCCGCCGCGGCGCTCGTCGCCTACGATGTTGTATGGCGACAGCGGTACGGGCGCAACCTACGACTCGCTCATAGCGTCGATAAGGCTTTGTCGGCCTACTCGGATGGGCAGTGGGACCGCGCGCTCGCAAGGCTCGCAGCTTTAACACCGCCGCAGTATGCGCGCTTCCTGTGCAGCGACCTCTCCCTCGGCTTGGCAAGGCGTATCCTAGCAAGGCACATCGTCGCCCGCCGTTCGCACTTAGGGAGCGCGCTCATGTCACGAGACTAAACGGCGACCTCGCCGGCCTGGCCATGCTCCTGCTCGCGGGTGAGGCCGTCCGCTGGGGGCCGGCGCTGCGCGGGGACGCCGTGGGCTACCTGGCGCATACCCTCGACGCGCAGTGGTTCGTGCTGCCCGTCACGCAGCAGACGCCGATGAGCGCATGGAACCGCACGCCGCTGCAGGCGCTGATCGCGCTCGGGCTGCCGGCCGCGCCGGCGCAGCTCGTCGCCGGCTTGGTGTGGCTGGCCGCGCTGGGCGCGTCGGCCTGGCTCGTGCGCGGCCGCCGGCTGCCGTTCGCGCCGGCGTTCGCGCTCGCGTTCGCGCTGCTCTACCTGGGCCGGCCGGTAGGCTGGACGCTGGTGGACCTCGATCTGGCGGTGTGCGTGACGGCGTGGCCAGCCCTGCCCCGTGCCGGCCGCGTCGTCCTGCTCGTCGCGGTCCTGGCGCTGCTCGCCTCGCATTGGGCGGCGCTCGTGCTGACGGGCCTGGGCGCGGGGCTGCCGCTGCTGACGCTCCAGCCGGCCGATCGGCCCTGGGAAACGTGGCTCGTGTTGCCCACTGCCTGGGCACTCGCCGTGTGGGCGGCGCGACGGTTGAGCGTCGATCGAGAGGTAGCCGGCAACGACGCTGCCTTGCGGATCATCGCCATCGGGCGGTAGGGCGGGGGTAGTATCGGGCCTATCGGGGGAGTTGTGGCAGCAGGTGAGGGAGGTGTACCCGCGCGTCGAGGCCATCGTGCGCGGAGGGGCCGGGGCAAGAGAACGACCGGGCGCCGGGCTGTAGCCGAGGTCGCACACAGGGCCACGACGCGCATAGCCACTAGGCTTTCCGGGTGGACTTGTTCACATGACAGACGTACTCCGTGGGAGGAAATACTTCCGCGTCATGTTAAAGAAACGGTTCAGGATATATGAGCCCTATGCCGCATCTGTCGGCCAATTCTCGCATGAACGTGTATTCTCTTTGTCTGCTCTCGGTCAGCCCGTTGTTAGGCGGGGAGAAATAGCTTCCCACAGAGTACGTCTGTCATGGGTCTTGCGCATATAACGTGAATGAAGTTCTTTGGGGGCGAAGATGGCACTGGCACCACCCTCTCAGATGGGGATTTGTCCGTTCTGACCGACGGTCCCGACCGATCCCTCACGCGGCTCAACCCCCGTTCACGTTATATGCGCAAGACCCTCTGTCATGTGAACAGGTCCATTCCGGGGGTGGCAACAACTTGCTCTGGGACCCCCCGTTAAGGCACAAACACCGCAACGCGCAACACCGGCCTGCCGCCAACATCTTGAAGTGGCAGATAGAGGTGGTGCGTGCGGGGATCGACGGCGATGACGTGAGCCTCGGTCGCGACGAAACCCTCGGCTACTTTGCGGACCGTGTGCCCGCGTTCATCGAACACCGACACAATGCCGCTCTCGGTCGCCACGTACAGGCGGCGTGCGGCGGTGTCGAACGCGAGCACGTCCGGCTCGGCCCCGACTGACTGGACGGCGGTCACGCGCGCGGAGCGCAGGTCGAACACCAGGAGCGTGGCGTTGCCGTCACAGGCGATGAAAGCCAGGCGACGCGGCGCGTCGATGAGCAGGCCGTGGTCGTGCTGGCAGTTTGCAGGGAGGGCGTCGCGCGCCACGACGCGATTGGTGCGCGGATCGATCTCGACAAGCTCGTTGCGGGTCTGCACGTCGACGAACAGGCGGCCTGAGATGGGATCGTCCTGCGTGTTGCCCGCCTCGCCGCCTAGCGGGATCGTCGCGCTGCGCCGGTTGGTGCGCGTGTCGATCACGGTGTCTGTCCCACCGGTCTCGTCGGAAACGAAGACAGTGTGCGCGCCCGGATCGTAGGCCAGGCCATCGGGATAGTCGCCGGCTGGTATGCGGGCGATGACGCGCAACGTCGGCTCGTCGATGACGGCCACCTGGTTGTCGTCCGTCGCCGAGGCGTAGACCCGGCCGAGCGCGGGCACGGCCAGCACCCCATGGACACCGGCGATCTGCGGGATGTTCGCGACGATCCGCTGTGTCTTGATGTCGAAGACACTGACAATCCCGGCCCCGAGATGGGCGATAAAGAGCAACCCCGTGCGCTCGTCCAGGCTCTCGTAGTCGAGGCGCGAGGAGCCACCGGCGAGCGGTACATCGGCGATGGTCCGTAACCGGAGTGGGGGGGTGGAGGCGCGGGGCGCGGCCCCGGCCAGGAGCAAGAGCAGGAGCAGCGCCACCAGGACGCCGACAAGCCCGCGTGGTCGGATGCCGCGTCGGCACCCCCATATCGTGCGCGTGTCATCTCTGATCATCATGTCCCTCTGTCGGTCCATCCGCGACCCGTCACCGACCCGTCACCGACCCGTCACCGACCCGTCACCGACCCGTCACTCCGCCGGGATCGCGTTGGCTCTCGGCTCGTCCTCGAACGAGACCTGCGGCATCGTGCGGTCGAAGAAGATGTTCTTGTGGCTCACGCTCATGGACAGACCAACCGCGAGGTCGGCCTCGATGACGCCGAGATGCCGCGCGGCGGCCGCGATGCGCGTCTGGCAGCGCGCGTCCACGTTGTTCAGGCTAGCGATCTTGGCCGCCGAGCCGACCGCGATCCCCAGGTCGATGCAGCGGATCTGGCAGATCGGGCCGGGGAACTCCCAGTCGTCCCGCTCTTCTTTCTCGCGTTGCACCGCGCGGGCCTTGAGGAACTGCGCGCAGGTGGCGTACCCGCAGGCGCCGCAGTCGTAGACGGGCGGGTACCAGTGGGCCAAACCGATGAACAGGACCAGGTCCAGCTTCTCGGTCACATCCGCGTCGCGGAACCAAATCGGGTCTTTGAGTCTGGTCCCGCGCTCCCGCAGCCACGCGGCGAGGCGAGCCAACGTGTCGGGGTCCTCGACGATCACCGTCTCGATGAACGGTTTGGCCCCCCTGGCCAGGAGCTGGCCGCCGCTCTTAGGGGCGGTCATCGCCGCGACCGCGCAGAGCTCGGCGACATGGCGCGCAGCGTTCTTGAAGATGGCGTGCTGATCCATAGGTTTACTCCTTGGGGCGACGCCCCCCGGCACACAGGAGCGTCGTCCCGCTTACACCTCGTCGTACACGGACGCCCGGCCACTCCGCGGCAAGAAGATGTAGAGCCGCTGCCGGTCCACGTCGAAGGTGAGCGTGTGCGCGCCCTCTTCCGTCTGCATCTCCGCGACCAGGGTCATCGCCTGGGTATCGAGCACCTGCACGACGCCGGGCGTCCCTATCGCGATGTAGAGGCGCTGGCGCGACGCGTTCAGCCACAGCACGTCGGGCGGACCCGCGATTGGGAGGGTGTGCAGCACCGCGCCGGAGACGCGGTCCAGCACGGCCAGATCCCCGCTGTCACAGGCGACGAACAGGCGCCCCGTCGCGTCGTCGAGCGCCAGGCCGTGCGGCCCCTGGTGCGGCACGGGCAGGGACGGGGCGGGCGTCAGCGTGTCCGCGGACAGGACGACGACGCGCGCCGGATCGGCGATGTTGACGAGGAAGCGGTCGCCCTGGCGGTCGTACAGGCACCACCGCGGCCGGCCCGGCAGCTCCACCGCCGTCACGACGCGCCCCGTCTCGGGGTCGAGCAGGCGCGCCCGCTGGTCCTGCACATCGGCCACCAACAGGCCCCGCCGCGCGGGGTCCCACGCCAGGCCGTTGGGTCGCGACCCGGCGTCCAGTGTCCGCAGCAGCGCCCCCGACGCGGCCTCTAGCACGAGCACCCGGCCCGCCCCGCGCGCGGCGGCGAAGGCGCGGTCCGTGTCCGGCGGGCACAGCACGCCGCTGGCCTCGGGGCAGCCCGGCGTCGAGGCCACATACGTCCCCTGGGCGCCGTCGATGATGTCCACCTGTCCGAGGGCCGTGTGGGCCAGGAACACCCACCCGCTCGGCCGATGGACGTCGGCGTGGTCGAAGCCGCCTGTCGCGTGCGGCGGCAGGTCGATGGCCTGGCGAAACTGAAGCGTCATATCATCCTCCCTCTAGAGTGACCGGGCGCGGCACCCTTGCCTCCGCGTCCAGTATAGCGCATAATGTAACCGTGGTTACGGCTTCTGTCGGGCGAAGAGGAGTGGGCGCGTGCAGACGTGGGTCCTGTTGCACTACAAGATCCCGCGCGAGCCGAGCGCCCCACGCGTCTATGTGTGGCGCAAGCTCAAACGCTTGGGGGCGCTGCTGATGCAGGATGCGGTGTGGGTGCTGCCGGCCACGCCGCGCACACAGGAAGAGTTCCAGTGGCTGGCCGTAGAGATCGGCGAGCAGGGGGGCGAGGCCTCCGTGTGGGAGGCGCGCCTGACCCTGGCTGGGCAGGACGAGGCGCTCGTGCAGCAATTCCTGGCCCAGGTCGAGGGAGAGTACCGGGCGCTGCTGGCCGGCCTGGAGGGCGCGGCCCCCGACCTGGCGGCGCTCTCCCGGCGCTACCAGCAGGCGCGGGGGCAGGACTACTTCCAGTCCGCGCTGGGCCAGCAGGTGCGGGCGGCCTTGCTCACGACGAGGGGAGAACGGGACGCATGAGATGGGTGACCTGGGAGCATGTCGCGGTGGATCGGATGGCCTGCGCCTGGCTCATCCGCCGCTCCATCGACGTCGAGGCGGTGTTCCTGTTCGTGCCGGCGGGCCACAAGCCGCTCCCGGAGGGGGCCGAGCCCTTCGACATCCCGGGCGTCCGCCTCTCGCACTGCCGGGGGCATTCCACCTTCCACACGATGCTGCGGGAGTATGGGCTGACCGATCCCGTCTTGCAGCGCATCGCGCGCATCGTGGACGAGGCCGACGTGGTGCAGGAGGTCGCGGTCGAGCCGGTCGCGCCCGGTCTGGACCTGCTGTGCCGCGGCCTGCGCGCCATCAGCTCCGATGACCGGGTAGCCTTGGATCGCGGCGCCCTGCTCTACGATGCCCTCTATGCGCAACTCGTCGGTGAGGCCGCCGCACCAGTCGCAGAGAAAGGAGCGTAGCGCCGTCCACCCGCTGCCCACCGCCCGTACGACACGTGCCTCGTACCCCCGCCACACCATTGATCGCAGAGTACGTTGAGGAGAACCGTCATGAAGTGGATCACCCGTGAGAACGCCAACGTCGACCGCATCGCCTGCCCGTGGCTGATCAAACGTTTCGTCGATCAGGAGGCCGAGTTCCTCTACGTCCCGGCCGACCAGGTCATGGCTGCGGCTGCGCGCGAGGGCGCGACCCCCTACGACGTGCCCGACGTCGAACTGGGCCATGTGGACGGGCGCTGCTCCTTCGGGTCCATCATGCTCAAGCACGGTCTGATGGGCGACGCGGGCCTGGTCGAGCTTGCCAAGATCGTGCATGCCGCCGACGTGCGGGATGATATCGACACCTCGCCGTATGGTCGCGGGCTCAAGGCCATCGCCTACGGTTTCGCCCAGCTCCATGGCACGGACGACCACAAAAAGATCGCTCTAGAGACGCCTATGTACGACGCGCTGTACGCCTTCTGCCAGCAGCAAGCCGTGAAGCCCACGGCCTGAGGCGCGCATGGCCACGACAGAGACAGGGGCAGCGTCGGCGGTCGTCCACACGGGCGCCACGGATGCGCGGCTGATCATCGCCGCGCGGGGGCTGCGCTCGTTCGGCTATGGCCTGCTCGCCGTGCTGCTGGGCGTGGCCCTGAGCGCGGCGGGCCTCACGCCGGTAGCCATCGGCGCCCTCATCACGGTGTCGCTCGTCGGCGACTTCTGCGGCACGTACGTCATCGGTGTCTACGCCGACCGCTGGGGCCGCCGGCGCACGCTCGTCGTCCTGGCGCTACTGATGGCCGTCACCGGGGCCATCTTCGGGCTGACGGCGGTCTATCCGGTGTTGCTCGTGGCCGCCTTCGTCGGCACCCTGGGCACGTCGGGCTCGGAGACCGCCCCGTTCCTGCCGATTGAGCAGGCCATGCTGCCGCAGACGGGCGCGCCGGAGCAGCACACCGCCTTGTTCGCGCGCTATAACCTCGTCGCGACGTGCGCGGCCGCGGGGGGCGCGCTCGTCGCGGGGCTCCCCGATCTGCTGACGCAGACGGGCGTGCCCCTCGCCACTGGCGTCCGCCTCCTGTTCGGGCTCTACACACTCGTCGCCCTCGTCGTCGTCCTCCTGGTGCGTCGCCTCTCGTCACAGGTAGAGCTGGCGGCGACGGTCCTGCCCGCGCGGAGCGTGGCCACGGGTTGGCAGACGCTGGTCCCGCCCCTGGGCCGCTCGCGCGGGATCATCGTGCGCCTGTCGGCGCTCTTCAGCGTGGACGCCCTGGCGGGCGGCCTGACCGTGCAGAGTCTGATGGCGCTCTACTTCCACCTGCGCTTCGGCGTGCCGCTGGCCCCCCTGGCCGCCCTGTTCTTCGGGGCCAACACGCTCTCGGCGCTCTCGTTCCTAGCCGCGGCGCCGCTGGCCCGGCGCGTCGGGCTGCTCAACACGATGGTCTTCACGCACCTGCCCTCCAATGTGCTGCTGGCCCTGGTCGCCGTCATGCCCACCTTCCCGCTGGCCGCCGCCGTGCTGCTCACGCGTCAGGTGCTCTCGCAGATGGATGTGCCGACGCGCCAGGCCTACACCATGGCCCTCGTCGCGCCAGAGGAGCGCACGGCCGCCGCCAGCGTCACCTCGCTCGCCCGCAGCGCCGGCTCCGCCAGCAGCCCGATCCTCAGCGGGCTGTTGTTGCAGGGGCCGCTGCTCGTGCTCGGGCTGCCGTTCGTGCTGGCGGGCGGAATCAAGGTCGTCTACGATCTCACGCTCTGGGCCGTCTTCCGTCGGGTGGACGCCGCGGGGGTGGGGGACAACGCGCGTGCCTAGCGGCCTCTCACGGAGAAGAACAGTATGCCCACGCTCATCGCCGTCGTCGCCGTCTTCTCGCCAGGACATATCGCCCTGACGGCCGCCGTCACCGGCGTGCTCGGCCTGCTCATCCTGCGCTGGCGTCTGCGCCCGCTGGCCGTGGGAGAATCCATCGTGATCGCGCTCCTCGCCGCCGCGTCGGTGCTCGCGTGGCGCCTGTCCGCCAACATGGTGCCGTTGAACAGTGATGGGCTGCCGGGATTCAGCGCGAACGATTGGCTGTGCCCTGTGGTCACCTATGTGTTCCTGGGTCTCTATGCCGCCGCGCGGCCTCCGACTGACGGCCGGAGATGGGGCCAGGTTCGTGCCCTGCTAACCGTGGTCTCGTTTGTCGTCAATGTCGTCACCATCTGAGATGGAGGCCCATCTGTGTCTTAGAAGCCGATGTAGGCCACGATGCCGATGGCGATGAGGACGACGGCGGTGATGGTGGTCGCGTGGCGCTCCAACCACTCTCCCTTGATCTGATAGCCAGCCAACGTGGCGAGCACGGTCAGCCCGATGAACGTGGCCATGGTCACCACCGCGAACACAACGATGACGCCCACGACGGCGCCCCGACTGACCGCGCTCGCGGCCAGGGCCACGGGGAGGATCGTCAAATCGGGGGACGCGGCGACCCCGAAGGGGACGGCGACGGCGGTCAGGCGGCGGGCCAGAGTCTGCTGCGGGGCAGGCGTGGCCTCGTCCGCGTGGTCGTGAGCCTCCTCGTGGTCTTGGTCGTGGCTGTGTCCATGGTTATGGTCGTGATCGTGGCTGTGCCCGTGGCCGGTCAGCCCCCACGCCAGGAACCCGACGCCTGTCAGGACGAGGACCGCGCCCACGATGTGCCCTTGTTGGGTCTCTAGTTGGCGTTGGAATTGGAGGCCGATGGCCGCGATGATGCCCGCGAGCACGACCGAGGCGACGACGTGCCCGGCGGACGCGAGCGCACTCACACGGGCAACGCGGACCAGACTCCAGCGTTGGGTGCGGCCTACGACGGCCAGCGGGACCCAGTGATCCGGCAGGATGGAATGGAGGACCGCGACGGCGGCGGCGGCCCCCAGGAGCAACGGGACGGAGGCGCTAGCCATACATCATCTCCTTTATCTGCGTATCTGTTCGTTCACGCATGTATTTACGGGTACAAGGTCCTGTCGGCACACGACGGCCCACTTACGAATGCGGGTGGTCGGGGAGCCCGCGCCGGACATGATCGGCGTGGTATTCGGCCTCGCGGAAGAGCGCGGCGAGGTGCGCATCGTCCACCGCGTAGTAGATGATGGTCCCGTCGCGGCGCGACTTGACCAGTCGCCGATCCCGCAAGACGCGCAGATGGTGCGAGACCGCCGACTCGGAGACCCCGACGACGAGGGCCAGGTCGCGCACGCATAACTCCCCGGCGCGCAGCGCGTAGAGGATGCGTGCGCGGGTCGGGTCGGCGAGCGCCCCGAACGTCTCCACGACGATGGTGAGGAGGTCAGCGGGGGGGACGGCCGCCCGGCCGGTGTCTACCACCTCGGGATGGATCGCGGTCGTTGTCGGGTGCGTCGCTGACATACTAGCCCTTGTAACATGAGCGCATGTTCAGATAGTATCCCCGCTGGCACGAGCCGTCAAGCTCTCGACGCGTCCCCCTGACCGCTACCACCATGCGTCCGTGTCCCGGCAAGCGCGGCGAGGTGTAGACCGTCCGACGCGCTGAGGGTACGTGAGAGGGCAGAGAAAGGGCTGCAAGGCATGGCAGGTGTTTCTACCGGCCCTACGGCCCCGTAGCAGCTCTGTAGCGCGACAGGCGCGCGTAGTGTTCAAGATCGGACATATCCGACCTTGAGGCTGGTCGTAGACACCCCCGCCGCTGCCTAGCTCGTCGAGCGGCAGCCCGTCGTCGGCGCAGGGTGAGGCGCGCGGGTCGTGCGGGTCGTGCGGGCGGCGGTCCCCTCCCAGGACCCGGTAAGCGGGGCGCCGACGACGGGTGGCCTCATCACCGTCACCGTCCGCGATCGCCCCTGAGCGTGGCCGCCTGGCTCATACCCTGTGCCCCGTCGCTGCGCGCGGGGCCGCTCTTGCCAGCCGTGCGCGCGGGCGTCTAGCGCGGCGATGGTGCTAGAGCACCGATGGTACTAGAGCTACGCGTGGTACCGCGCCCAGGATAAAGGGTAGCTCCATGGGCGCGCGAACCCCCCGTTTTCCCGTGTAAAACGTGGCTTTGGCGTAGCTCCATGCCTTTGGTACTAGAGCTACGGATGGTACCACGATCCGCGGCCCGATGGTACCACGATCCGCGGCTTGCCGGAGGGCCAGTCGTACCAAAATAGCGCCACGATCCGAAGCCCCTGGACGGGTCAGTAGCGCCACGCTGGAGGGCTGTGTAACGGCGTGTCATTGGCCATGTCTTTAGCCAGTAGCCCTGTATGTTTCGGCCGCGCGCCAACATACGTGAACACGTCACGATGCGCAAGGCCAGCGCCCCAAAAACGTCAACGGTCATGCGGACAGGTCCACGGCGCACCAACGGGAGGTTGGAAACGGTCGCCATCGACTGGGAGTCCATCGGGCACGGGACGGTCGGCGCAGAGATCGCCACCCTGGTCTTCGGGACGATGCGTCGAGGCACTTTCCCCGCGCGGCGCGCCGCCGATCTGGATCGCGTCGTCTTCGCCGGCTACCTTCAGGGATTGCACGGCGCGGGCTGGCAGGGCGATGGGGACGTGGTACGTCTAGGGTACACAGCTGCTGTCGCGCTGCGATGGTCTCTGCTGATGCGAACGCTACAGGTGCTCACAGATGATGGAGCGCGATCGCGCCTTGCACACCTGCTACAAGTGTCGGAGGAGCGCGGCGTACAGCACGTCACTCTCCTGAGCATGTTTCTGCTCCAATGTGCCGATGAGGCGCGCATGCTCTCGCGGCGGTTTATCTCAGCCCGTGATTGCTGGGCCAGCGGCGCGCAGCTATCGGAGCTACGCCGCCTTTGCTTTCGCTACATTGCCGAAATTTCGGCCTTCGCTACCTTAAGGCCTACAAGAAGTTCGACGCCCGCGGCGACGAGTACATCAAAGTTATTCTCAAGCCCGACATGGCTCTGGCCGGCGCCGCGTCGTAGTTTCCCACTGCTCACGACCACAGACCCAGACACGGCCCGCGACTTCGGTCGCGGGCCGTGTCTATAGCTCCTCAGATAATGTTTGAGAGAGCCGGGCAAGCGGCTGAGCGTCGAAATCGCCCGCGGATTCTCATTCTTTATCTGAACGTCTATATATGCGAGGCAGTGGGCGCGCCCGACGATCAGGAGCCCGTGGTCAAATCGAATGTACGCTGCCCAGGTAGGCGCCGGTATGTTCGTGCAAGAGGGCTGCGTACAGTATCGCGAAGTAACCAACGCCTACTTAACCATGCCTTTCACACATACCCCCCACCTCCCGCGACATCGTGCTGCGAGATTTGTGCCAAACTTATGGTCAGGTACTTAGCTATGGTTCGTCTTGTCGAGCGCGGCGCGCAGCCCATGGGCGAGATGGATCGCGTCGTCGGCGGCGAAGAAGTGCATGTAGAAGAGGCGCGGGTCGTCAGCGAGCGCGTGGTTGTGGATCGCATGCACGGCGATGCCGTTGGCCCGCAGCGCGCGCATTACGGGGTTGACCTCCGCGGCCACCAGAGCGAAGTCTCCGGTGATCGCCGCCCGGCCCGGTCCGGTGGGCTGGAAGTTGAAGGCCGTGGTCACGCCCATCGCCGGCAGGAGTTCCATCCCCTGCTCCCGGATCGTCTCCGCGCGGGCGACGCTCACGGAGAACACGCCGCCGGTGGCCTTCCCGGCGTGCCCGAGGATCGCCGCGATCCGGGCGGTGTCGATCGACAGGGGCGCCGTGGACGGGGGCGGCGCCACGCCGAGGGGCGTGCCGCTCGCCGCGATCCCCACCCGCAGGGCGGCCGCTAACCGCGCCGCGTCGCCCTGCCCCGTGTAGTGCAGGTACAGCACATGCGGGGACATCTCGTTGAGGTGGTTGTGCAGCCCGGTGATGGTCAGGCCATGCTGCAGCAGGCGGGCCATGACCGCGTCGACTTCGCTGTCGAGCAGCGCGAGGTCCCCCATGACCATGGTCGTGCCGCCCATGCCCTTGAAGGTGGCGTAGGAGCCGAGCGCGAACCCCGCTTTGACCGGGACGCCCCGCACCGTCACGCGCAGGTCCGTCCGCGGTAGGCCGACGCGGTACACCCCGCCCGGCATCATCTGGCCCTTCTTACCGAGCGCCCGCGCGATCGCGTCCCCGTCCGTGTCCCCGTCCGTGTCCCCGGCGCCGGCGTCCCTGCGGGGTCCCGCCGGCATCCCCTCCGCATGCGCCGCCGTTGTGAAGGCGCCCACGCCGGCCAGCGTCACGGCGAGGCCGGCGCCCAGGGTGAGCGCATGTTTCCGATCGATCGGGTCATCCAGCAGCTTCTTCATCTCACCGTCTCCTATTACTTTGTTCGTTGTCACGTATGCTCTTTTGCTCATTTGTCGCGTATGGCGCGCCACGGGACGCGCGACAGAGCGTGCGCATGGTCGGGGAGCATCGATCAACTCCCTTGCGCCAAGCGGGTGACCAGGGGAGGATCGTCGAACGCACGGGGCATCCCCGACGATCCCTGTCCACGCGCGTGCTCAATCACCGCCATCGGCATTGGCGCCGTCGGCCGCGCCCTGCGCGAGCACCTTACCTGTTCCGGCGTCGACGATCACCTCGTGTGTCTGGTTGTCCGCGCCGGCGACCGCTACATCGTAGACGACGTAGCCCCGCTCGACCGTTAGCCCCGCTCGACCGTTAGCGCCGTCGCCGTGACGGTCCCTGGCGCCGCCCGGAGGGCCGACCGGTTGGCGGTGGCCGCGCTGATCCGGGCCGCCTGCTGCACCGCTCGGGCCTGCAGGGCCGACCGGTTGGCGGTGGCCGCGCTGATCCGGGCCGCCTGCTGCACCGCTCGGGCCTGCGCGGACGCGCTCCCCATGGTCCGGGGCGCGGCGATGCTCCCCGTGAACGCGGGGCTATTGTCTCCGCTCCGATTCCCATCGCCACCGCCGACCCCGGCGGCCATGGCCAGCGTCCCGACGAGCAGGAACGCGGCGATGCCGCTGATCACAATCCCAGAATAACCCGTGAACCTCGCTTGTCTTCACCTTCTTTCTTCGCGTCATCCGCCCTGATATGGGGCATCGACACCGCAGGTAGATGCCCCATACCAGGGCGGATGACCCTGATGGGCTACCCGCGTTAGCTTTGTCCAGCGCGCGCGCGACGGCTGCGCCAGTAGAGGTAGGCCGAGATCGCGACCACGGCCACGATGACCAGCGGTATCAGCGTCTCCACACCCCCACCGGTGTCGCCGTCGCTGTCGGCGAAGGCTGGCGCGACCCAGGCCAGGCCCATCAGCAGGGCAGCCGTCAAGCTCACGCTCAACGTGACGAGGCGCTCTTTTAGATGCATGCTCTCTCCTCTAGGAGAGCACGATCAAGGAGACATGTGTGTGAAGATCAAGATTCGCTCAAGATAGCGGCCGGCCCCAGAGGCTGCGCCGGGCGGCGTGCGATAGGCAGGATAAAGGTGAAGGTACTGCCCTGCCCCAGCCCGGCGCTGTGCCCCTGCACCTGCCCCCCCATGGCCTCTGCCAGCGCCCGGGCAATGGTCAATCCCACGCCTGAGCCACCGAGGGCGCGGCTGCGGGACTTATCGACGCGGTAGAAGCGCTCGAAGATGTGGGCGAGATGTGCGGGGGCAATGCCTAGCCCGCTATCACTCACGCTGATCGTGACGGTGGCGGCCGTCTGTGTGACCGTGACCTCGACCCGCCCAGGAGCGCGCGTGTAGCGGAGCGCGTTAAGGAGCACGTTCGTGAGCACCTGCACGGCACGGTCGTGATCAGCCTGCACCAAGGGCAACGGAGCCGGCAGCACCGTATGGAGCGCCACCCCCTTCTCGATGAACGACGCGGCGAGCCGGTCGAGCGCGGACTGGACAATGTCGCCGGGCGGCATCGGCCTAATGACCAGCGGAATCTGTCGCGCTTCCGCCCGAGACAGCTCCTGCAAGTCGTCGACGAGCCGACGCAGCCGCCCGGCCTCATCGTGCAGCTTGGCCCAGGTGCGCTCTGAGGGCGTCACGACCCCATCGAGCAACCCCTCCAGGTAGCCTTCCAGGCTGGCGAGGGGCGTGCGCATCTCGTGCGCGACGTCGCCGATCAACTCCAAGCGGCGCTGCTCGGTCTGCTCCAGGGTGCCCGCCATGACGTTAAAGCCGGCGGCAAGCGCGCCCAACTCATCATGTGCGTTGACCGGCCCGACGGAGACACGCGCGGCGTAGTGCCCGGCGGCGATGTGTTGCGTGGCCGCGAGCATGCGACGGATCGGGCGCACAATCCACCGGGAGACCACGAGGCTCACCACCAGGGCCGTCGCCAGGACCAGGGCCGTCGCCACCACCAGTGCCTGCAGCAGGGCCTGACGGAAGGCGATTTCCAGTTGCGCATGGGAAGGGAGGAGGTGGGTCGGCGCCCGCGCGAGTTGCTGGCCAAGGAAGGTCGGCGCCACTTCCCATGCGGCGACAAACAACAGCATGACCCCGATCACCGTGATCACCATGTAGGAGAGAAACAGCTTACCTGTCAGGCTCGTCCGCATCCAGCGCATCGCCTCACTCCACCGGGCCGGCGAACCGGTAGCCGACGCCGCGCACGGTCTGGATGTACCGGGGGTGGGTCGGGGCATCCTCGATCTTCTTGCGTAGGTTGCCCACATGCACCTCGATGACATGATCGTCGTAGTACTCGACGCCCCACACCCGTTCGAGGAGCTGGGCGCGCGTGAAGACGCGTCCGGGGTGCGCGACTAGGGTTGCCAGGAGTTGAAACTCACGCGCGGTCACGGGTAGGATCATACCGCGACGGGTCACCTCATAGCGGCCCGCGTCCACCACGAGATCCCCACACCGCCACACGGCTGGGGGCTCCGGCTCCCCCGGTGTGCCCAGCCGCGGCCGACGCAGCATCGCTTTGACCCGCGCCACCAACTCCCGTGGACTGAAGGGCTTGGTCAGATAATCGTCGGCGCCCACGGACAGGCCAACAACCTTGTCCATCTCCTCCGCCCGCGCCGTGAGCATCAGCACGTAGGCGTCGGAGAATTGACGCAACGCGCGGCAGACCTCGATGCCATCCAGGCCGGGCAGCATCACGTCGAGCACGACCATGTCGGGACGCTGCGTACGGGCCACGTCGAGCGCCTGTCGCCCGTCACCCACGGACAGGACGCCGAACCCTTCCCGCGTCAGGTAGTCCCGCAACAGATCCACCAGGTTGTCTTCGTCCTCCACGATCAGGATCGTCGTCGTTGGCATCGGGGACCCCCGTGTGTGCCGGGTAGCAGGGTGGCGTTACCGCCCCCCCGCCCCCTGAGAGTAGAGTAGGCCGCCGGCGAGGTGCTACGGGGTGCAGCCCTTTTCCGGGTTGCGTCAGGACTCAGAATGCAACGGGACGGTGGCGCACGTCAGCCCGCAAGGTGGCCGGTCTGATGGTGCCTACGCGGCCTGTAGTACCGCGCACACGTCGCCCCACCGCTCTTGGAACAGGCGGCGCTGATTGGCCAGGGGCACCGTCTCGTTCAGGTGTTGACGATAGCGGAGATGGTCGCGCAGTTCGTCGTGGGCGGAGCAGAAGCGCGCGGCTGCGTCAAAGGAGCCAAAGCCGCGCATGGGATAGTAGCGTTGCTTGATGCCCCGGTGATCCTGTTCCATCCGATTGTTCAGATAGCGGCTGGTCCGATGCTGGACCTCCGCCCCCAGCGTTTCGCGGATAGCGCGCGGGTAGGCGTCGTGCCCATCCGTCGTCACCCTCTCCGGCGTATAACCGACCACTGTCCCTGCCCGCTGGAAGAAGCGCTTGGCGGCCTCCATATCCCGTGTCTCACTAAGCATGGAGTCAACCAGGTTGCCGTCGGCGTCGATCGCCCGATACAGGTAACACCAACGCCCGTCCACTTTCACGTATGTCTCATCCGCATGCCATTTTTGGCCGGCCTTGCCGCGTCACTTGGCGCGCAACCGCGCGGTCAACAGCGGCGCGAAGCGCTCTTCCCACTCTCTAACGGCTTCGTGCGTGAAGGAGAAGCCACGCGTGAGGAACATCTCCGCCAGATCGCGCAGGCTCAGCTTGTAGCGCAAGCGCCAGAGGACGACAAGGAGCGCGATGTCGGTGGGCACCTGGAGGTGGTTGAAGGGCGTGCCCGTCCGCTCATTGAAGGTGCGCTGGCAGGGACGACAGCGGAACAGGCGGTAGCCCAACGATGTCATCCGCTCCACTTCCTGGGTCGCCTCGCCCTGGCAGTACGGGCACGTCATCGTTCTCTCCTTCTCCTCATCGCACCTCCGTCATATGGAGTAGGATACCCGAGCTACCACCGATCGACCAAGGCTGATTCTGATTCCTGACGCAATCCCTGCTGATGGTAGGGGCGCTCGTCGCCGCCCGGCTGCTCTGGCCGCCGCGCCCGTTCGGGCCTGCCGCAGTCCCGCTCGCCGCCGTGCTCGTCGCGTTCGTCGTGCTGGCCAAGCCGTTCTATGTCCTGTTCTTCATCGCCTTCGGCGTCGTGCTCCTGCTCGCTGGCGGCGAGCCGCGCCGCGCGACGCGGCGCACCCTCGGCGCCGTCTCCGGCCTCGTCCTGGCGCTGCTCGCGGGGGAGGTTATCCGCTGGGGGCCGGCGCTGCGCGGGGACGCCGTGCGCTACCTGGCGTACACCCTCGACGCGCAGTGGGTCGTGTTACCCGTCACGCAGCAGACGCCGATGAGCGCGTGGAACCGCACGCCGCTGCAGGCGCTGATCGCGCTCGGGCTGCCGGCCGCGCCGGCGCAGCTCGTCGCCGGCCTGGTGTGGCTGGCCGCCCTCGCCGCGACGGCCTGGCTTGTGCGCGCGCGGCGGCTGCCGTTCGCGCTGGCGTTCGCCGTGGCGTTCGCGCTGCTCTACCTGGGCAGGCCGGTGGGCTGGACGCTCGTGTATCTCGACCTGGTGGTGTGCGTCGCGGCGTGGCCGTCCCTGCCCCGCGCCGGTCGCGCCGTCCTGCTCGCCGGGGTGCTGGCGCTGCTTGCCTCGCACTGGGCGGCGCTCGTGCTGACGGGCCTGGGCGACGGCCTGCCGCTGCTGACGTTGCAGCCGGCCGATCGGCCGTGGGAGACATGGCTTGTCCTGCCCGCCGCCTGGGGGATCGTCCTGTGGGCGGCGCGGCAGCCTATCGGTCAGCAACCGGCGGTGGTCCCCTCCCAGGACCCGGTGAGCGGGACGGCGACGACGGGCGGCCGCGCCACCGTCACGATCCGCGAGCGGCCGTGAGGGCGGCCGCCTGGCCCGTACCCTGTGCCCCGTCGCTGCGCGCGGGGCCGCCCTCACGCCCGTCCCACGCGGGAGTATGGCGCTACCATGGCGCTACGGCGCCCATGGCGCTAGAGCTAGGGGTAGCGCCCACCCCAGGATAAAGAGTAGCGCCACGGTAGCGCCAACGGCCCGTTTTCCTGTGTGAATCGTAGCTCTATCGTAGCGCCATGCCTGTAGCACTAGCGCCACGAATAGCGCCACGTTTTGAGGGCCAATGGCGCTGCGATAGAGCCAAAATAGCGCCACGATCTGAGGGCCTGAGAGGGCCGCTCGCACCCTCTCAGAGGGCGGCGGCGGCGCTCCCAGGAGGGCTAACGGTGACCATCGAGACGGGGCCGCACGACGCGCAGGACAGCGACAGCGAGCAAGACGGAGAGGGCCACGTACGCGCCGACGAGGGCGGCGGCGAGGACGGTGGCCACGACGTGAAGGGCGGTCGAGGAGGCATGGGCCAGCGGGGTGAGGAGGCCGACGACGGGGCCGGTGAGAGCCGCGCGCACGAGCGCGGCGAGGCAGAGTGTCCAGACGCGGGCACGGGCCTGGGTGTCGGTCATACGTCGCCTCCAGCGACTCGCCTGTCCCTCCGGCGATGCTGCTCGTTTATGTCGTGTGCCATGGCCCCTTCTGTCACTGTAGGGAACCCCTGCCCTGTGTCGTTACCCTCGCCCCGATGTCTTCCATTGAGCACGGCTACGAGATAGCCTTCCTCAACGCGAATGTAGCGGCGTGCCGGATCGCCGCAGCGTGCGGGAGCAAGGCCGCAGGCAACCCTGTGCCCGCTCGTGCTGCCTGTCCCAGGGCATCGTGTGTCGCGACCTCTCGCGTGAGGCGCACCAAGGCGGGGTAGCGCTCCCGATTCTGCCGCATGTTGCGCGCGTCCGTGCCCTGGTGCAGAGCCGAGTTGTACAGAAAGAGCATATTGCTAATCGTCCACCAGAGTGGATCTCCCAAGGCTTCGTAAGAGACCGCGCCACGGGTGCCGACGATGGCCTCAGGCGGTGCATGATCGGAGGGATCATCGGCGACAAAGCAGACCTTCCCAATCCCGATAAACTGCACGGCCGCCGCACACATCACGCACGGGTGTTGGGTTGTCCATAAGGTGAGTCGTGTCGGATCGATCTCGGTCGGGATGAGCGCCAAAGCGTTGAGTTCAGCATGAGCAAGGCGCGTCTGTTGCAAGGGATCGGAGGCCCGCGTTTCCACGCCCCCCGGAGGATCATAGGCATGATTACGACCGGCGGCAAGAACAGCCCCGTTCGCATCGAGAATCGACGCTCCACAGGGTAAGCCGCCAGCGACCAAGCCCATCCATTGGCGCTCAAGAGCAACGCGGGCTCCCACGGGCAACGTCTCCCAGGCCTCGTCGAAGGTGCGGTGATCGTCCATGTCGTGTGGCTCTCTTGCTACCCGTATCATGATGCCCATCTGGCTCGTAAACAGGGTATCCGACTAGGCCCAACGTCCGCCATTGTGTCGGCCCACGCTTTGCCCCGCGTGGGTGCGGGGTGTTCCAGCGCGCGTGATCGGGCGCGGCGCGATCGTTAGTGATGTCTTCCCATTGCTCCATCGCCGGCGGCCGCCGGCCAGCGCAGGGCCAGCGTCCGCCTGGAGGACCACATCACTGGGTACCCCTACCAAATCTCGGCCCCACCGGGCAAGGTGTACTCAACTACACAATCGCGCAGCGATTGCCGCTCGACGAGCGCAGGGTTTGTGAGCGCCAGCGAGCACAACCCGTAGTGAGTACTGTTTCGCTGCGCTCAACGTTATCGTCAGCCTACACGGTCGCCGGGAGCGGTCGCAAGCGGGCGGCGCGGGCTCGTCTGAAAATAGCCGCCGCTAACGCTCCTGCGCTGCCCTATTTTCACGCGGGATGGTCGCGGCGCGCCGCGGGACCCACTACTTGGAAAAGAAGGGGGCGCGGTCGCCAAATGGCCACCGTCCGCCGCACAGGCCCACCGCTAGAGGCCTCGACCCGCTCGGGGAGGCGGCCTGGACGCGAAGCGTTGGCGCCTGTATTGTGGGGGTGGAGATGCGCCCGTGCGTCTCCTGTCCCCAGAGTGAAAGGTAGGCAGCCCCATGGCCATGCGCACAGCCCCCGTGTCGTCCGTCGTCCCGAGCACCGCGACGGAGATCCTGACGGTCATCGCCGCGGAGGAACCCCCCGGCGCCACCGCCGATCAGGTCGCCCGCGCCCTCGGGCTCGGCCTCGACGGCGACACGGTGCAGGGCGAGCTGGAGGAGTTGGTGGCGCGCGGGCTCCTCGACTGGCGCGGGCTCGGCCGCGGCGCCCTCTACACGCGGCACACGACACCCTGGACGTAGACCCTGTGATGAGGGGGCTGGGGGGTGGCCAAGAGCGAGCACGCGCCGCATCAGTCGCCCTCCCCATAGCGATGCCGGCGGTACCACTCGTCGCCCATCTCAGCGATGCCGAGCCAGCCAGGCAGTGAGACTAGCGAGCGGAGCCGGGGCGATGGGCCGGAAGTTGTCGTCGATCGGCGAGGCGGCTAACCCAAGCGTGTGCCCCAGGCCAGGATAGAGCACGAGCGTGTGGTCCGGGTTGGCCGCCAGGGCTACGTCGAGGTGGCGCGCCCCGCGCGGGGGCACGTTCGCGTCGTTGCCGCCCTGCAGGATCAACACCGGTGCCCGCACGCGGGGCGCTTGTGCGACGAGCGGGGGCAGGGCGCGCGACGGGCTGTAGATCGCGTACGGCCCGCGCGGGCCAAAGTACACGTCGAGGATGGCGTTCAGGCGGGGCAGGAACTCGGTGTCGATGTCGATCGCGCCGTCGTGATTCGTGTCGAGGAACGGGTTGATCGCCAACGGGCCGATCGCCAACGGGCCGGTCGTCTGACGCGGGTCGGCGAGATAGAAGAGGACGGACGTGGCTACCAGCCCTCCACCGCCGGCCTCGGCCTGCGCGAGGGTTCGGTTCGTGACACGGCCGCTGGGGGCAAACCGGCGCAGGTAGGGCAGGCCCACCTCCGTGATTTGATACTGGAACGTGTCACGCCACGAGTAGGCGACGGGACCTTGGACGATCAGCCCGGCGATCTCGGGATGGTGGACGGCGAGGGCCGCGGCCACCGTGCTCCCCTCGCTCCATCCGTAGAGGAAGATGCGCCGGTGGTCGATGTGCGCGTTGGTCTCGGCGGTGTGGAGCACCTGCTCGGCGTCTCGTAGCATCACCTGAAGGGTAAGCTTCCCGTAGTAGCTCTGGTAATCGACCTGCGTGGCGCTGGTGACGTAGTGCTTGTTGTAGCGGAGAACGGCGACGCCCCGCGGCGTCAGATAGCGTGCGATGTCCAGGAAGATATGGGACAGCGGCGGTGCGCCGGGCCGCGCGCTGATGTCGGCGTTCATGTCTTCGGGGCTGGACCCGGGGATCAGGATCACCGTTGGGCTGCCGCCCGCCGCTCCAGCGGGGTACGTGAGCTCGGCGCGCGACTGAAAATCGCCGAAGTTGAGGCGCAGCATCTCGCTGCGCACCGTCGTGACGCCGCCCCCCGCGTGCACAGGGCGGACGGGGGCCGCAACGAGCGCCAGAACGATCAGGGCGCCGATCCACACGCTATGTCGAACGAGGTATCGTCGTGTCATCACTCATCCATCCTTTTTCGGTGAGCCAGCCTAGTGTCTCGACCCGTCTACCACCATAGCCCACCACCATAAGTGGTCAGGTGCGTCGCCGTAGACGAGTACAACAGGTCATCCACGACAGATCGCGCATCCAGGTCCGCGTCGCTAGTGTAAGCGCCCGTTTCGATCTGTTACAAAAAGCCAGTTTACGGTGTCTACAGCTGTCTCTCTTCAATATATAGCTGTTAAAGCCCCCAGATAAGCGTCATCGAGAAAGGCGCAGAACCCCCTCCCAAGGCGAGGTCTGTCCCTAAGACGACCCGTATGCTGTCACCAGGATCACGGCGCGATCTTTGGGCCCGCCGATCTCACCTCATCAGCGGCCCAACGTGATCATCGCCCCGACGCGTTACCCGCGCCCCGCGGCATGCCCCTCGTCCCGTCCGATCGCGGTCAGAAGCGGTTGGCGTGCACCCCCAACCAGGCGCGGCCGAGGGCGATCACGACGCACGCCGCGGCGAACGCCGCGACGACCGATCCGCTGAGGGCGGACCGCGCGGACAGGCCCTCCGCCGCGCCGACCACGAGGCCGAAGCCGCCGCCGGCGGCGGCCCCGAAGATGCCGGAGAAGACGTAGCCGACCGACGCGCGGCGGCCGCTGCGCAGGACTCTGCCGGCCAGCGCGCCGGGGATGACGCCGGCCGCCACCCACCCGACGCACGCCACCCAGAGGGCGATGTCGTCGGCGGATATAGCCGGTGCGCCCATGGCGTGCCCTCCGTCCCCTTGTCGAGGTAGAGACCATCTCGGCCCTCCCCTCTCGCCGTGCAACACGCGTGCCACCCCGCCCGACGCGCGCGCCTCGCCGCGTCTCGGGGGGCTCGGGCTGCGGGGGTGGCCCCCGGACATCGCCGGGCCGTCGGCGCGCGGGACGGCGGTGAGGTCATCGGCGACGGAGGGGCCGCCGCGCGTCGGGTGGGCCTCGATCGCGCCCGGGGCCGGCGCGGGCCGGACCTCACCTTGCGGGTCCAGCCACGCCACGGACCGGTAGCGCGTCATAGATACCCCTCGTCACCTTTGCGCCAGGGCGTAACCATCGGGCTCGTGCGTTACCTAGATGTCCTGCGTCGGGCGCAGAGCTTTCATGGTGTCGCCATCGGTTGGGTCGCGCGCCTGGCCGCTTGCAAGCTCTTGGTGGTGGCGCTGGTGGCGTAGACGGCGATGCCCTCCACGCGCGGGTCGAGGGCGGCGTAGCCCTCGATGATGGCCGCGTCCTCGGGGTCGACGGATGCGCCTATTGACCAAGGCGCCCGACGAGACCCGGCCATGCCTGTCATGCGTCGTGGTACCGATGGCACGGGTGGACACGTTAGAATACGGTGAGGGTGGTAGGTGTAGC
>JAABUM010001968.1_pt1 | contig 29118 bp, 23 predicted proteins | sample 5559161 | NCBI WGS metagenome assembly JAABUM01 (sample SAMN10711868, study PRJNA513369) | rock metagenome | isolation source: Antarctica rocks | place: Antarctica: Victoria Land, Siegfried Peak nord
AGGTCGCCGTCTCGCCGCATCGCTCGTTGTCTTCCCGCGTCCGTACTGGCGTAGCCGATGGGGCGTGCGGCAGCAGGCCGTTCTCTGGCCCTTTATCAGACAGTTTCTAATCTTCGCCTTGGGTCTGATCACGCTTGGTGAGGAGCGACTGTGCACGCTCGATTTTCGCCCGGACATCCAACCGCCGCAGCTCGTGCAGCTCCCGTTTCGCTTCCGCTCGTTCTTCGGGAGACAGCGTGTCGTCGTACATCCGTTGACGAAGCGTCATTTCAGCATCGAGCAGGGCGTCATCAGCGTCATTGTTGAGTTTGCGGCGTTCGAGGGCTCGCGTAGCCCATAACCAAGCCGCGCCAGAACCGATAGATAGCGACGGTGCTAGGAGCGCGAGCCAGCGTTTGCCCGGGAAATCATCCGGGAGGCTATCGATGATAGCCAGGAAGATGGTCCCGGCTCCGGCACCCGCATGGGGCGCTTTGCCGAGACCACCGTTCTGGGAGGTACCTTTATCGTGTGACGACTTGCCGCTCACCTGGCCGCTCTTTCATCGCCTCCACGAAATTCCGAATGCTGTTCTTATCTCTAGGGTTCAGGGTCAGGATACCGTCCGGTGTCTCATAAGAAACACGAGCGCTTGTCTCATGTTCGGATGTCAACTGTTTGTAGCGCTGGAGGGCAGCCTCATATTTTTCCGAGATGGCCTTTCGGCGCTCTTGCGACTCGTCCAGAGCATCATAGAGCGAGAGCAATTCGCGCTTTTTGGCAATGAGCTCCTCGCGCTGACGTTCCCGCAAATGCTTCCGAAGCAGATCGTTGAACGAGTAGGCGAGGAGCCCGCTGCCGACGATGGCAGCGAAAATTTGTGGACCCATATGGCACCTCAAGAGCAGTAGAGTAGGATTGTATTTGTTGCCTGCCAAGCAACATCTAATCAGAAGAGTACCACTGAATAGGTGACATGTATAGGACTCGAATATACGCGGAGGTTGGCGTGGACATGGGGCGGTTTCCGTCGGGCCGCCACCTCGCCTCGTGGGCCGGGGTCTGCCCGGGCAATAAGGAGCGCGGCGGCAAGCGGCTGAGCGGCAAGACGACCAAGGGCAACGTCTGGCTGCGGGGGATGTTGGGGGGAGGTCGCCTGGCGCATCGCTCGCTCCAAGGGCACCGACCTGCACGCCCAGTACCAGCGCATCGCTCGCCGACGGGGCAAGTTCAAGGCCGTCGTCGCCGTCGCCCACAGCGTGCTCGTCATCATCGACCACATGGTGCGTGACAAACGTCCGTACGCCGACTTGGGCCCCGACTACTTCGGCCAGCTCGACGCCGCGCGGCTCCAGCGCCACCACGTTCGCCGCCTGGAGCAACTCGACTACACCGTCACGCTCCAACCACAGGCGGCCGCCTGACCACGCCCAGGACGGGGATTTACGGGAGAATACCCCTCGAACCGGGCGGGGATCTCCGCGCCGACCGGGCACGGGCGGTGCTATTTACGCCGGGGACCAGCTACCGTTGCACCCTCGAATTCGCGCCGGACACCGCGGGTGGGTGGACCGTCCCGCCGATGTCCCGGGGCGACCGCCGCCGCCGCGCCGCCTGAAGGGGGCCAGGGCGAGCGGGCGGTCGCGCGGGCCTCACGTCGGGCGGTTCTGCCCCCGTCGCCCCTGCGCGAATTCGACATGGTAGCCGTCGGGGTCGCGCGCGACCATCGCCCGCTCCCACGGCGCGTCGTGCGGCGGCTCGGTGAAGTGGACCCCCTTCGCCTGCAATTCGGCGTAGAGCCCGTCGAGGTCGTCCGTCGCGAGCTCGATGTGGAACTGCTCGCGCGCCTCGACCGGCCAGCGCGCGAGGTCGCCGTGCAGCAGGCCGATCGTCCCTTCGCCCAGGCGCAGCAGGGCGAACATCCGCCCGTGCCGCTGCTCCACGGTGAACCCGAGCTGGTCGCGGTAGAAGGCGAGCGAGCGCTCGACGTCGCTCACCCGCAGGCTGAACCCCTCGAAACGCAGCGGTATGGCCATGGTCCGTCTCCTCCTCGCACGCCGATCGCGGGCCGCACGCCCGGACGGTGAGTCTACGCGATTAGCCGTTGCTCGTGCCACGGCGGCGCGGGGGCGGACGGCGCGCGGGCGGGGCGGCGATCAGGGGTGCCCGAGAGCGGTAGCAAACCGCCGCCGAAGCTCCGCCCCACATTGTGCCCCTCCTCGGCCCGCAGGCCTACCCGGGGGCATTGACGCTCCTCTGTCAAGCCCCCTAATCTGGCGCTTTGGGCAGGCCGTAGGATTCCTGGTGTTGCCTGTGGAGGTCCCCTCCACAGGCAACACCAGGCTGATAGCACGCTCCCCGCGGTGCGGTAGCAATGTCGTCGCTACGCCGCGAGCGGCGCGAGGGCGACGTCCGGGGCCAGGCACTGCTGCCACTTGCGCCAGATCGCGCGGACGACAAAGCGCTTGCGTGCGCGCACCTGTGCTGGCCGTTTACTCCATCCGGCCTGATTTCCTGCCAGTCCGGTCGACTGAGTGCCAGGATGTGACCCCGGATGGAGTAAACGGCCAGCACACCCCCTTTTGAGGAGTCGCGCGGCGTGGCGTGGCGAGAGCGTCGGCAGGATGCCGCGCCGGACGACCTCGTCGGCGACCTCGCGCCCGGTCCACTGGCTGATCGGCCGATCCGACGCGCTCGGTGCCTCGCAGGCCAGCGCTACGATCTGGCAGACCTGCTCGGCACCGATGCGCGCCGGCGCGCCACTGCGCGGGGCGTCGGTCAGCCGCGCTGCCACGCTCAGATCGGCTAGGGTCAGCGGCTGCAGCCCGCGCCACCGCCCGCGCCACAGGCGTGCCGTCTCGACAGCGACGCCCACCACGCGCCCGATCTCGGCGTTGTTACGGCCCTCGGCCGCCGCCAGGACGATGCGCGCCCGGAGCGCGACCTGCTGCGGGGTCGTGTGTCGCCGGACGAGGGCCACCAGCTCCCGCTGTTCCTCGTCGGTCACGGTGATCGCCTGCGGTTTCGGCCCGCGCATGGCCCCCTCGCTCGTCAGCACCGCTCCCGGTGAGCAGGCCAGAGCAGCAGTATACCACCGGCTAACTTCGGCCCGCGTGTACTACGGTAGTTTGTTGCTACCGGACGAAACAATCGAGCGGGTAGCCGTGCCAGAGCCGGTCAAGCAGCGCCTGGAGCGGCGGGGGTGGCGGGAGCGTGGACCAGGCGCGCCACCAGCGCCAGAGCAGGGTCCAGGGGTGCAGCCAGGCTTGCACCCGTCGCAGGGCCACCGGCCAGGGGACGTTCGGGCGCGTGGATCGCAGGGCGTTTAACGGCCACGCGCCCGGGGGCGCGGCGGGCGGCGGCGCCAGCTCGCGCTCCACCGGGGGCGGTCCATCCGGTGTGTGGCTCCAGGCCCACCAGCAGAAGGAGAAGGCGCAGCAGACGAGCGCCCAGTGGCGGTGGATCGCCACATCGCGGCGTACCTGCCAGTCGGCCCAGCCGAGCTCCTGCTTGACCTGCTTGTAGCTCTGCTCCACCCAGGTGCGCAGGCCGTAGAGGCGCACGATCTCGGCCAGGTCGGCCGCCGGGATCGGCGAGGTCGCCGCGTGCGGGGCGTCGGGGTGCGGGAGGTTCGTCAGCAAGTACCAGGTGCTATCGGCGGGCAGCGTCGCCGGATCGGTCGTCACCGCCACCAGGCGCAGCTCGTGATCCGGGGCCATGCCGTGGAGCGTGAGGTCAACCGCCCACCACGTCTCGCGGTGGCCGTCCCGGAAGCGCCGGACGACGGCCGTCCAGCCCCCGGGGGACTGCGGCCCCGCCCAGGGCGTCAGCTGTGCCGCCGCGTGGGGTGATGCCGGGCGGTCCGGCGGCGCCCAGTGCGCGCTGCGCCCGCGCAGGGCCATGACGTAGGGGATGGCCCCGTCCCACAAGGCCGTTTGCATCGCCGGGTGCTCCCCGTACAGGCAGTCGGCCACGACCGCCCGGAAGCTGAACCCGGCGGCAACCGCCGCGTCGACGAGCTCGACCGCCAGCTGCGGCTTGGTGCGCAGGGCCGGGTCCTGCTTGCCTTTGGGCAGTCGCGCGGCCGGCGTGTAGGGCAGCACATGGAGCGGGTAATAGACATCCTCGTCCGCCCAGACACTCGTCACGGCCACGATGCCGTTGGCGATCCTGCCGACCGAGCCGAGGTACTGGTGCGCGACGTGCGCCGTCTTCGTGCCGTCCTTGCGGTCGCCGGTCTCGTCGATGATGAGCACGCCCCCGTCATCCGGACGGGTCGCGGGATCGGCGCAGAGGAGTTCCAGCCGCCGCACGTTGATCGCTTCAGCCTCCCACGACGACTCCGCGAGGAACCATTGCAGCCGCTGGGCCGGCGGCGCCTGCGCACCGAGGATCGGCTCGACGCCCGCTAGGCCGGTGAGCGTCTTGTTGCGCTCGCGGGGCAGGAGCAAGCCCTACAGATACGCGCGGAACGAGCGGCGTTGCCCAACATGGCCGAAGGCATCATCGAACTGCTGCGCATACGCTTCCAGCGGTCCCGGGGCGGGCGGACAAGGTTGGCGGCGGGTCATGGCGGCACCTCCTCCCTGCCCATCAGCACGGCCCATGCCGCCTCCAACAAACTACCGACTAGCGGGGAATTGTCAAGTTAGGATGGCCGGGAGCAGCGACGCGGCGAGCGAAGGCATGCTGCCGCCTGGGAGAACCCGGGATCAGGCCATGGCCGGGGTGCCGATGATGGCCTGAGACGCAATGGCTCCCAGCGGCAGTGCGCCTCCAAGCATCCGCTCGCGATACCACGCGCCTTATCTTGACAGTACCCTCTCCAGTCCTCTTCTCCACCGCCCCGCCAGCACCCCCGAGGCGGGCGGGGCCTCCTCATCCCTGGCCCCGTCCGGTTGGCACCGACGGGGTTCCTCTTTGCGCGCGGTTGCACCGGTCACAGCGATCGGCGATAACACGCGGGACGGCCTCGTTGCGGCGAAGGGAGAGAGGATAGATGGATACGCCACACACGTTCCCACTGATCGGCGGGCCGTACGACGGCCGAGCGAACGCGATGCTCCTGGAACAGCCGCCGGAGCATCTCGTGATCGCCGTCCCCACCGCGCCGCCCCAAGCGGGGAGTACGCCCGAGACCCGGGTGGCCATCTATCAGCGCGAGCAGGTCGACGACGGGACGGGTGGCCTGACCTACCAGTACCGCTACCGCGAGACCCGCGGGCTCCACCCCGACGAGACGCTCCGCTAACGGCACACCTGCCCCTGCCCCGCCAGCCCCCCACGATTGGTGGGGCAACTTTTTACGCCCTCGCGTGCGCCCTGGCAACTTCGGCTACAATGCGCGCCCGGCTGACTGTTGTCGGGTGATCGCGTGGTGCGTGGAGGGGGTCGATGGCGTCGATTCGTGAGGAGATCCTGGTCGCCGCCGCGCCCGAGCAGGTCTGGGCGGCGGTACGCGACGTCGGCGCGGTCCATCGGCGTCTGGTGCCGGGGTACGCCTTGGATGCGCGAATGGAGGGCGACGTGCGGATCCTCACCGTGTCGGGTGGCGAGGTGCGCGAGCTGATCGTCGCCATCGACGACGCCGCGCGACGCGTGGCGGTTCTGTTGCGTGGTGCTGGGGTACGCCGTGTGGCCGAGCACTCGCACAGCATTCCAGCGACACCAGCGTGATATTCGCACAGGAGGGTGCCCGGAATTTCGCACCGGCCACCCGTTTCTTGCCCCCGGTCGCCCGTGAATTTGCGCACCCCAGCACAACGCAATAGCCCCCTCACACGTCTGTTAGCCCAGGGTGCCTAACACCCTCTAGGAATATGCGCGTTGCTACCAAACTCTTCAGCACCAAGAGCGCAGATATTAACGCGGGCTATCGTTGCACGGCGATAGCCCGCAAACTTTCCTGCGGATCTCGCCATGCGCGTATGGTGCGTGAACTGGCTACTGTGCGTTCATCATACCCGCCGAGAACCGTGTGCTATCGCTCTTTCCAGTGCTCAGGTGGTACGCCGACGATACAGGTGCCCCTCTCGTGCGTTACCGCAGGCTCCCTGCCCCGTTGTAGTGGGTAGCGATATGCGCGATGTATTCGGAGGAGGTTCGGCGGATGGGCTGGTCATCTGGTCGGTCTCGCGCGGCAGTGCCGCAACAGTGCGACGGCCCGACGACGCCCACGGATGCGGCGCTCGTCACGGCGGCGCAAGCGGACCCGTGCGCCTGCGTCGCGCTCTACGAGCGCTACGTGGACCGCATCTACGGCTATTGCCACGCACGGCTCGACAATCGCGAGGCCGCCGAGGACGCCACCGGCGAGGTCTTCACCAGGGCGCTCGCCGCGCTCGGGCGCTACCGCGACATCCTCTTCGCCGCCTGGCTCTTCCGCATCGCCCACAACGTCGTCGTCGACGCGCAGCGCCGCCGCCCCGCCGCGCTCCTGGCCGAGGCCAATGACCGCCCCGATCCGGCGCACGGCCCCGACGAGGCGGCGGTGCAGGCCGCGCTCGCCGCCCTCCCCGCCGACGAGCGCGCCGTCATCGAATTGCCGTATGCCGGATGGTCGGGCGAGGAGATCGCCGCCCAGCTCGGACGCAGCCCGGACGCCGTCAAGCAGCTGCGTTACCGCGCGATGCGACGTCTCCGCATCAGCCTATCCCGCGCCGGTCACGCACCGGAGGAGGCTCGCGATGCCTGAGCACGAGCACGAGGCGCGGCAGCTGGCGCTCCTGAATGCCTACGAGCGCGCCCTGGCGGACGATCTCGCCGCCCTGCCCCCGCCCGACCTCGACCCCGACCTTGCGACCGTCGCGCTGGCGCTGGCGCGGCACCTCGGCGGGCCGCCGCCGGGCCACACCAGCGCACTGCCCCCGGGCTTCCGGGCCACCCTGCGGCGTCGCCTTGAGGAGCAGGCCGTATCCCCCGCCGTCCCGGCGCGTGTCGCACCGCCGCAGAACGGCAGGTACGGCGGTGTCGGCAACCCGGCGATCCGGCCAGTGCGCCGGGCGTCCTTCGGCCCTCGGGACACCGTGACGCCCACGCCTTCCCAGGAAAGGTTGTCGGCTGCCCCGCTGGCGGCGGCGCGAACGGACCAATCGGGTACGGCACCTCCCCGGCGACGACCCTACCGCGCTGCCCGCGCGACCAGCGTGGGCTGGTTCGGCGCGCTCGTGGTCTTCCTGGTCGTACTGCTGGTGGCGACGCGGCTCCTGCGCGATCTGCCTGGTGCCGCCCCGGTGGCGGGGCCGTTGCCACTGGCCACGCCGAGGAGTGACGGAACACCGACCATCACTGCCACCGCCGCCCCGACCCCAGCGGTCGAGCCGACAGCGCCACGGGCTAGCGCCACGTCGCCCCGCGCCGCCCCGCGCTGGCAGCCAACCGGGGCGCTGGCGACGGCGCGCGCCCAGCACACGGCCACGCGGCTCGCCGATGGGCGGATCCTGGTTGCGGGCGGCCATAGCAACGGGAATGACGACAGCACCGCCTCTACCGAACTCTACGATCCACGGACGGGGCAGTGGTCAGCGACCGGCGCGATGGTCGTGCCGCGTGCCGGGCAGGGGGCGATCCTGCTGTCCGACGGGCGTGTATTGATCGTCGGCGGGTTCAATTACCGGCAGTACAACAATACGACCAGAGCCGAGGGGGCGGAACTGTACGACCCCGCGACCGGACGCTGGAATCCCACCGCGCCGCTGCCGGTCGGCTTCACGCCCCGTGCGCTGGCCCTCCTCACGGATGGGCGGGTACTCGCGGCCAGCGGCCCCGACTCCACGGTGGGCAACGAGACAACCGTGACCCTCTACGATCCGGCGCTCGATCGCTGGACGGTAGCGGGCCATCCCAATCTCCCCGACATCGCCGCCGCTGTCACCCTCCGCGACGGCACGGTCCTGCTGATCGGCGAGGTCGGCCAGACGAACGACGACACGACCCCGGCGCTGCGCTTCGACCCGGTGACCGGGCAATGGGTAGCGGTCGCGCCACTGCCGGGGGCGCGGGCCGGGTACAGCGCCAGCCCGCTGCCCGACGGGCGGGTGTTGGTGGCCGGTGGCATCAGCTTCCGTGCGGGCGGCGCGACGGTCCTCGGCACGACGGCGCTCTTCGACCCGGCGAGCGGCACCTGGGCGGAGACGGCCGCGCTGATCGCGCCGCGCGCCGGCCATGTCGCCGCCACCCTCGCCGACGGGCGGGTGCTGGTCGTCGGGGGGAACAACGGCGGTGGGCAGGAGGCGGCGACGGCGGAACTTTATTCGCCGCAGTCGCGGACCTGGACCGCCCTGGGGTCGACGGGCGGGCGGGCAGGTCGCGCCTTCGCCGTCGCGCCGCTGGCCGACGGGCGTGCCCTGGTGATCGGCGGCGATGCCGGGTTCGTGCGCTCCGAGTGGCTCGCCGAGGTCCGGCTGCTGACCCCGCTCGCCGCGCAGCGTGTGACGACCGGGGGCGGGTCTGGCATCGCGACGCCGAAGGCGTCAGATGTGGGCAACTGGGGGAGCCCGAACGCGGGCCTGCTCTTCTCCGGCGGGCGGGGGTATCGGCTGCGCGAGCAGACGCTGCCCGATGGCTCCGCGCCGCGACCAGGGGCGCAGATCGGCACGGCGGTCCTGCCGTTGCAGAGTGGCGGCGTCTTCCCGGCGGGGACGCCGATGTATGCGGTGGCGGGGCAATCGTCCGAGGAATGGCTGGCGCTGCGCGACGGCGCGCGCGTCGTCCTCTACCGCCAGGAGGACAGCACGACGGCCCTGCTGGCGGGTTTCCAGGTGGTCATCGGGCGGGTGGCGAGCGACGGCGCGATGGTCTGCCCGGCCTACGGCTGTCCGGCGGCGCCAAGCGCGGCACAACTCGGCACGGTCGCGACGGCCAATCGGCTCGTGGTGGAGCGGGCGTTGCGGGGCAGCGTGGCGGCGGGCGAGGCGATCGAGGTCCGGCAGATGGGCGTGGCGGGGGCCGCATCGCCGAACGAGCGGGTCGTGGCGTTCCTGCCCGGACAGCGGGTGCTGCTCTTCCTGCAGCCGGCGCAGCGGCAGTCGGTGGGCGACTTCGCGGGCGGGGATTATTACTGGACGGGGGCGGGATGGGCGTACGGCTTCGTCGATGATCAGATTGTGCCGCTGGGCGGCGCGGGCGGCGTGGCGATCCCGCTCGACCGCTTCGAGGCAGCGCTCGTCGAACTCTTTGCTGCTGTGACGCCGCTCGCCCCGACCGACCCGCGCCCCACCCCACGCCCGGTGCCGACCCCGACCGGCTTCGTCCCCGCGCCGACCGCCACCCGCCCCGCCCCCACCGCGCTCCCGACACCGACGCCGGGGCCATGAGCACGTTCTGCGATCGGTGGGGTAATTGCGCCGCCATAACAGGGTGGCGGCGCGACGAGGCCATCCGAGAAGGAGGAGCGATGTATCGCGTACTCAGGCTCGCGCTGCTCGGCTGGCTGGTGGCGACGAGCGCGCTGCTTGTGGGACGCGCGGACGCTGCCGCCGCGCCGGATGGCAGCGCCGCCGCCTGGGCGGCTCTGCGCGCCAAGTTCCCCGCCGACCAGCCACTGCCCCGCCCGACCTGGCTGCCCGATCGCTTCACCACGTCCGGCGTGGCCATCGACAATGGGACCGCCCTTGGCGTCGCGTATACCAGCGACGAGGGCGACACCCTGTTTTTCGGGCGCACGTATAGCTCCTGCGCCCTCCCCGCCGGGGACACCGCGCAGACCGTCCAGCCCATCCTCGTCCAGGGCGTGATCGGGACGCTCACGATCAACACCCGCCCCGATTGCTATCCGAGCCTCGGCGTATCCTGGCGCAGCGGCGACGGGAACTACACGATCCAGGCGGCCGGCGGCCCCGATGCCATCGTCGTCATCCCCATCGATATGCAGATGATCATCGCCGGGTTGGTCGCGACACAGCCGGACGGCTCGTCCGCATCGTCTCCACTCCTGAACGGTCGCCCCGACGCGGCGTGCTTGAAGCACGCCGATAACCAATGCATGGCGGGGCCATTCCGGGAATACTGGGAGGCGCACGGCGGGCTAGCTGGCAACGGCTATCCGCTGACCGGCGAGATGGTCGAGCGTTTGGAGGACGGGCGACGCTACCAGGTGCAGTATTTCGAGCGCGCCCGGCTGGAATTCCGCCCCGAGGCGACCGACCCCGCCTATCGGGTGCAACGCGGCCAGTTCGGGCGGCGCATCCTCGCCGCCGGGCCGGACGCGCCGACAGCGTCCGTCCCGGCGCGGGACGGCTACGCCTACTTCCCGGAGACCGGCCACCACGTCGGCCCACGCTTCGGTGCCTACTGGCGCGAGCACGGTGGCCTGGCGCAATTCGGCTTCCCGCTGACCGAACTCTTCGAGCAGCGCTTGGCCACTGGCAACATCTACACCGTCCAATACTTCGAGCGCGCCCGCTTCGAGTTGCATCCCGAGAATGCCGCCCCCTACGATCTGCTCCTCGGCCAGTTCGGCAGGCGTATCCTCGCCGTGACCACGCCGCGCACCCTCGCGCTCGCTCCCGCCAGCGGACCCTGCCCCGACGCGCGCACCGCCGTCACCGCGCGCGGGAGCGGCTTCACGCCCGGCGTGGTCACCCGCTTCACGATCCGGCGCGACCGCGATGGCGAGTTCACCGGCGGCAACTCGCTGGCGGGCGGCAAACCGGCGAACGCCGATGGCACCTACGAGAGCACGATCCCGCTCGGCGGCTGCGGCCCCGACGAGCCGCCCGGCCCGACCTTCACCATCACCGTCACCGAGTACACCCCGGACCGCCCCCATGGGCCGGGCGCGAGCGCCACCTTCACCGTGACGCGGTGACGGCGGGCGTGCCATGCCAGCCGAGCGGAAGCCGCCTCGAACCCCACGCGGATGCGTGGATACGCCGGGCGAGATGCCCTGCGGCCAGTGTGGGCCATGGAGTAGGGCGAGCCACGTGGGAGGATCGATGATGCGTCGACCGTGGGTGGTGGTGGTGGGGCTGGCGCTCCTGGCGCTGGTCAGCTTCGTCTCCCCCTTCTCCTATCTGCCGAACCCGTTCGGCTTGCACTACTTGCTGGTCGGCGGGTATCGGTACGATCCGCATTCGCCGTTCGTCAATCGCTTCGCCACCCTCATGACCCACGATCCCACCCCGGCGCTGACGACAAAACTCGATCGCCTGCTCGGCCTGACCGGGCTCGATCCGCTCGACCCGCAGCAGCCGCTGGTCGGCTACCAGGTGCGCGCGATCATCACCAAACGGGCCGGCTGGGATGGTGTCAGCTTTACCGAGGCGCTCGTCGAGTTCCGCTACGAGGGCGGTGGGGTGCGCTCCTATCGCATCCCGGTCTGGCAGTACGGCGAGTATTCCGATGGCGAACGCCGGACTGGCTGGCGCTACACCGGCCTCGACCGGATCTTCGCCGAGCATCTGGCCCTCCCGTATCTTCCCCTCGCCACCGCCGATAGCGCACTCCGACCAGGTATCCCGCGTTCGACGGGGATCGCGCTCGATCTCGGCCCGTCATTGTCTGGCGGCTGGGGCTCGGTGCTGGACGACCCACGGGTACGGGCGCGCTGGGCACCGGACGGTCGGCGCTTCTCCTTCCGTCTCGGCGCTCCCGGCACGGGCGGGGCGCTGTGGATCGCCGCGCTCGATGGCCCATCCCCGCGCCAGGTCACGGCGCACGCGCTCGATGCCGCCTGGAGCGCGGATGGGCGTCTCGTCTATCTGCGCTGTCCGGATCGCTGCCCCTTCGGCGCGCGGTTCGATCTCGTGGTCGCCGACCCGGCCACCGGCGACGAGCGCACCCTGGGCGGTGTCCCCGGTCGGACGCTGGCGGTCGCGGGCGAGGCGGTCTACCTGCTGGACGGCGAGGCGTTGTGGCGCGCGCCGCTCGGCGGCGGCGACGCGGAACGGCTGGCCCCGCTCCGCGCGGAGACGGGCTGAGACCGCGAAGTCTGGGTGTGCTACCCTCTGGGCACTGAGAGCAGGGAAGAATGAAGGAGGGCGAGTATGCCGCCATGTCCGCGCTGCGTAGGGGTCGGAGTGAAGAAGGACGGGCACGACGGTGAGACGCAGCGGTATCGCTGCCGGTCCTGCCAGCGCACCTTCATCGGTCGCACGGGCACGCCGTTCGCCGGGCACCGCTGGCCGCAGGAGGTCATCGTCATGGCGGTGCGCTGGTACCTGCGCTACCGCCTGTCCGCCGCCGACGTGCGCGACCTACTGGCGGAGCGCGGCGTGGATGTCTCGGCCCGGACGGTCCTCCACTGGGTGCAGAAGTTCGCCCCGCTGCTCGCCCGGGCGGGTCGCCGGGCGGCCACGCGCCTCGGACGACGCTGGTGGTGCGACGAAACCTACGTCCGGGTTGGCGGGAAGTGGGCTTACCTGTACCGCGCGATCGACGAGGCCGGCCAGGTGGTGGATGTGCTGCTGCGCACGCACCGCGACCTCGACAGCGCGCGGGCCTTCTTCGTCCTCGCGACCTACCGCCGCCATGCCATGCCGGAGGAGGTGATCACCGACAAGCACCCCGCCTACGTGCGCGCCGTGCGCGACGAGGTGCCCGAGGCGCAGCATACGCAGAGCGGCTTGCACCGCGCGAGCGGGCCGGACACGAAGCCGATCGAGCGCTCGCACGTCCCGACGAAGGACCGGCTGCGCCCGATGCGCGGGCTGCAGTCCATCCGCACCGGGCAGCGCGCGATCGAAGGCGTCGAGCTGGCGCGGGCGGTGCAGGGGGGCCATGTGGCCATGCCGAGTACCGGGGCGGGGGGCGAGGCCGGCCCTCACGCGCGGGCGCGTACCGCCGCGACCACCTTCGCTTGGCTCGCTGAGGGCCTGCGCGTCGCCGTGTAACCCGGACGCGGCAGGTGGCACGCCGCAGCGGCATGCCGGTTGCCCCATCAGCACACCACAACTTCGCGGTCTCATACCAGACACACACCCCCGGCCGTGAGGCCGGGGCCGGCCGCAGGCCGGACACACGGGAGGAGTGCCCCGATGGACCGCGAGACCACCACCCAGGATGGCCCGCAATGACGATCCCGCGCCGCTGCCTGGGCGTCCCTGGTCAACCGTGCCAGGCGATGATCACCGCGGGCTCGCGCTGTCCGTCGTGCGCCCGGGCGTACCGCTCGCCCTACTCCCGGCACGGCTGGGCGGACGCGGTCAAGGCCCGCGACGGCTACGCGTGCACCGTCCGCGGCTGCGCGACCCCGTTCGGCCGGGTCCGGGCGCACCACATCCGACCGCTCGCCCAGGGCGGCCGCGACGAGCTGAGCAACGGCGAGACGCTGTGCTACAACCACCACCAGGAGGAGCACCGCTGAGCACGCACGGCGACCCACCCCGTCCGTCCCTCGACAACTCGACGTTCCGCGGCGCGCTCGTCGCGCTGCTGCTCAAGCTCGTACCGGACGCGAATCCGTACGTCCTCGCCGGCCCGCTGACCCTCGAGACGCTCGTGTACCTCGAGGAGCTGCACGATCGCCGGGTCGCGGCCGAGGCGGCGGCCGCGGGCTACGTGATCGGCGAGTCGTTGCGGCGCAGCGTGGATGCCGCCTCGGCCGCGCAGCACGAGCGCTTCGCGACCCCGCTCGACGCGCCCCCCCTCGCCTCTCGCGAGGCTGGTCGAGGTCGTCGAGGCACCCGACTTCGCCCAGGCCCTCGCGGCGACCCTGCCCCGGGATCCGCACCCCTAGCGCGCGACGATCCCGACCGATACACTTGTCCGTATCAGTCGACGGACGGCGGACGCGGACGGGACACCGGAGGAGGGCGAGATGGGACTGAAGGAGCGCCAGGCGGTTGTCGCGTACGTGGATGCGACCGGCAACACGAGCGGGCCGGAGTTCGTGAAGCTGTACCAGGCCTGCGACGCGGCCGATCTCGCCCTGATCGCGCTCAACCAGTGTGAGGCGCAGGTCATCCGGTATCAGGCCAAGGTCCGCGAGGTCGAGGGCGCGATCTACGAGGGCACCAGCGACGGCATCTACCTCCCGCGCCGCGGCGCCCCACGGCGCCCGTACGTCCCGGGCGAGATCCCAACCGTCGACCAGCTCCCGGCCGCCCGCGCCGAGCTGGCGCGACTCCGGGCGGCCCTGGCGGACGAGGAGGCGCAGGCGGCCGAGGCCCGTGCCGGGGTCGCGAACGCCCGCGGGATGGCCATCCAGCGCCCCGTCCCGCGCCCGGCACTCCCGGCCGACGAGGTCGCGCGGCGGGCGCGGGCGGCGGCCCGGCGTCAACAGCTCCGCACCGTCCCCGGCCTGATCCGGCGGGCGAATCGGCGGCGGGCCGACCGGGCGCGGAACCGGATGACCGAGGCCGAGCGCGCGGCCCACGCCGCGGCCCTGGCGCTGATCGCCTCGGCCCTCCTCCCGCCCCGCTCCCGGTCGCGTCGCGCGGCGAGTGACCACGGCGACCGGGGCTATACTGAGGAGTGATCGCCGGGCATGGTCGGGCGCACCTCCCCGACCAGCGCCCCCGCTGGGCCTCTGGCTCGCGGGCGTCAAACCCGGGCCGGCGCGCACCCGGCACTCCTTCGCGCGACGCCCGGCCGTCCCGTCCTCCCCGACGGCTGGCCGGGCGTTGTGTGTTCCCGCGACCACCGAGGCCGACCCGCGCACCGAGGAGGATCCCGATATGGCCGGACGCCCCCAGAAGCCGGTCGCGCACCGGGCCGACAACCGCCCCCAACGGATGCAGGGCGTCACGCGGATCGAGGTCGACCCGGACCGCGAGCCGACGATCCCGCCCTGCCCCGACATCCTCGGCGGCCACCGCGTCCTCGACCTGGCCCGCGAGGCCTGGGAGTCGTTCCGGCGGGCCCCCGTCTCCGAGCTGGTCGACTTTCAGGCGGACGGCTACGCCCTCCTCCGCTGGCTCCGCGCAGTTAACGCGATCGAGCGCCTGGCCCTGGAGCCGTGCAACCTCGGGGACCGTGTGCCGATTCCGACTACCGCTCACCTACCGCCACCTACCGCAAGAGCGCGCAGCATCGGCCCTTGTCAACGGGAGTGTTGAGCGTCGCGTTCCCCTCGGGGGCGGCGCTGGATTCGGACGGTTAGGGATCGCCCTTGTTCCAGCCTTCACCGCGCGGGGCCACCCCGCGCCGCCCGCGCTCGTCTATGTTGAGTAGGGTCGCGATATGCGGCGGGAGTACCCGCCCCTGGTAGGACTTCGGGTCACGGAAGGTGGCGCGCAACTGGCGGTCGAGGCGCTCAGCCTCGGGGAGTGACACGCGCACTGCCGGACATTCGTCATTCGTGTCCATGGTCTTCCTTGCACGGCGCCATCGTACTCGGTCGAACAGGATTCGGCGAGAATACGCACCACCTCGGCGAGATCGGCGTCGGTCGCGGGCAGGTTGGTGGCGAGGTACCAGGTGGCGTGGTCGGGTAGCGCGGCCGGGTCGGTGGTGGCCACGACCGCGCGCAGGCCGCGCGTCGGCCCGTACGGCCCGGCCTCCACCTCCAGCGCCCACCACCGCTCGGCGTGGCCGTCGCGGAAGCGCCGCTCGACAGCGACCCAGGCCCCCGGCGCATTGGCCCCCCGCCACCCCGCCAGTTCCGCCGCCTCCCACAGCGCGCCAACGGTGCCGATCTGGTGCCACCAGGTGTGCGAGGGCCGGAGCGCGAGCACATAGCCGATCGCCGATTCGTGGAGCCGCTGGCGGAAACCGGCGTCCTCGCCGTAGAAACTGTCGGCCACGACCGCGCGGAACGGGAGGCCGTCCGCGACCGCCGCCGCCACCAGCTCCCCGGCGATGGCGAGCTTGGTACGGAACGCCGGATCGGCCTTGCCGGTGGCGAAATGGTGCTTGGGGGTGTACGGCTCGTAGCCCAGCGGCCAGTAGACCCGCTCGTCGGCCCACAGGCTCGTGACGCTCACCACCCCGCTGTCGGTTTTCCCCAGGTTCGCCAGATATTGCCGCCCGACGTGCGCGGTCTTCCGGCCCCACTTGCGGTCGCCGTGCTCGTCGATGACCAGCACGCCGCGTTCGTCGGGGGCGGTCGCCGGGTCGGCGCGCAGCAGCGCCGTCCGCCGCACGTTGACTGCGGCCGCGTCCCAGGTCGACTCCGACAGGAACCACTGTAAGGTTTGCGCGCGCGGGTGCTGCGCGCCGGCTGTCGGCTCGGTATTCGCCAAACCCGTCGCGGTCTTGTTGCGCTCGGCGGCCAGCAGCAGGCCCTCCAGGTAGCGCCGGAACCCCTCGCGCTGGCTCCGCTGGGTGAACAGGTCGTCGAATTCGGCGGCGTATGCCTCCAGCGGCAACGGCGCGGCGGTCGCGGGCAGGCGCTTCGTCACAGTCTCACCTCCTGCCACCGTTCTATCACCAGCGCCCCGAGGCCACAAAGTACCGCTAATATACGAGCCAAGACAGGCCGTCCAGCGGATTTCGCGAAGGGCGAGCGGCAGCCCTCGAAGCCCTCGCCGGGCTCTGCGCCGATGACGGGGCGGCGGCGCTGGCGGCGCGCCTGCTCGGTGCGGCCGAGGCCATACGCGCGGCCACAGGCGTCGGCATGCCGCCAGGTCGAGCCCCGTTCACGGCGACGATCACCAGGCAACTTCACGATGCCCTCGCGCAGCCGCTGCTTGACGACGCGTTCGCGCGCGGGCGGGCGAGTGGCCCACGCGTCGTCGCCGAGGAGGCACGCCGCTGGCTCGTCGCTTCGACCGTGGCCCCTGGCAGCGGCGGCTTGGCTTTGGTAGTGGAGGATATGCCCGGACGGCGAGATGCGGCGACAGGAGATCGTCCGGCGCGGCCCCCGGCACCGAGCGCTCCCCGCTTGACGCCTCGTTTTACCATAAGACTCGTGTCACGTTGCCATAACTCCCATGTCGGCTTGACGTAATACGCTCATCTGTTTGTCATAACTCTTGTGTCTGCTTGACGTAAAGCGCGAAACCAGACACAAAATGGGTGTCGTCTTCGCGCGAGGGTGCGGCGCGATTTCCCAGCACTGGCGCCAAAAATTAGCCCTTCGTGTGTGCGACCCCTATCCATTTCTCTATTCCCTACGCCCTCCGGTCGCAGCGACTTACCCCGCACCCCCGGTCCCCGTCGTCACCCTGACCCCGACCACGCCGACCCGACTACGCCCCCGGCACGATCCCGTCCCCCTGGCACGACGAGGCCCCGGTCGGGTCGGCCCGGGCCTCGTCTGCTGGCCCCTCCCGCCTCTCGTGCGCATCGAACGCGGCATCAACAGCCTCGTAAAGGCTGACGATAGCGCCTGGGATGACGACACGTTCTCCAGAGCCGAGGGCCTGATCGCTCGGCTCACGGAGGTCGTTGCCCAACAGCGGGAACGTCGCTAAACCGAAGCGCCGATGAGACCCACATGATTTCCTGCGTCAGGCATGTAGCTCTCAAACCTCGCCATGACTTGCCGGCTCTTCCGCAGGGAGGGTGAATATCTCAGCTGCGGTGCAGCACGCGCTGACGCAATAACGTGAAACCGGCCCGACCGTACATGATAGTGCTGGCGAATGCCATGGGTTATGCGGCGGCGAGGAATGCCACGAATGGTGACCGGTGTGGTTTTCGCGTGGCCGGCGGGACGAGCCAGTTCACGGCGCGGATGACATTACGGGCGGTGGCGATGTTGAGCTGCTGCTGTTGGGTGCGTGCCAGCCCACGTATCGCGCGTGTCGTAGCCCGCCCGTTGCGCGTACTGCTCGCGGAAGGCCGGGGTTGTTTGACGCTGCCACGCCGCCTGCAAGGCGCGATATTCCGTTTCCGCCCGGACTTTGCGGGTGCGCGAGCCCTGCTGCTGCTGCGAGCACGAGCTGAGCACCGGGCAGACCTTACAGGTTTTCCAACTCCAGCGCACCTCCACTACGTCGTGGCCGGTGTGATCGTGGTGCGCGCGCCAATAGCTGCTGCTGTGGCCTTGCGGGCAGCGAGCCTGGTGGTTGGCCCAGTCGATCGCGAAATCGGCGGCGGCGTACCCCCGGTTCTGGCGGGCCTGCCAATTCGTGTCCGCGAGCACCGGCCCGACCAGCTCGACGGCATGATCCGCCGCGACGGTCACCATCCCCCGGGCGTCCACGTAGCCAGCGTCCACAATGTGGTGCGTCGGCAATAGGTGCCGCGCCCCCAGCTGGTCGTGGATAGCCCCCATGGCGGCGTTATCCGTCAGCGTCGCTACGGTGGTCTCGACGTTGGTGATGAGCGGTGGCTGGTCCGGGTCGCAGCTCTCATACTGATGCAGTTGTACGGCATCACGGGCGTTCGGGCGTCTCGGTCTGGGTCGCCAAGTGCCGGGCGATACGATGAGGACGCCGCGCTCGCCGCGCAGGCAGGCCGGTTGGAATGGACTTCCAACCGGCGCCGGTCCAGCGTGTCGCCTACCGCAGGCGGGTGCCTGCCAGCGGTGTCAAGGACGCTGCGCGCCGCCTGGCGGCGGTCCGTCGGCTCCGCCGACGGCTCCCTGACACGGCCACGCCGCCCATTACCACGTTAGCGCCCCGCGCCCCGTGGCAACTCGATGATCGCCATTGTCTGTGGGCGTGGCTTCAGCGGCCGGTACTGCCCCTGTCGGTGCGCCCGATGCACCGCCGCGTCGTACAGTTGCGGTGGGGGCAGCGGGATCCCAGGCGGGGTGCGCTGCCGGAGTTCCTGATCCGTCTTGAGCAGGGCGTACACCAATGCCACGATCTGCCCGGCGATCCGGCCGATCACCTTCCCTTTTCCGCGGTAGGCGCGCGTCCGCTCATCGTAGGCGCACTTGCGTGGCACCAGCGCGGCGTAGATGGCCGCCCACTCGCTGTCGAGGCGGATAGCATTCCAGACGATGAGGTACAGCGCCTGCTTCAGCATCCGCCGCCCGCCGTGCGTCAATCCGGTGCGATCGACCGAGCGCCCGGACTGGATGACGCGCGGTGCCCAGCCACAATAGGACTTCAGGGCGGCGGCGCTCGGGAAGTTGGCGATGTTGCCGACGCCGGCGAGGAGCGTGGCCGCGTGGAGCGCGCCGATCCCCGGGACGGAGAGCAGGATCTGCCCCTCGCGCGATTGGGGGACGACGGCGGCGATCTCGGCCTCCAGCTGGCGCAAGTGCTCCTCCAACAAGCGCAATTCCCGGATGAGCTGGGCCTGCTCGAAGACCAGGCCGCGCTGGCGGCCGGGGTCGGTGGTGCCGATGCTCGCCCCCGCGAGCTCCTGCAGGCGGAGCAACTGGCGGTCGGACGGGTGGCGGCTAACCCGTGCGGCGCGCAAAGCGGCCGGGCTCGCCGTGGCCAGCGCGTGCGGCGTCGGGAAGTGCTCGCGCAGGGCCAGCGCCGACGGCAGGGTGGGGTCCTTGCAGATCTGCGCGAACTCGGGGAAGAGCTCGTCGCACAGCGCGACGAGCTTGTTCTTGCGCTGGGTGCGTTCGTGGCTCAACTCGTAACGGTGCCGGACGAGGGCGGCGAGGAGGGCGGCCGTCTCGGTCGGCGGGGCGGCGCGGCGCACCACCCGGGCCGAGTCCCCGACTTGCACCCCCTTCTCCAATTGGTTGTAGAGTTGATTGGTCAGCCCCAACGCGTCGCGCTTATCCGTCTTCACCAGGCCGGCCGGTCGGCGCTGCACGTGGATGCGATAGACGGCGAGGTCGAGTTCGAGGAGGTACTGCTCGAGCGCCTTGTGGTAGTGTCCCGTCTGCTCGAGGAGGACGAAGCCCTGCTCGAGCGGCACATACGCCCGGATCCGGTCGACGAGGCGCCGGAAGCCTTCCCGTGACTGGTCGAAGACGAGCGCCGGGCACGCCTCGAAGCGCCCGTGGCGGGCGAGCAGCGAGGCCGAGATGAATCCGGCGACGTGCTGGCGCTTGCCCACATCGATCCCGACATACAGGGACTCATCGGGCAGCACCGGGGGTGGCTGGGAGGGTGTAGCTCGGTCGACCATCTCCGCACCTCCGCGGCGAGCACGGACGACAGCGAGGGGCGGGGGCGCGGGGCCGCGGATGGCGCACACCCATCGACATACCAGGGGTTGCCAGTGGGCCTCCATATACTCATGAAGGGTCCGGCGTCCATCCCCCAATGAGACCTCAGGAGTCCGTTCCAGGTCAGGTGCAGGGTTCTCCGGCCCCGCCCCCAGGGTAGCTAATCCAGGGGTGCCCCCAAGTTCATCATATACCCATCCGAGTGACCGAACAATCCCGTATGTCGGTCAGGTGGACCTTGTACCCCGTCCAGGTGGTCTCGCGCTTGATCCCGAAACGGGCCTCGGCATCGTGCGGCGACTGGATCAACACCGCAGCGGGTGGCAACTCCGCATTATCGCGCCAGCATACGCGCTCGCTCGGCGCGGCGAACTGCCGGATCCACACGCGGCGGAGGAGCACGACCGCCGGCAGCGCACGCAGCTCAAGCGGTGCGGCAGGGGCATACACGGCCGTGAGCAACCGAAAGCCGTCAGCGCCGATCGCCTCGGCGTGGCGCACCCGCTCGGCCTTACCCTTGGGCAGCCGGTATTCTTGTACCCGCTCCTGATAGCGTTCGGCCCACTGCGGGTCAAGCTGCTCCCGAAGCCACGCGGGCGCCGCCGACGCCACGGCGTTGCGCGCCGCGCGCATAATTTCGCCGATACATTCCAAGCGATCGAGCGTGCGAATCGCGGCGAGCACGTGGGTCGAGTCGGTCCGTTGCTGACCGCGCGCCTTAAGGAGGCCACGCTCTTGCAACGCGGTCAAGAGCGTCGCGAACAGGCGGTCCTCGGCCTTGCCCGCGCGTAGCCGGGCGCGGAATTCGCTCAAGAGCGAGAAATCGAACCCCGGATCGGTCAGCGCGAGTCCGAGCGCGTACTTCCAGTCGAGGCGGGCGCGCACCGACTCGGCCGCCTGACGGTCGGAGATGCCTTCGGCGAACGGCAACACCGTGACGAGCGCCGGCCGCCACGGCGGATACCCCGGCTGCCCTCGAGGCGAAAACAGGTCGACAAAATCTTGATCGGTAAAGAGGGTGCCCAGCGTATCGCGCATGGCCAGATACCGGGTGCCGTGTGGGAAGGCCGCGCGGGCGACCGCCGCCGTCAGTTCGGGGACAGGCTCGATAGTCGTCGCGTGCAGACTCATCGATACGCTCCTCGCCGATCTCGTCCGCCGACAATTCGGAGCGCATTGTGCCACGAACGCGCTGGCCATTCGCCAACACTATCATGTACGGGCGCGCGGGCTTCGCGCTGCTCCGCCGCCGCTTCCTGCTTGCGGCGTGATCCGAGCGTTGCGCGACCGGTGTCGGCGCGGCCTGGCCGTGCGCCCGCTCGGGCTGCTTGCGGCCGAGTGGCCCCGCGCTCACCAGCAGAACCCGGCCGGTGTTGCTCGCGATCGGCCCGGCGTCACCAAGATCGCCGAAGACCCATTTGCAAATCGCCGCCTACAGATGTCGGCATCCCCCATCGGTACGTCCATTCGTCCCGCTCATTCGACACCAATTATGTCGCACGTACACCCTGGCCCCCCTCGCTGCCGCGCGGTATGGTGTCGTTGGGTCACGGACCGCGCGTGTGACCCAGCGCTGTTAACCCGTCGGAGGAGTACCCCGTATGTCGTCGTATCCCGCTGCGGACGATCCGTTTTCGTGCACTGTCACCTGGTATGAGGAGGACGATGGCGTCGCGGACAACGACCAGGTCGCGGAAGCGGGGGATGGGGTCGTGGACGACGACCAGGTCGCGGAAGCGAGGGATGGGGTCGTGGACGACGACCAGGTCGCGGAAGCGGGGGACCCGCCCGCGACCTGGTCGCCGTCCGACGATTGGGTCACGCTCATCGTGTTGCGGTTCCTGTTGGAGGGGCTGGCCGTGTTCGAGCGCGCGGCGACTGGCTGGGACACAAGAAACGATTCGCTCGTCCAGCGTACCGTGCAGGACATCTTGGTGCCCTGGGATCCACTGCTGCGCATGCCGCTTGTGCCACCAGTGGCCCGGTTGCTCCCCGAGGTGAGCGCCTCCGGGTCGGCACGCGAAGTTGCCGAGGGGATGCGTGCGCATGTGTTGCATCGCCTGACCAATGGCATTGTCCGGCGGCGTGTCGGCGAGTACACCATGGTCGTCCTGCCCGTTCAGCTGGACGCCGTCCTGGCGCACATCGTCGATGAGGACGATTACCGGGCCTGCCGTGAGGCGTGCGAGATAGGGTTCGAAATGCCCGACATCGACAGCACCCTCGGGCACGATCTCCCCCCCGAGGTGCGGGAATGCCTGTGGGGGAGACTACCCGACCTCAGGCGCTTCGTCGCCGACGGGAGAATCGAGGGACGCTCGTACTCGAGCGATCTCAACCTCGTGATCCTCGCGCCCCTCTACGACGACGAGAACCCGCGGTTCGTGCGCTACAGCGTTATCACAGTATTTGACGTGATCACCTCGCCAGGGCGCGGGACCCCCGCGCCCTGGACGAGCGCGCGACAGCAGTGGCTCTTGCGCGCGTTCCGGCGCGCGATCCGCGCACGGATCCGTGCCCTGTCCCATGTTCCGGCGTGGAAATCCTGGGCGTTGTCCGGGATCGAGGAAGCGCCGTAGCGCCCTCCTGCAGTGCGCTCGCCTGTGCCGTCGGCAACACCTCCAATTCGTACAGCAGGTGCGACACCACCACACCTCCTCATGACCTCGTTTACACATGCTGCTTGCTGCCGTGGCAGGATAGTGATGACGAGGGTGCTAACACATCGGCTAAAGGAGACTGGCGATGAATGCGTCTTCCACTGCCCCCTGGCAACCAGGAACCCCGATTATCCTCCGTGAGACGTGGCAAGGGCAGGTGTGGACGGCGCGCCCCGTTACTGTTGTCCGAGATACTCCCGCTCTCCTCGCCTTCTACATGATGCCCGGCACCACCTACAAGCACCCGCGTGTCCTGGAGGCTGACCGCGTGCCCGGTCCCGATGCCCGCTGGCCTTGGCGGCTCATCGATGTGACGTGGTACGGGGGTGGAGCACTCTACCTGAGCACGCCAGGGGAGCCGTACATGGTCATCGGTTTCCGCAGCGGCGACAATACGCGCCTGGCACACTGGTACGTCAACCTCCAGGACCCGCTGCGGCGCACCCCGCTCGGCTTCGACTACCTCGACCAGGAACTGGACATCATCGTCAGCCCTGACCTGGGCGACTACCGGTGGAAGGACGAAGAAGGCTTTGCGGAGCTGCAACGACGCGGGCGCATCGACCCTGCGAAGGCCGCACGACTGCGAGCGGTGGGCGAGAGAATAATCCAGGAGCGGTACGCCCCAGACTCGTTCTTCCGTCAGGGGTGGGAGCAGTGGTCGCCACCGCCGCACTGGACGGTGCCCACGCTCCCGCTTAAGTGGCACGAATTGTAATGCAGCAACGATGCCTAGCTGCCTCGTCAATTCGTAATAGAGCCGATCGTGCTTTCGGGGCGACTGGCGTAACCAGACCTCGCCACAGCAGCAAGCAGCATGTGTAAACGAGGTCATGAGGAGGTGTGACCGGGGGCGGTACCCGTGGCGATCCACGTAGCGTAAAGCGTCGTCAGAAAACTAACGGGAGGCCCGTAGCACGTGGGCTTCGCTCCCCGGCCAAGGTGCCGTAACGGCGCGGTTACAGCACCTTGGCCGGGCGTCACCCGGGTCGGTCGTCGTCCCGGGTGGCAGCATGGGCAATCTTCCCTGGATGGGCTCGCGACCCGCCCCTGTCATAACTCGCGACCGGCCCCTGCAGCGACCGGCGCATTGGCTCACGCGGGGCTTGGCCTGGGCCGACGGTGCGCGGCGAGCTGCCCGACACGGCCCGTGTGGTGTCCTGGCCAACGACGAGCGAGCCACACCCCCGTGCCGGTGCGAGGCACGCCACGATGGCGAACCTCCCGGGCCACCCACCCGTGGGGACGCCGCGCGCACCGCCGTGGCGCACATGGTAGACACGCTGCCGGGAGCGGGAGGCGGCGCTGTAGGGAAGGGGCCAAGATCGTGACATCGTGCCCAGCATATGCAGAGTTAACCCGGCGGATCGGTTGGCGATATTGATCGGTTCGCGGCGAACCGATCCGCCGGGGTGGCCCGGCCCCGGTTACCAGGCCCGATCGGTTCGCGGCGAACCGATCCGCCGGGTGCCCCGACCCCAGAAGGCTTTTAATATCTCTAACTACAAGTTAAAGTAGCACACGCGGACGTATGAGACTGTACGCATATGGGGTATCGCCGTAGCAAGAAGATAAGGATGCGGGACAACCCACGACCTTGGGCCACAGCGAAGCCAGAGGGCCTCCGCTATCGCTCGAACGAGTGTTGACGCGCCGGTCCACCGGCTGAGGCGACAAGGGTGAGGAAGTGGAGCGCGGCGTGGAGGATGCGGTCCTCGCGATCGTAGGCCGGGTCGTAGGAGGCCACCGCCGCGGCGGCGATGCGGAAGCGGCGCGCGATTTCCTCCACGCAGGGTAGCAGCTGGTCCGGCAGTAGGCCCCCCGTGGGCGCGAACCCATTGGCGGGGGCGTACGCAGCGTCGATGACGTCCACATCGAGGTGGACATAGACCCGCCCGATGCCACGCCCTGCGAGCGCGTCGAGCGCCGGACCGAGCGCCCACATCGCCCCACCCTCGGCGACGCTCGCGGCGGGTATATGCGCCATGCGAGAGGCAGCCAAGATCCCGAGGGCGCCCGGATCGGCCCCGTGCGCCCCGATCAGCACCACAGCGTCGTCCGGGACGGCGCGGAACCCCGGCACGGTGGCGGCGAGCGCCCGCCAGCAGCGCCCGGTGAGGGTGCTCAGGCCCATCGCATCGAGGAAGCTGCCGGTGAAGGTGTCGGGCGTGTTGCAGTCCCCGTGCCCGTCGAACCAGACGATCCCGAGGGGCACGTCGGGATCGGCAGCGCTCAGGCCCGCGACCGTGCCGAGCGCGCTGTTGCAGTTGCCCGAGAGGACGAGCGGCCGGGCGTTGTCCCGCACGGCCGATGCAACCGCCTGGGCCACGCCGCGATGCAACTCGAAGGCCGTGCCAATCTCGGTCGGGAACGCCGCGGCCGTCTCCACCGGCACTAGGCGCACCGCCGCCTCGATCTGACGCAGGCGCTCGAGCGCGCCGCGATCGATCAGGTGGAGCGGCCCGTGCCCCATGCGCGCGTCACGATGGCCGGAATCGTATGGGACCTGCAACACCTCAATGGTCATCGTTGTTCATCCTCACGCGCTCCACCTACTGGCTGAGCGGCGATGCCGAACTGAGTAGCCCCGGCCTAAACGTCCCCTTTGCCTCATCTGGCCTCCCATCATTATATCCGGCGGTGCCTTGGAGCATCATCCCCTGCCAGGACGATGACCCGTATGTGTACAACCTCATATGTCTGAGCGTGTTAAAGTAGACCTTCAGCAAGCCGCCTAAGAAATTCTTCTGAAGAAAGATAAGTGATGCCGTTATGCGAGTGGTCACCGTTTTTTTGGCGCGGCGGGAAATGATGCGTATTCTCTGAAACAACATACGTGGCGCTACTTTCTACAGCGGCCGCCCAGATTGGATAATCCCATTCGTCTGGAAATGCCTTCCATGCTGGTGGGTATGGTGGCTTTGGATCGACAACTTCAAAGGTGTTAATTAGGAGTTGCATCATTTGTTTTGACGCTAGGCTGCAAGCGTGATAGTTCGCATTGCTCAGGTCCCCTCGCGATCGACCTGGCGCTGGGTTTCTGATCCAGCGCCAGGTCAGCACACGATAGAGCTCGCCGATTATCCAGGGAGACCAGATTCCAACGAACGCACCAATTTGGGCAATTTGCTGGAGATCACGACGTAATGTGTATCCTACAAGCGAGCTTGTATCGATGACTGCTCGAACAACCATTTAGCGAACCCAGGGGAGTTTGCCCGGACGGCCTGCTTCTATAGCAGCGAGCTCTTCGCTAGAGACTGGCTCCTCGCCAAAAGATGCAGTAGCTTCGTGTATGCGCGTAGTTACTTGTAAACCTCGTACCCGCTCGCTATTCTGCAATCGCTCAACTTCCGCAACCGCAATCATAGTTCGGTTACCACGCCGAACCGTTGGAACACTTTCCATGCGTAGGAGCACCTTGAGTGTATTTACTGAGCGAATACCAAGCAGGTCGGCTGCTTCACTCGTAGTCAGTAAACGATCGGCATCAAGGTCTTTCAGGGCTCGATCAAGGATGGGAATAGCACCATCGACGTCTCCGCGCAATACATGCTCGCGAATTTGGGTCAACTCTTGGCGCAGTTCCGCAGTCAGCATATGGCACCTACTTTCTGACAAACTCCCTGGAAGAGATAGCGTGGAAGCTCCACTGGTAGCATGCAATCTATAGCATTATTTGTCATTTCTGTCAAGCGGTTCCGCGCTCTACCTCTCAAGGCGGCATTCGCCGCCGTGGATAAGAGCACCCGTCGCACGCAAGGGCAACTCTCCTGCCAGATCTGGCAGGCCCGCCCGAATCGCGCGCAGGAAATCATCGCCGTCTCAGACTACGAGCGCGTTCGCGCGATTCGGCAGATGCACCCGTGAGCAAGCGGAGTACTACTATCGCCGATGGCACTATGCCCTCCGGCATGACGATCCGATCTCGTTCCGGCGCCTGGCCGATACAAGCGACTATTGGCGCGAGGCGATCCTCAACTTCTTCGACTTCCGCATCTCGAATGGGTTCATCGAGAGTCAGAACAAGCGCTTACAGCTCCTGCACGACACCATGCGCGGGGTAACCTTCCCGCTCCTCCGGGCGAAAATGGTCTACCACTTTCCGCTCGAAAAGACGTCGTCCTCCGCACGCAAGCGCGCCGCAGCGATCGAGGGACGACGCTTCCCCAACGTGCTGCCCCGCGCGAAGATCGTGGAATAATCAACAGCGAAAACGGACCCTACAGCGCCACTTTCACCGCCCCAGCCGTATCTCCTCTTCCCGGCGTGGCGTAACCCGCAACTCTCGGGACCATATGGGCTGATTTTGCGAGAACGTACAGCCCCGATGAGGCGTGGGGCGCAGCCGTACGTTGTCGCTCGGATGAGCAAGTGTTCAATACTACCGGGCGGCGCCGCGAAGTGGCACTGTAGGGACGGAATAGCCCCGGCTGGTGGGGTTGATCGGTTCGCGGCGAACCGATCCGCCGGGTGCCCCGGCCCCGGCTGGCGATGTTGATCGGTTCGCGGCGAACCGATCCGGAGAGGTTACCCAACCCTGGGTGATGACCCCCCTTCCCCCTGCGGGATGTGCGCTCAAACCTCGCCATGAGTTACCCGACACATGTCACTACAGCGACAGATAGCGAGACTGTCGAGTACTTTTCCCTCTTGAGTAAGGGAGCGGGGGATGAAGGTCGTGACTGAAACCATGGGACTGACGACGATCGAGCGCTGGTCGGACGCGCTGGCGGCGCTGCATGGGCGGATCGCCCACCGCTTCGCCCGTGCCGAGGCGCGCGAGCGGGCGCAGCGTTACCTCGCTGGCCTGCTCGGGCGAGTGGAGCGCAAGAACGGCTGGCACCTCGCCGAGGCGCTCGGGGAGGCGGGGCCCCAGGGCGTGCAGCGCCTGCTCAACGCCGCCGTCTGGGACGCGAACGCGGTGCGCGACGATCTGCGGGCCTACGTCGTCGAGCACCTCGGCGACGCGGCGAGCGGCGTGCTCATCATCGACGAGACCGGCTTCCTCAAGAAAGGGACGAAATCGTGCGGCGTCGCGCCCCAGTACACCGGCACGGCGGGTGCCACGGCGAACTGCCAGGTCGGGGTCTTCCTGGCGTACGCGGCGGCGGCGGGCGCCGCCTTCATCGACCGCGCCCTGTACCTGCCGCAGGAGTGGGCGGAGGATCGCGAGCGCCGGGCTGAGGCCGGCGTCCCCGAGGAGACGCCGTTTGCCACCAAGATCGCGCTGGCGCAAGACCTCCTGGCGCGGGCGTTCGCGGCCCAGGTCCCCGCGCGCTGGGTCGTGGGGGATGCCTTCTACGGGCGGTCGCACGAGTTGCGGTCGTGGCTGGAAGAGCAGGGCCGAGCCTACGTCCTGATGATCCCCAAGACGAACGCGGTCGAGTATGCGGGCCGCCGGTCACGGGCGGAGCAGCTTGGGGCGCGACTGCCCGCGGGTGGGGCCGATGGTCCGTGGGCCTGCCTGGCGCTGTCCGCGCCCTGTGCCGTCGGGTTGGGGCGCTGGCTGCTTGTGCGCCGCGACGCGGCGGACCCGCGCGAGGACGCCTCCTTCCTGGCGCACGGCCCGGTGCGGACCGGCGCCGAGGAACTCATTCGCGTGTGCCGCACCCGCTGGCAGATCGAGGAGGGCTTCGCGCAGACCAAGGGGGAAGTCGGTTTGGACCAGTACGAGGTGCGCCGCTGGGGCGCCTGGCACCGGCACATCACGCTCTGCCTCCTGGCGCACGCCTCTCTCGTGGTCATGCGCCTGGCCGCTCGCCAGGAGGAGGGCGCGAAAAAGGGGGTGCTGCCGACCTGATCCCCCTCACCGTGCCGGAGGTGCGTCGGCTGGTGCTCGCGCTGGGCGAACCGGCGGGTCGGCGCGCGTTCCGCCTCAGCTGGTCGCGGTTCCGCCGCGCGCATCAGGCCGTCGCCGCCCGGTGTCGCGCCGCCACCCGCGCCGGGGCGCGCGACGACCCGCCGACCCCACGCGCGGTGTCCCCACCGGCTCCGCCGCCCGCGGGGCTGACCGATGCCGCGTGGGCGGCGGTCGCGCCGCTGCTCCCGCCGCAGCGGCCACCGCGAGGGCGGCCGCGCCACGACCACCGCGTCGTCCTGAGCGGCATCCTCGCGGTGGTCCGCACGGACGGCTCCTGGCGTGCGATGCCGCGCGAGTACGGCAAGTGGGAGCGCGCCTACAAGCGCTATCAGCTCTGGTGCGCGAGCGGGTTGTGGCCACGCATCCTCGCGGCCCTGGGACTGGACAGCATCGAAGGAGAGGGATAACTGTCGCTGTAGGGACAATTATGATACCCGGTCAGCCTATCTCGCTCGGGGTGTCACCGTGAACACCGCGCCTGCCGCAGGCGACTACGGTCGCGTCGCGTCGGCGTCGGGGGGCGGGGCACCCGGTTCCGGGTCCCCGAGCCAGTACCGCGGCCCCGGGCCCCGGCGGCCCAGCACGTCGCCCGGGTTGAGCACGGCGCAGCGCTCCAGCGACAGGCAGCCGCAGCCGATACAGCCGGTGAGCCCGACCCGGAGGCGCGCCAGCTCGGCGATGCGCGCGTCGATCCGGCCCACCCAGGTCCG
>JAABUM010001969.1_pt1 | contig 29102 bp, 25 predicted proteins | sample 5559161 | NCBI WGS metagenome assembly JAABUM01 (sample SAMN10711868, study PRJNA513369) | rock metagenome | isolation source: Antarctica rocks | place: Antarctica: Victoria Land, Siegfried Peak nord
TGATGAGTCCGCCGGTGGAGTGTGCGCCGAGCAGGACGTGCTCGTGGCCCTCCTCGTGTTGGATGATCCGCAGTGCCTCGTCGAGCTCGGTGTCGTATAGCTCCAGGGCACTGACGAAGTGCGGGGTGTGCCCGTCCCTGATCGAGCGGCCGCATTTGCGCAGGTCGAGGGCGTAGAAGGAGTACCCCTGCGCGACCATGTGCTCGGCGAGCCCGGTTTGGAAGAAGTAGTCGGTGTACCCGTGCACATGCAGGTAGGCACCGCGCGAGCCGCGCCGGGTGTGCCGCACGAGGGTGGCCACGACGTCGCCCTCACCGTCGGGGTCGGGGCCCAGCGGAAGGACGCGTTGTTCGTAGTCGCCACCGAGGACGTCAGGCAGCCAGGCGCTCATGAAAGGCAATCCTAGGGTGCGGTGTGGTACGCATCGTGGGGTGAACCCTGCACTGCGCCGCTCGTGGTCGGCCGACCTCGACACCGCCACCTTGTACGCCCTGCTCGCCCTGCGGAGTGAGATCTTCGTGGTCGAACAGAACTGCGCCTACCAGGACCTGGACGGCGCGGACCTCCAGTACGACACTCGGCACTTCTGGCTGGAGCACGACAACGCGATCCTGGGAACGGTCCGACTCGTCGAGACCGACGGTGCCGATGGTCCGGAGTTCCACCTCGGACGCCTGTGTGTTGTCCGGAGCCTGCGCGGTCAGGGCCCCGCACGTCGCCTGGTAGAGGCGGCGCTGGCCGAGGTCGGTTCGGCGCCGTGTCGGCTCAACGCCCAGACCCCGCTGACCGACTGGTACACCAGGCACGGGTTCGTGCCGGACGGCGCGGAGTTCCTCGAGGACGGCATCGCCCACACGCCGATGCTGCGCGCGGGCCGCTTGGCCGGGCGTGCGAGGATCAGCACCACGATCGAGGTGTGAGCAGGGAAGTCGGTGCGAATCCGGCGCGGTCCCGCCACTGTGAGGGGCATTGCCCCAAGCCAGGCCACTGCTGCACCTCGTAGGAACCGACCCGGGCGTGGACACCCGAGGAAGTGACAGGTGGGCCGTGTCAGCCGCCGCGCAAGGATCGGCAACCGCCGAGGCAGCCTCCGATGAGCCGCCGGGCTACCCCTTTTCGGCCATCGTGGGCCAGGAGCAGTTGCGGCTGGCCCTGCTGCTCTGCGCTGTGCATCCCGGCATCGGTGGCGTTCTGGTCCGCGGGGAGAAGGGCACAGCCAAGTCGACGATGGTCCGTGCCCTCGCCGCGCTGCTGCCCGCCGAGGGCGGGCGGGCCGGACGGCTGGTGGAGCTGCCCGTCGGAGCCACCGAGGACCGGGTCATCGGTTCGCTGGACCTGGAGAAGGTCCTGCGCAACGGTGAGCGCGCCTTCCAGCCCGGACTGCTCGCCGCTGCCCACCAGGGCGTGCTCTACGTCGACGAGGTGAACCTGCTGCACGACCACCTGGTGGACGTGCTGCTCGATGCGGCGGCGATGGGACGCGCGCACATCGAGCGCGACGGCATCTCGCACTCGCACCCGGCGAAGTTCGTACTGGTCGGCACCATGAACCCCGAGGAGGGAGAGCTGCGGCCCCAGCTGCTCGACCGCTTCGGCCTTGCGGTGGAGGTCGCCGCCTCCCGGGAGGTCGACACCCGCGTCGAGGTGGTCCGGCGACGCTTGTCCTACGAGCAGGATGCGGCGGCATTCGGCGAGCGTTTCGGTGCGGTGGACGCGGCCTTGGCCGAGCAGATCCTCGCCGCGCGCCAACGACTGGCCGGTGTGGCACTGCCCGACGCAGAGCTCCGGCGGATTGCGGCACTGTGCGCGTCCTTCGGGGTCGACGGGATGCGGGCGGACCTGGTACTGGCTCGCACGGCGATCGCGCATGCGGCCTGGCGTGGCGCGGACGCGGTGGCCGAAGACGACGTCCGCATCGCCGCCGAGCTGGCCCTGCCGCACCGGCGCAGACGGGACCCCTTCGACGAGCCGGGACTGGACTCGGAGCAGTTGGACGAGGCGATGCGCGACGCCGCCCAGCATGCCGAGCCTCCTGAACCACCCGAGCCCCCCGACGACGAACCGCCGGGCGGCGGCGAGCCGGAGGCCGAACCCGAAAACGCCGACGGTCCAGCGCCGCACAACGACGAGCAGCAGCAGCCCGAGCCCGACCGGCCGTCGCGGGAACGCCAGTCCGGGCCCGCCGGAGCCCAGTACCGCACGCGGCTACTGGAGATCCCCGGGCTCGGAGAGGGCGCGCCAGGGCGGCGTTCCCGCTCCCGGTCGGACACCGGGCGCACCGTGCGTTCCGCCACGGCCACGGGCCGTGGTCTGCACCTGCTGGACACCCTGCTGGCCGCCGCGCCGCACCAGGTGGCGCGGGGTCGCCGCAGTGGTGGTGCGCTCACGCTGGCGCCGCAGGATATGCGCCGTGCCGTGCGTGAGGGCCGCGAAGGAAACCTGGTCCTGTTCGTTGTCGACGCCTCTGGATCGATGGCGGCCCGCGATCGGCTGGCCGCCGTCACCGGCGCGGTCATGTCCCTGTTGCGCGACGCCTACCAGCGCCGCGACAAGGTGGGCGTCGTGGTGGTCCGGGGCAGCTCGGCCGAGCTGGTGCTGCCGCCCACCACCTCGGTGGACATTGCCGCCCGTCGGCTGAAGAGCATGCGCACCGGCGGGCGGACACCCCTGGCGGCCGGTCTGCTGCGGGCTCGCGCGGTGCTGCGTGCCGAACGGGTCCGCGACCCCCGACGTCGTCCGCTGCTGGTGCTGCTCACCGACGGTCGCGCTACCGGGGGCGCCGACCCGGTGCCGCGGGCCCGGATGGCTGCGGCGCTGCTCGCCGCCGAGGGCACGGCCGCGGTGGTCATCGACTGCGAGACCGGCATGGTGCGGCTGGGCCTGGCCGCGCAGCTCGCCGAGGCACTCCAGGCTGCATGCGTGCGCCTGGACGAACTGTCGGCCGAACATGTCGCGGGCACCGTCCGCGCCATGCGCGCCGCCTGAGTCAGAGGAGCATTGAGCCATGCCGCAAGGAGTTCCCAGCGTCGTCCCCGCCGACGGGCTGACCACCAGGCAGCGCCGCAACGGCCCGCTGCTGGCGGTGCACACCGGTGAGATGAAGGGCAAGTCCACGGCTGCCTTCGGTACCGCATTGCGCGCCTGGAACCAGGGCATGGCGATCGGGGTCTTCCAGTTCGTCAAAAGCGCCAAGTGGAAGGTCGGCGAGGAGCAGGCGTTCCGGGCACTAGGGCAGGTGCACGCAGACACCGGCGTGGGGGCGCCGGTGGAGTGGCACAAGATGGGGGAGGGCTGGTCGTGGAGCCGCAAGCACGGCACCGAGGCGGAACACGCCGACGCGGCGCGGGAGGGTTGGGCGGAGATCGCCCGGTGCCTGGCGGCGCAGAAGCACGGCCTCTATGTGCTCGACGAGTTCACCTATCCGCTGCACTGGGGGTGGATCGACACCGCGGAGGTGGTGCAAACCCTGCAGGCGCGTCCCGGCCACCAGCACGTCATCATCACCGGCCGGCGCGCCCCGGCCGCTCTGGTGGCGGCCGCCGATCTCGTCGTGGAGATGACCAAGATCAAGCACCCGATGGACGCCGGCCGGAAGGGCCAACGAGGGATCGAGTGGTAGCACCCGCGGTGGTCATCGCCGCGCCCGCCTCGGGCAGCGGCAAGACGACGGTGGCGACGGGGCTCATCGGTGCGCTGCGGGCCGCCGGACATCGGGTGGCCCCGTTCAAGGTCGGGCCGGACTACGTCGACCCGGGCTACCACGCGGTGGCCGCGGGACTGCCCGGACGCAACCTCGACCCGGTGCTCGTCGGGGAACGGCGCATCGGCCCGCTGTACGCCCACGGCAGCGCGGGCTGCGACATCGCCGTCGTCGAGGGCGTGATGGGCTTGTTCGACGGCAGGACCGGCGGCGGGCCCTCCGGTCCGGGGCACGGCTCCACCGCCCACGTCGCCGCCCTGCTCGGCGCCCCGGTCGTGCTGGTCGTGGACGCGCGCGGGCAGGCACGCAGCCTGGCCGCGCTGCTGCACGGCTTCGCCACCTTCGATCCCACGGTCCGGCTGGCCGGCGTCGTCCTCAATCGTGTCGGCTCCCCGCGGCATGAGCAGATTCTGCGGGAGGCATGCGACGACGCGGGATTGCCCGTGCTCGGAGCCCTGCCGCGCGATGCCGAGCTCGCGGTGCCCGCGCGCCACTTGGGACTGGTCACCGCGGCCGAGCACGGTGCTGCGGCCCGGCACGCCGTCGCCGCCATGGCCGCGCTGGTGGGCCAGCACGTCGACCTCGCCGCCGTCACCGCACGGGCGAGCACCACGGTGTGCGCGCCGCCGTGGGACGCCGCGCAGGAAGTCGGTGCCCCGCGGGCGGGCACGCCGGTGGTCGCGGTGGCCGGGGGCGGGGCGTTCACCTTCGGCTACGCCGAACACGCCGAGCTGCTCGCCGCCGCCGGCGCGCAGGTGGTCACCGTCGATCCGCTGCACGATGCCGCGTTACCGGAAGGTACCCGCGGGCTGGTGCTGCCTGGCGGCTTCCCCGAGGAGCATGCGGCCGACCTCGCCGCCAATGCCGCCCTGCTGCGCTGCGTCCGCGAGCTCGCCGCCACCGGGGCGCCCATCCACGCCGAATGCGGCGGCCTGTTGTACCTGGCCCGTGAGCTGCAGGGTCATCCGTTGGCGGGAGTGTTGGACGTGACGGCGGAGTTCAGCCCCAGGTTGACGCTGGGCTACCGGGAAGCGGTGGCGGTGAGCGGGTCGGTGCTGCACGATGCCGGTGCACGGATCAGCGGTCATGAGTTCCACCGCACGGTGGTGCACCCGGCAGCCGGTGTCCGACCGGCGTGGGGCTGGGCGGGGGCGCGGGAGGGCTTCGTGCAGCGTGGCGTGCACGCGTCCTACCTGCACACCCATCCGGCGAGTGCGCCGGAGTCGATCGCGCGCTTCGTGGCGGCGTGCGCGGCATGAGTGTCACGGTCATCGGGCTGGACGGTACGGAATTGTCTGCTGATGCTGCGGCGGCGCTCGCGCAGGCGCGGATCGCGGTGGGCGGGCGCCGCAACCTCGCGGCGGTGTCGTTGCCGCGACGCTGCACCCGCATCGAACTGGGACCGTTGGAGCCGGCGCTGGCCGCGCTGGACGTCGCCGAGGAGCCCGCGGTGGTGCTCGCCTCAGGAGATCCCGGCTTCTTCGGCATCGTCCGCGCACTGCGAGAGCACGGGATCGTGCCCCGGGTGCTGCCTGCGCTGTCCAGTGTGCAGCGGGCGTTTGCCGCCATCGGGCGTCCGTGGGACGACGTCGTGGTGGTCAGCGCCCACGGGCGGGCACTGCGTCCGGCCCTCAACGTGTGCCGGTCCCGGGACGCGGTGGCCGTGCTCACCGCACCGGGGGCCGGGCCGGCCGAGCTCGCCGCGGGCCTGCACGGTTGGGACCGGACATTGGTGGTGGCCGAAGACCTGGGCGGGGCCGCCGAACGGATCAGCACGGTGACCCTGGCCGAGGCGGCCGCGGGCACCTGGGCCGAGCCCAACGTCGTGCTGTGTCTGCGCAGCCTGGAGCATTTGCCGCCGATGGGCTGGATCGCGGGCGGCCCGCGGGCTGCCGTCACGCCGGTGCGGGAGCCCGAGCAGGACGTCGGGCCCGAGGTGCTGGCCAGTGTGCTGTCCTATTTGGACCCCGCTGCCGGGCAGCTGGTCTGGGTGGGCGGGGCGCAGGCATCCGCGGTGGTGGCGGCGGCGTGCGCGCGCCGGGGAGCAGCGGTCCTGACGGTGCGGAACGCAGATGTACCCGCGATGGCGCAGCCGGATTCGGTCTTCCTCGGTGGCGAGACCGACATTATACTGCTCGTGGCCTGCCTGCGCGCCGCGCCGCGCCGCGTCGTGCTCCTGCAGCCAGGGGGCCAATGTTCCGCAGCTGAAGAAACGCTGCGCGCTAACGGCTTTCGAACGAGCACCCGCCGGGTGACGGTCACCGAGATCGACGTCGGCGACGACACCGAAGCCGCGGCGGGAGACTCCGTTGTGCTGCTGGTGGCCACCCGGTTGAACCAGGTTGCAGGCGATCAGGATCCGGCTGTGCTGCCACACAGCAAACACACCTGATCGACACAACATCGTTACCGTCGCACATCTTCTCGAGGTAGCTGCGGGTCTATCGTTCCCAGCAACCTCCGCCGTAGACGGTTGAGGTCCCAGGCCCGCGACGCGCGACCGGTGTTCCGGGCCATCCGTTCTCGTCGAGAGGAATCCAGTGATGCGGACAAAGCGGTGCGCGGCGGTGCTTGCGCTCCCGGTAGCGGCAGTGATGTTGCTGGCCGGATGCAGCAGCAGTAGCAGCGGCGGCAGTGGGGGCGGCGGCAACACCAATGGCGCCATTACCATTGACGATATCCAGCCCCAGAACCCGTTGGTCCCGTCCAACACGAACGAGGACGGGGGTCACCGGGTCGTCGAGGCCGTCTTTGCGCACCTGGTCAACTTCAACGTCGACACCGCGAAGCCCGAGATGAACACGGCCGAGTCGATCACCACCACCGACGCCAAGAACTACGACATCAAGCTCAAGCCCGGCTGGAACTTCCAGGACGGCACGCCGGCGGACGCGCAGAGCTACGTCGACGCATGGAACTGGGCGGCCTACGCCCCCAACGGCGCGCTCAACTCCAGCTTCTTCGCGCCAATCAAGGGTTACGACGACGTCAGCCCGTCCGCACCCAAGGGCAGCCCCAAGGGCACCAAGCCACCGGCACCGACCGCGAAGACGATGAGCGGTCTGAAGGTGGTAAGCCCGACGGAGTTCACCGTCGAGCTCAGCGAGCCCTACAGCCCCTTCGAGTCCGAGCTCGGCTACTACGCCTTCGATCCGATGCCCAAGGTGTTCTTCCAGGACCCGGAGAAGTTCGGCCGCAAACCGGTCGGCAACGGGCCGTTCAAGTTCGTCGAGTGGAATGACAATGCGGACATCAAGGTCACCCGCTGGGACGGCTTCCAGGGGACCAAGCCCAAGGTCAAGGACGTCACCTACAAGCTCTACCAGGACTTGGACGCGGCCTATGCCGATCTCACCTCGGGCAACCTCGACTTCCTGCAGCGCATCCCGACCGCGGACCTGGCCGGCGACAAGTACAAGACCGATTTGGGCAGCCGCTCGGTCAACAAGCCGGTCCTGCAGTACGACATGATCCAATTCCCGCTGTACGACCCCAAGTTCCAGAGTCCTGACCTGCGTAAGGCCATCTCGATGGCCATCGACCGTGCCCAGATCACCAAGGTGATCTACAGCGGTAGCAAAATTCCGATGACCTCGTTCACCTCACCGGGCATCGACGGCTACAAGCCGGGCACCTGCGGCGAGAACTGCGTCTACGACCCGGCTAAGGCCAAGGCGGCGCTGGCGAAGGCCGGCGGCTTCCAGGGCGACCTCACTCTGAGCTACAACGCAGATGGTGACCACAAGGGCTGGACCGAGGCGGCCTGCAACAGCATCAAGTCGGCCCTCGGCATCAACTGCGTGGCCACGCCGGTGCCAACCTTCGCCGCGTTCCGCACCCAGATCACCGCCAAGAAGATGACCGGCACGTACCGCTCCGGCTGGCAGTACGACTACCCGAACATCGAGGACGGTCTGACCCCCATCTTCGGCACCGGCGGTTCCTCCAACAACGGCGGGTACTCCAACCCCGCGTTCGACGCCGCGCTCAAAAAGGCAGCGGCCATCACCAAGGTCGACCAGTCCAACACCGCCTACGCTGACTCGGAGTCGCTGCTGGCCGCCGACATGCCGGATATCCCGCTGTGGAGCTACACCCAGCAGTCGGGGTATTCCGAGCGGGTGAGCAACGTCAAGGTCGACGCCTTCGGGTTCATCGACCTCACCAGTATCACCGTCAACAGCTGATGCACCGACCGGGCCGGTTCACTTCACCAGGGTGAGCCGGCCCGCGGCGCGCTCGGGTATCCACCGGTACCCGGCCCCGTCTACGGTGAGCGCAACCGCCTTGCGCGGTGCGCCACCGATATCCGTGCGGAGGGCCCATGGGCCGATACGTTCTTCGTCGTCTCCTTCAGATGATCCCGGTATTTCTGGGCACAACCTTTCTCATCTATTACCTGGTGTATTCGGTGCCGGGGGACCCATTCGCGGGTAAGTGCGGGGACCGGGCGTGCCCGCCCAGCTACGTCGCCAAGCTGACCACGGAATTCAACCTCAATGACCCCGTATGGGAGCAGTACCTTAAGTACCTGAACAACTTGCTGCACGGAAACTTCGGCACCACGTTCTCCGGCCGACCGATCAGTGACATCATCCTGACGTCCTACCCGGTCACCATCAAGCTGGCCGTCATCGCCCTTCTCATCGAGATTGCCATCGGTATTTCAGCCGGTGTACTCACCGGCCTCGGGCGCAAGAGCTTTTTCGACAACCTCGTGCTGATCTCCACCCTGCTGTTGATATCGCTGCCGGTGTTCGTCACCGGCTTCGTGCTGCAATACCTGCTCGGGGTCAAATGGGGCATTGTCTCGCCGACCGTGTCCGCCAAGGCGCCGGTGAGTGAGCTCCTCGTGCCCGCGTTCGTGCTCGCGAGCCTGTCGCTGGCCTACGCCACCCGGATTACCCGCACTTCGATCGTGGAGAACCGGCGCGCCGACTACGTCCGCACCGCCATCGCCAAGGGCTTGCCGCAGCGGCGGGTGATCGGTGTCCACCTGCTGCGCAACTCACTGATCCCGGTCGTCACCTTCTTCGGCACCGACCTCGGCGCGCTGATGGGCGGTGCCATCGTCACGGAGGGCATCTTCAACATCAACGGCATCGGACGTCAGGTCTACCGGGCCGTCACGGTCAAAGAGGGTGGCACCGTGACCGGCCTGGTCGTGGTGCTCGTGCTCGTCTATCTCGTGATGAACCTGATCGTTGACGTTTTGTATGCCCTACTCGACCCGAGGATCCGCTATGAGTGACCCCACACTGACTCGCGAGTCCACCGACCGACCGGATGCCGGCCCCGAGGGACTGACCCCAGCTGGCGACCCGGAAAATCAGCGCATCGGCAGCCTCGCCTCGGACGCCTGGCGGGACCTTCGGCGGCGCCCGCTGTTCGTCGTCGCTGCGACGCTGATCGTTCTCGTGGTTCTGATCTCGATCTTCCCGCAGCTGTTCACCCATACCGATCCGCTCGCCTCGGATCTGAGCAAGAGCGACCAGGGACCATCGGCGCAGGCGTGGTTCGGCTATGACCTGCAGGGCCACGACGTCTATTCCCGCGTCATGTACGGGGCGCGGTACTCGGTGATCGTCGGTGTCCTCGCCACTTTGGGCACCACGCTGATCGGCGTCACCATCGGTATTACCGCCGCCTATTACGGGCGGTGGTTGGACGGTTTGCTGTCCCGGATCGGGGACGTGTTCCTGGGCATCCCGTTCCTGCTCGGCGCCATTGTCATACTGACCACCTTTACCGTCACGAGCACCGTAGGCATCGTTTCCCTGGTTGTCCTCTCGTTGGTCGTCCTCGGCTGGCCGGTGCCAATGCGGGTCATGCGGTCTTCGATGATCCAGGCGAAGCAGGCCGACTACGTCGCGGCGGCGCGATCGATGGGAGCGGGGACCGGCAGAATTGTGCTGCGTCACCTGTTGCCCAACTGCCTGGCGCCTACCTTGGTGTACGCGACCATCTCCCTCGGTGCCTTCATCGGCGCCGAGGCAACGCTGTCCTATCTCGGCATTGGCCTGCACGCCCCGGTGGTGTCGTGGGGCGTGATGATCTCCGACGCGCAGTCTCGGCTGCGTGATGCGCCGTTCGCCCTGCTCTTCCCGGCCATGTTCCTGTCGATCACCGTGCTGGCATTCGTGATGCTCGGCGACGCGGTGCGCCAGGCCCTCGATCCCAAATTGCGTTAGGAGCGCCGTGTTCAGCAAGCGCATACAAGCGACGAAGGCGCCCCAATCGGGGGTGGACGCGGCGCTCGGCCCTGAGCCGCTGCTGGACGTGCAGGACCTGTACGTCGAGTTCCGCACCCGCGACGGGGTGGCCAAGGTGCTCAACGGGGTGTCCTATGACGTCAGCGCCGGCGAGACGCTTGCCGTGCTTGGCGAGTCCGGTTCCGGCAAGAGCGTCACCGCGCAGACCGTGATGGGGATCCTGGACACCCCGCCCGGCGTCGTCACCGGTGGCCAGGTGCGCTTTCGGGGGCAGGACATGCTGGCGATGACCGCCGAGCAGCGTCGGCTGATCCGCGGTGACGGTATCGCCATGGTGTTCCAGGACGCGTTGTCGGCGCTCAACCCGGTGTTCAGCGTCGGCTTCCAGATCGCCGAGCAGTTCCGGGTCCGCCGCGGGATGAGCCGCAAGGACGCGATGAAGCGGGCCGTCGAGCTGCTGGACCAGGTGCAGATACCCAACGCGAAGGGCCGGGTCAAGGAGTACCCGCACCAGTTCTCCGGCGGGATGCGCCAGCGGGTGATGATCGCCATGTCGCTGGCCCTGGACCCTGAGTTGCTCATCGCCGACGAGCCCACCACCGCTCTGGATGTCACCGTGCAGGCGCAGATCATGGACCTGCTCAAGGAGATCCAGGCCGAGCGCCAGATGGGCCTGATCCTGATCACCCACGACCTTGGTGTGGTGGCCGATGTGGCCGACAAGATTGCCGTGATGTACGCCGGCCGCATCGTGGAACATGCCGAGGTGCACGACCTCTACGCCAAGCCCTGCCATCCGTACACCATGGCGCTGCTGGAGTCGATCCCCCGGGTCGACCTCAAGGGCCAGAAGCTGATCAGCATCTCCGGATTGCCGCCCAACCTGATGCGTATTCCCCCCGGCTGCGCCTTCCACCCCCGCTGCCCGATCGCCCAGGACATCTGTACCCAGAAGGTGCCTCCCCTGCTACGGCTCGGCGGCGAGCGGACCAGCGCGTGCCTGTTCGCCGAGGACCTCTACCGACGTGAGGACGTGTCGAGCCATGGCTGATCTGTCGAAGTCCGGCCAGGTGCTGCTCGAAGTCCGCGATCTGGTCAAGCACTACCCGGTGACCCAGGGCGTGGTGTTCCGGCGGACCATCGGCCAGGTGCGGGCCGTGGACGGCGTCAGCTTCGACCTCGCCTCGGGGGAGACGCTCGGCGTTGTCGGGGAGTCCGGTTGCGGCAAGTCGACCCTCGCCAAGGTGCTGATGCGGCTCGAGCCGGCGACCTCGGGTCGGGTGCTGTTCGAGGGGGAGGACATCCTTGGCCTCAAGGGGGCGGCGCTCCGCCGGATGCGGCGCAAGGTGCAGATGGTGTTCCAGGACCCCTACACCTCGCTCAACCCGAGAATGACCGTCGGCGACATCGTGGGTGAGCCCTACGAGATCCACTCCGAGGTGGCGCCGAAGAAGTCGCGCCGCGGGGCGGTGCAGGACCTGCTCGACGTGGTCGGCCTCAACCCCGAGTACATCAACCGCTATCCGCACCAGTTCTCCGGCGGCCAGCGGCAGCGCATCGGCATCGCCCGCTCGCTGGCGCTGAAGCCCGATCTGATTATCTGCGACGAGCCGGTGTCCGCCCTCGACGTGTCCATCCAGGCGCAGGTGATGAACCTGCTCGGCGACCTCAAGGCCGAGTTCGGCTTGTCCTACATCTTCATCGCACACGACCTCTCGGTGGTGCGGCACCTATCTGACCGGGTCGCGGTGATGTATCTGGGCAGGCTCGCCGAGGTCGGCACCGAGACCGAGATCTACGAGCAGGCCTCCCATCCCTACACCCAGGCCCTGCTCTCGGCGGTCCCGGTGCCCGACCCGACCGCGCGGGAACGCAAGGCAGTGATCCGGCTCGTCGGCGACCCGCCCAGCCCGGTGAACCCACCCTCGGGGTGCCGTTTCCGAACCCGGTGCTGGAAGGCGCAGGACCTCTGCGCGGAGGAGGTCCCGGAGCTCATCGAGCGACGAGGACACCCCAGCGCCTGCCATTTCGCCGAGCCGCGTGAGGTGCTGCACACCTGAGCGCGCTGCTTTGACGCGCACCCGCGGCAGCCGCGATGATGGCCGGTACTGGCACGGTCACCCGAGACCCGTCATCTGACGGCAGCGAAATGTGGGAGGCGTGCTCCCGCTACGGAGGAGTCGACTGTGAGCTGCTTTCCGGTAGACGCCGCGGTGACGTATGGCTGACGCCGACCCCACCCCCTACCTGGCCGGCCTGGGCCTGGCGGGCAAGCGGGTGGTGGTGGTCGGCGCTGGCACGGTCGCGCAGCGGCGCCTGGGGCGCCTGCTGGCCGCCGAGGCAGACATCGTCGTGATCGCGCCGCAGGCCACCACCGCCGTGCAGGCCATGGCCGAACAGGGCCAGCTCACCTGGCTACCCCGGACCTATACCGAAGGCGACCTGGCGCAGGCCTGGTACGTGCTCGCCTGCACGGCAGAGGCTTCGGTCAACGCCGCGGTCGTCGCGGAGGCCAGCCGGAGCCGGGTGTTCTGCGTGCGGGTGGACGACAGCCGGCACGGCACCGCCGTCACCGCAGCCACCACCGAGCACGACGGATTGACGGTCGGGGTGCTTTCCGGCGGGGTCCACCGCCGCTCCGCCGCGGTACGCCGGGCGCTGCGCGAGGCCCTGCAGAGCGGGACCATCGACGACGCCGCTGCCCCGGCCGCCGCCGGCGTGGCCCTGGTGGGCAGCGGACCGGGTGACCCCGAGCTGATCACCGTGCGCGGGCGTCGGCTGCTGAGCCAGGCCGACGTCGTGGTCACCGACCGGCTCGGGGCGACCGCATTGCTCGACGAACTGGCGCCGCACGTCGAGGTGATCGACGCCTCGAAGATCCCCTACGGCCGGGCGATGGCACAGGAGGACATCAACGCGGCGCTGATCAGCAACGCCAAAGCGGGCAAGTTCGTCGTGCGCCTCAAGGGCGGTGATCCCTACCTGTTCGGCCGGGGCTACGAGGAAGTGCTGGCATGCGCCGAGGCGGGAGTGGCGGTGACCGTGGTCCCCGGCATTACCAGCGCGTTCGCCGTGCCGGCGGCCGCGGACGTGCCGGTCACGCACCGCGGGGTGGCGCACGAGGTCGTGGTGGTGTCCGGCCACGTCGCCCCGGACGATCCCAGCTGCCTGGTGGACTGGCCTGCGCTCGGCCGGCTGCGCGGAACGCTGGTGGTGATGATGGCGGTCAAGCGCCTGGACGCCATCGCAAGCTGCCTGATCAGCAACGGCCGACCGGCCGACACCCCGGTCAGCGTCATCCAGGAAGGCACCACGCGCACCGAACGCGTGCTGCGTAGCACGCTGGACCGGGTGGCCGCGGACGTACGGGACCAGGGCATCCGCCCACCCGCCGTCGTGGTGATCGGCGCCGTGGCCGGGTTGCACCGTGGCTGAGCCCGCAGCGGCGGTATCGGAGCAGCCGGCCCCCAGCCGACTGGCCACCTCGGTGTTCGGCTTGGCCATCGTCGTCCTCGGCGCGGTGCAGCTCATGCTGGTGCTCGACGGCAGCATCGTGAACATCGCCCTGCCGCATCTGCAGCAGGACAGCGCGATCCAGCTCTCCGACGCCAACCTCTCCTGGGTGGTCAACGGATACGCCCTGGCCTTCGGCGGATTGCTGCTGCTCGGCGGGCGCTCGGCTGACGCACTGGGCCGGCGCCGGATGTTCATCGTCGGCATCGCGGTCTTCACCGCCGCCTCGCTGCTGGGCGCCTGCGCATGGGACCAGTTCTCGCTGATCGCCGCCCGGGTACTGCAGGGTGCCGGCGCCGCTGTCGCGTCGCCCACCGCCCTGGCGCTGGTGTCCACCTCCTTTGCCCCGGGACCGGTGCGCAACCGCGCCTTCGGCATCTATGCGGCGATGACCGGGGTCGGCTCGGCCGTGGGCCTGCTGCTCGGCGGTCTGCTCACCGACGTGTCCTGGCGGTGGACCTTCTTCATCAACGTGCCGCTGGGCATCCTGGTGCTCCTGCTGGCGCCGCGCGGGCTGCCGACCACCACCCCGGTGAAGGCGAACTTCGACGTCCGCGGAGCGGTCACCGCCACCGCCGGGTTCTCGGCCCTGGTGTACGGGCTGACCTCCGGTGGCCAGGGATGGCCGTGGGTTCTCGGCGGTGTGCTGCTCATCGCGACCTTCGTCGTGCTCGAGTCCCGAACGAGCAACCCGCTGGTCCCGCTGCGCCTGTTCGCCGACGTCGACCGTGCCGTCACCTATCTGTCCACCTTCATCACCGGCGCCTCCCTCTTCGCGATGGCCTACTTCCTCAGCCGCTACGTGCAGGAGGTGCTGCACTACTCGGCCCTGCGCGCCGGCATCGCCTTCCTGCCCTTCGCCATCGCCTCCGGACTGGCCTCGCAGCTGACCTCCACGTTGAGCTCGCGGCTGAACCCGCGGTGGATCATCGGACCGGGCTCGGTGGTGATGTCCGTGGGCTTTCTGTGGGCGGCTCGAATGGAAGTCGATGCCGACTACGTGCGCGACCTGCTCGGCCCGATGATCCTCATCGCAGCGGGATTCAGCTTCATGCTCATCCCGCTGACGATGTCCGCGGTCACCCGTGTCCCGTCCCACGACGCGGGGGCGGCTTCGGCCGTGCTGAGCGTGATGCAACAGCTCGGCGGCGCCATGGGACTGGGCGCCCTGGCCGCCATCTCCACGGCAGTCACCACTTCGGCGGGGGGGCAGGCCGGCGCGTCCGGGCCACGCACCGCCGCCGAGGTGCAGGCGCTGGCCGACGGCTTCGGCGCTGCCTTCCTCACCTGCGCGATCTTCGTCATCGTCGCCGGGCTCATCGCCGTTGTCGGTCTGCGCACCACCCACCAGGAGCTCTCCGGCACGGAGCACGACTAGCGCACGGCGGAGGCTGCGGCGGTCGTGGCCATAAATCGGTCGATGATGTCCACCACGGCTTCCGGCGCCTCGACGTGCGGAAAGTGTCCGACGTCGGCGAGCACGTCGAGGCGACTGCCGGGCATGGCCTCGTGGGTGGCATGACCGTGGGCCACCGGGATGATGGGATCACGCTCGCCCCAGATCAGCTGCATCGGCATCGCCGAGCTGAGGTAGAGACGACTGGCCGCGCTCACCGCCTGCCCGCCGGGGTCGACCACCGCGCGCAGAGTGCGCAAGAAGGCGCGCCGCGTCGCCCCATCGCACAGCGACGCGTAGGCGGTCCACATCTCCTCGGCCGCCACCGCCCGGACTCCCATCGAACCGAGCCACCCCCCGATGGCGTTGCCCGCGTCCCGCACGAACGGCGGAGCCAGCAGCGGCAGCACGACCCCGGAGCCGGGAGCAGAGAGCAGGCGCAACATCCAGCTGACCTCGCGCCCCAGGCCGCCGCTGGAGATCAGCACCAGCCGCTCACACAGCTCGGGGTACTGGTAGGCCAGTTGCAGCGCCACGCCGCCACCCAGGGACTGCCCGACGACGGTGACGCGCTCGATGTCCAGCGCGGCGAGCAGGTCGCGCAGGGTCGCCGCGTAGGCGCCAAGGGAGTAGTCGCCGGGAGGCTTTGCCGATGCACCGTGGCCGGGCAGGTCCGGGGCGAGTACCCGGTAACGGCCGGCCAGCGCGGGCAGCACGTACCGCCAGGTTCCCGAGCTGCCCGCCATTCCGTGCACCAGCAGCAGCGTTTCCCCGGATCCGGCCGCGCGGTAGGCGAGGTCGTCCCCGTGCAGGCTCTGCACACGCAGGGTCGTCATGGAAGGCGATTGTGCCCTATGGCGCAGCAAAAAGTGCACAGGTGTACACAGGATTTGCGGCGGGGGTCGGTCTACGCAGCAGCCCTGCCCTGCACATCGATGGTGGCGACGTCGGCGCGCTGCCGCACGAAAGCCCTGGTCAAGATCTGGTCCGACCAGCCTTCGGCGGTGAGATCGTCGCTGTCTAGCCGAGTTCCCTGGCCAGGGCGCGACCCGCGGCGCGGCCGGAGAAGATGCAACCGCCGAGGAAGGTGCCTTCCAGGGCGTTGTACCCGTGTACCCCGCCCCCGCCGAAGCCGGCGACCTCACCCGCGGCGTACAGGCCGGCGAAGGGGCTGCCGTCCGCGCGCATCACCTGGGAGTCCAGGTTGGTCTCCAGGCCGCCCAGGGTCTTGCGGGTGAGCAGGTGCAGGCGCACGGCGATCAAGGGTCCGCGCTCGGGGTCGAGCAGGCGGTGCGGTGCCACCACCCGGGTGACGCGGTCGGGCAGGTAGCGGCGCGCGTCCTTGATCGCCGAGATCTGCAGGTCCTTGCTGAAGGAGTTGGCCACTTCCCGGTCCCGCGCCACTACCTGCGCCTCGACGTCGGCGTAGCGCAGCTGCGGCGTGTCGACCAGTGCGTTCATCCCGTCGACCAGGTCGCGCAAATTGTCCCGCACCACGAAGTCGGCGCCCTTGTTCTTGAACGCATCCACCGGGGCGGGCGCGCCCTTCTTGATCCGGCTCAAGGCCAGTTTGAGGCTCTTGCTGGTGATGTCCGGGTTCTGCTCGGAGCCGGACAGCGCGAACTCCTTCTCGATGATCGCCTGGTTCAGCAGGAACCAGGTGTGTTCGTAGCCGGAGTCGAGGATGTACTTGAAGGTGCTCATGGTGTCGAAGCCGGGGAACAGCGGGACCGGCAGCCGCTTGCCGGTGGCGTCGAGCCACAACGAGGAGGGTCCCGGGATGATCCGGATGCCGTGGTTGGGCCAGATCGGGTCCCAGTTCTGGATACCTTCGGTGTAGTGCCACATCCGGTCTCGGTTGACGATATGGCCACCGGCCGACTCGGTGATCTCGAGCATCCGGCCGTCCACGTGCGCAGGCACCCCGGTGAGCATGTGCTGGGGCGCGGCACCGAGCCGGGCCGGCCAGTTCTTCTTCACCAATTCGTAGTTGCCGCCGATGCCGCCGGAGGTGACCACCACGGCCCTGGCGTGCAGCTCGAACTCACCGACGGCTGTGCGGCTGGAGCGTTGCCCACGCGGTAGGGAGCAGGGCTCCAGCACCGTGCCGCGCACCCCGGTCGCGGCACCGTCGGTGATCAGCAGCTCATCCACCTGGTGGCGATACTCGAACGTCACCAGACCGGCGCGCTGGGCTTGCAGGACCGGTTCGGCGAAGACCCGCACCACCTCCGGGCCGGTGCCCCAGGTCAGGTGGAAGCGCGGGACCGAGTTGCCGTGTCCACTGGCCAGGCCGTTGCCGCGCTCGGCCCAGCCCACCGTCGGAGTGAACCGCAGGCCGAGCTGGTGGAGGTACTCCCGCATGTCGCCGGCGGCGAACTCCACGTACGCCTTCGCCCACTGCCGTGGCCAGCGGTCGTCGGTCTCCCGGTCGAAGCCCGCGGTGGCCAGCCAGTCCTGCATCGCCAGCTCGACCGAGTCCTTGATGCCCACCCGGCGCTGCTCGGGGCTGTCGACCAGAAACAGCCCACCGAGTGACCAGAACGCCTGCGCACCCAGGTTCTGCTCGCTCTCCTGGTCGACGACCACGACGGAGCGACCGGCCTGCACCAGCTCGTAGGTTGCCACCAGGCCGGCGAGCCCGGCTCCGACGACGATGACGTCAGGGTTCGTTGCCACGAGTTGTCCTCACCATGAGTCCGGTTGCCCGCCTGGAGCTGCGCGCGGTTGCCAACGGACCATACGGGCAGCCGCGGCCTTACGGGGCCGGCCACGCCTCCTGGCGGTCCTCGGCGTGGGTGGCGAGGTAGCGGGCTGGGAACTCGCCGCCGCCGTGCACCGCGAGATCGGCGCCGGTGACGTAGTCCGACAGCGCGCCGGCCAGGTACAGACAGGCCTTGGCGACATCCTCGGGGACGGCCATCCGGCGCATCGGGATGGTGCGGGAGACGGCCGTGCCACCGTCGGAGCCGTAGCCCGCGGCGGCGCTGTCGGTCCGGATGAGGCCGGTGGTGATGTGGTTGACCCGCACCTTCGGCGCCCATTCCAGGGCCAGGGCCCGGGTCAGGACGAGCAGGCCTGCCTTGGCCGCGGAGTAGGCGGCGGTGCCCGGCTGCGGGTCATGGGCGGACACGCTGCCGATATTGACGATGGCGCCGCCCTCGGGCTGGTCCTGCATCACCCGGTTGGCCGCCTGGGCCGCGTAGAACGGGGCGAGCAGGTTCAGCGCCACGATCTTGTCCACGAACCGCGGCGACATCGTGGCCGCGTCCGCGTCGGGGGAGCCGCCGGCGTTGTTGATCAGCACATCCAGCCGACCGAACCGCTGCACGCCGGCAGCGATGAGTGCGTCGACGGCAGCCGGATCGCGCACGTCGGTGGCCAGGAAATGCGCCGCGCGGGTGTCCACCGTAGGCACGGTGGACGGGGCGGTACGGCCGCAGACCAACACCTGCGCACCCGCGAGGAGAAAGCGCTCGGCGATGGCGCGGCCGATACCTTTGGTGCCACCGGTCACCACCGCCACACGTCCGGCGAAGTCGGTGGGGTTGCGCTCCGTCATGCCGGTAACCCTAGCAAGCGCTTGTTCGCACGCCAGGCGGTGCCGGCGCGTGCTCCGCTGTGGCAGGCTTGCCGCCGCCGGGGTGTGGAGAACGGGGTGAGGCAGATGGCTGACCAGGAAGCAGCCGACGAGGCCGCGGCGATCGTCGCCGAGACCGAGCACGCGCCAGCCGCCTCGGACAGCGTGTGGACGCTGCCCAACGCCCTCAGCGTCCTCCGGTTGCTCGGGGTACCGCTCTTTCTATATCTGTTGCTCGGCCCGCACGCCGACGGCTGGGCCATCATCGTCCTGATAGTCAGCGGGATCACCGACTATCTGGACGGCAAGCTGGCGCGGCTGCTCAACCAGACCAGCAAGCTGGGTGCCCTGCTGGACCCGGCCGCCGACCGGCTCTACGTGCTGTCCACCCTGCTCGCCTTCGTGCTGCGCGACGTGGTGCCCTGGTGGGTGGCCGCGCTCATCGTCGGCCGCGACCTGGTCCTGCTGGCGACGGTGCCCGCGCTGCGCACGCGTGGCCTCGACGTGCTGCCGGTGCACTACCTGGGCAAGGCCGCCACGTTCTGCCTGCTCTACGCGTTTCCCTTGCTGCTGCTCGCCCTGGACCAGTCCACCTTTGCCCGGGTCTGCGCGCCGGTGGCCTACGCGCTGACCATCTGGGGCACGGCGATGTACCTGTGGGCGGGGGTGCTCTACCTGGTGCAGCTGTGGCTGGTGCTCCGCAGGCTGCCGCCGCTGCGCGGCAAGGGCCGGAGATGAGCGAGCGAGGCGACGTGGGGCTACAGCCAGGGAGCGCGCCCGGTGCTCAATGCGCCCTACACGATGGTGGCGATCGGTGACCCACCGACCCTCGCGGCCGCGCTCAACATCCCGGGGGAGTGATCGACACCGTGTACCGCGCAGGCGGCACCCTGACCATCGAGCAGGCCCCGCAAGTTCATGTGGAAGCCTTGCGGGCGGCCCGAACCCCTCAATACGCTCGGCCGGCAGGCCGGTGATTTCCGTCAGCACCCCTCAACTGCGAGCAGGAGTCGATACCCCGTGTCGGATGAGCAGGTCCCTACCGATCGTCGCTACACCGCCGAGCACGAATGGGTGCTGCGCACCGGTGACACCACCGTCCGGCTCGGCATCACCGACTTCGCGCAACAGCAGTTGGGCGACGTGGTGTTCGTCCAGCTGCCCGAGGTGGGCAGCGAGCACTCCGAGGGCGCGGCATTCGGGGAGATCGAGTCGACCAAGAGCGTGTCCGACGTGTTCACCCCGCTGACCGGTGTCGTCGACGGTCGCAACGAGGCGCTCGACGCCGACGCCAGCGTGGTCAACTCCGACCCGTACGGCGGCGGTTGGCTGGTCGAGCTGCGGGTGCCGGATGCCGCGGCGTTGGAGCAGGCGTACGAGGACATGTTGGATGCCTCGGCGTACCGCGCCCTGACGGCGGAAAACCAATAGCGCAAAGGACAATTCTTGCTCGGCACGACGGGCACGGGTGCTGTCCGCAGGTCAAGATCACGGTACGGTCAGTGCTCACGCTCCTCAGTCATTAGCGGGCCCCATCGGAGAAGGAGAACAGGTGAGTCAGAGCAACGAGCAAGGCGCGCAGGCGGCGGGGTCGTCCGAGACTACCTCGGTTTTCCGTGCTGACTTCCTTGCTGAGATGGAAGGCTCCACCGCGGAGGCTCCGGTCGCGGGTCTGGAGTCGCTCCCCGCGGGTTCCGCGCTTCTGGTGGTCAAGCGGGGTCCGAACGCCGGGTCTCGTTTCCTGCTGGACCAGGCGATGACCTCGGCCGGCCGGCACCCCGACAGCGACATCTTCCTCGACGACGTCACGGTCAGCCGTCGGCACGCCGAGTTCCGGCAGGAGGGCGAGGAGTTCCTCGTCGTCGACGTCGGCAGCCTCAACGGCACCTACGTCAACCGCGAGCCGGTGGACTCCGCGGTACTTGCCAACGGCGACGAGGTCCAGATCGGCAAGTTCCGCCTGGTCTTCCTCGCCGGTCCGCGACACAGCGCCGACGCCAACAAGCCAGCGGGTGCAGACGGAAAGTGACCGCAGCCGGCCACGCACGGGGCGGGGGGGTCTCGATCGGGGCGGTGCTCGACCTGCTCCGGCCGGACTTCCCCGACGTCACCATCTCCAAGATCCGTTTCCTGGAGTCCGAGGGCCTGGTCACTCCGCAGCGCTCGCCCGCCGGGTACCGCCAGTTCTCCGCAGCGGACTGCGAGCGGCTGCGCTTCGTGCTGGCCGCGCAGCGCGACCACTACCTGCCGCTGAAAGTGATCAAGGAGCAGCTGGACGCCCTTGATCAGGGAATGGCGCCGGCCCAGGCCTCGCTGCCGCGGCCGCCCCGCTCGCTGAGCGTGGCCGACGCGACGGTGCACGCGGACGACTTCGCGCAGCAGCGGGAGACGCGGGTGACCAGAGAGCAGCTCATCGCCCAGTCGGGCGTGGAACCCGAGCTGCTCGCCGAGCTCCAACGGCACGGTCTGGTACGCCCCGGCCCTGCCGGGTTCTTCGACGCCGACGCGGTCGCCCTGGCGCGCGCTGCCCATGCCATGGCCGGCTTCGGTGTGGAACCACGTCATCTGCGCGCCTTCCGCGCCTCCGCCGAACGCGAGGCCGGCCTCGTCGCGCAGATCGCGGCGCCGGTGGCCCGCCAGCGCGACTCCGGGGCGAGCGCGCGGGCCGACGAGCTGGTCCGCGAGCTCGCCGCGCTGTCGGTGACGGTGCACATCATGCTGGTCAAATCCGCGCTCCGGGAGGCCCTCGGCCGCTAGCGCGGCAAAGCGAAACCTCCGCGTGTAGCGTCAGCTACGTCGTCGGAGCAGCTGCCAAAAGTAGTACTTCATGAGTGAGCGAAACATCTGGAGGGCGGACACGATGGGCGAGATGCGCGTCGTCGGTATCCGGGTGGAGCTGCCAGCCAACCAGCCCATCCTGTTGTTGCGTGAGGCCGACGGCGATCGCTACCTGCCGATCTGGATCGGCCAGAGCGAGGCGACGGCGATCGCCCTGGAGCAGCAGGGTGTCAAGCCCGCCCGGCCGATGACCCATGACCTGATGAAGGACGTCATCGGGGCCCTGGGCCGCGAGCTGGAACAGGTGCGCATCACCGACATCCAGGACGGCACCTACTTCGCCGAGCTCGTCTTCGACGGCGACCTGCACGTGTCGGCCCGCCCTTCGGACTCGATCGCGCTGGCCCTGCGCAGTGGGGCGCCAATCCACGCCGAGGAAGCGGTGCTCACCGAGGCCGGACTGCTGATTCCCGACGAGCAGGAGGACGAGGTGGAGAAGTTCAAGGAGTTTCTCGACTCGGTGTCCCCGGAGGACTTCGGCGCCGGCGAGAGCTGAGCACGCACCCCCGGTCTCGATCCTGTCTCACCCTCTAGTCAAGGTTCAGCCTCACCGCGCGTCGCATTGACCGCGCCTGGCGGCGGACCTACCGTCATCAGGAATGACACCGGTGGAGTTCCACCGAGTGGACGTTGTCCACGGGTCCGCGGCTACCAGCGCGTGGCTCCGGCGGATGAGCGAGTAGGGAGATTGTCCGTGGCTGATGGACCATACGAGACAGAGGTCCAAGCGGGCCTGTTCCCTGATGACACCCTGCCGGACGAGCTGGTCGGATACCGGGTGCCCATCGCCTGTCAGATCGCCGGCATCACCTACCGGCAACTCGACTACTGGGCCCGCACCTCGCTCGTGGTGCCCTCGATTCGTGGTGCGGCAGGCTCCGGTAGCCAGCGCCTGTACTCCTTCAAGGACATCCTAGTTCTCAAGGTAGTGAAGCGACTGCTCGACACCGGTGTCTCCCTGCAGAACATCCGCGTCGCAGTCGACCACCTCCGTCGTCGGGGCGTTGCCGACCTGGCGCGGATCACTCTCTTCTCAGACGGCACCACAGTGTACGAGTGCACCTCCGCGGAGGAGGTGGTCGACCTGTTGCAGGGTGGTCAGGGCGTGTTCGGCATCGCCGTCAGCGGTGCGATGCGGGAGCTCAGTGGCACCATCGCCGACTTCCCCGCCGAGCGCGCCGACGGTGGTGAGGTGGAGGCCGCCCCCGAGGACGAGTTGGCCTCGCGCCGCAAGGACCGCGGCGGGCGCAGAACGGGATAGGTACCGAACCGCATAGGTACCGAACCGGATAGACTTCTGTTGCGTCGACGTCGCGCGGGAGAGTTCCGGATGCTGTCAGCAGAATCCGGACGCCGAAGGAGCAGCACCTCCCCGTCAATCTCTCAGGCAGCCAGGACCGCGCGGGCTCCGACGCCTCTGGAAAGCGGTGGATAACCACCCGCCCACGGGGAAAGCCCGACGCATGCCGGGTGAATCTCTCAGGCGCCCGGTTGCGGGCACGGCGACAGAGGGGGAGGGCCACTGTCGTTGCTGCTGACGCCCTGCCGGAGGTTTCGTGAACCACTCATCACTGACCCAGGTTGCCCGGACCTTCGCCGACCGCCACATCGGGCCCGATGAGTCGGCGCTGGCCCGGATGCTCGAGCTCATCGGGGTCGAGTCGCTCGACGAACTGGGCGCAGCGGCGGTTCCGGACAGCATCCTGGAGACAGCCGACGCCGCGCTGGGCTCGCTGCCGCCCGCGGCCTCCGAGCACGAGGCCCTGGCCGAGCTGGCCGCGTTCGCGGCGCGCAATACCGTCACCACCTCGATGATCGGCCTCGGCTACTACGACACGCTCACGCCACCGGTCATCCTGCGCAATGTGCTGGAGAGCCCGGCCTGGTACACCGCGTACACGCCCTACCAGCCGGAGATCAGCCAGGGCCGGCTGGAGGCCCTGCTCAACTTCCAGACCATGGTTTCCGATCTCACCGGGATGGAGCTGGCCAACTCCTCGATGCTGGACGAGGCGACGGCGGCCGCGGAGGCGATGACGCTGCTGCGCCGCGCCGGCAAGTCCCGCTCGCCCCGCTTCGTGGTGGACGCCGACGTGCTGCCGCAGACCCGCGCCGTGCTGGCCACCCGCGCGGAGCCGCTGGGCATCGAACTGGTCGATGCGGAGCTGGGTACCGGCGTGCTGCCCGAGGGCGAGTTCTTCGGGGTGCTCTTGCAGCTGCCCGGGGCATCGGGGCGGGTGGTGGACCACGCGGCGTTGATCACCGCCGCTCACGAGCGCGGCGCGCTGGTCGCGGTGGCTGCAGACCTGCTCGCGCTGTGCCTGCTGACTCCGCCGGGGGAGCAGGACGCCGACGCCTGCCTGGGCACCACCCAGCGTTTCGGCGTGCCGATGGGCTACGGCGGTCCGCACGCCGGCTACCTGGCTGTGCGCCAGAGCCTGGCCCGGCAACTGCCCGGGCGCCTGGTGGGGGTGTCGGTGGACGCCGACGGTGCTCCCGCCTACCGACTGGCCCTGCAGACCCGCGAGCAGCACATCCGCCGGGAAAAGGCGACATCGAACATCTGCACGGCGCAGGTCCTGCTCGCCGTGGTGGCGGCGATGTACGCGAGCTACCACGGCGCCGACGGGCTGCGGGCCATTGCCACCCGGGTGCACCGCTGCGCCACCGTGCTGGCCGCTGGCTTGCGGGCCGGCAGTGTGGAGGTGGTGCACGAGGCCTTCTTCGACACCGTGCTCGCGCGGGTGCCCGGAGGGGCAGCGGAGGTCGTGACGGCGGCCCGGCAGGCCGGCGTCACGCTGCGGCTGGTCGACGCCGACCACGTCGGTATCGCCTGCGACGAGGCCACCACGCCCGAGCACCTCCGCACGGTGTGGAGCGCCTTCTCGGTGGACGCCGGAGTAGCTGCCATCGGGCTCGATGCCCTGGACAACCAGACCGGGGATGCGCTGCCGCCCGCACTGCTGCGGACCAGCGAGTACCTCACCCATCCGGCGTTCACGCAATATCACTCCGAGACCGCGATGCTGCGCTACCTGCGGTCGCTGTCGGACAAGGACGTGGCCCTGGACCGCAGCATGATCCCGCTGGGCAGCTGCACCATGAAGCTGAACTCCACGGCCGAGATGGAGCCGATCACCTGGCCGCAGTTCGCCCGCCTGCATCCCTTCGCCCCTCGGCAGGACGCGGCCGGGCTGCTGCAGATCATCGACCAGCTCGAGCAGTGGCTGGTGGCCATCACCGGATATGACGCGGTGAGTCTGCAGCCCAACGCCGGTAGTCAGGGCGAGTACGCGGGGCTGCTGGCCATCCGCGCCTACCACCGCAGCCGGGGCGAGCAGCAGCGCGAGGTGTGCCTCATTCCGTCCTCGGCGCACGGCACCAACGCCGCGTCGGCGGTGATGGCGGGGATGCGCGTGGTGGTGGTGGCCTGCCGTCCCGACGGCGATGTCGACCTGGCCGATCTGCGCGCCAAGATCGACCAGCACGGCAGCGAGCTGGCGGCGATCATGGTGACCTACCCGTCGACCCACGGGGTGTACGAACACGAGATCAGGGAGCTCTGCGCGCTGGTCCACGACGCGGGCGGCCAGGTGTACGTGGACGGGGCCAACCTCAACGCGCTGGTGGGGCTGGCGCGGCCCGGGCGTTTCGGGGCGGACGTGAGCCACCTGAACCTGCACAAGACCTTCTGCATCCCGCACGGCGGCGGAGGCCCCGGCGTGGGTCCCGTCGGGGTGCGCGCACACCTGAGCGAGTTCCTGCCCGGCCACCCCCTTGCGCTCGAGCTGGGCGCCGGTGCGACGATCTCCGCCGCGCCATGGGGCTCGGCGTCCATCCTGCCGATCTCCTGGGCCTACGTCCGGATGATGGGCGCCGACGGCCTGCGCCGGGCGACCCTGACCGCCGTCGCCGCGGCCAACTACGTGGCCCGGCGCCTGGACGAGTATTTCCCGGTGCTCTACACCGGCGACAACGGCATGGTGGCCCACGAGTGCATCCTGGACCTGCGGCCGATCACCAAAGCCACCGGCGTCACCGTGGACGATGTGGCGAAACGATTGGTCGACTACGGTTTTCATGCCCCCACGATGAGTTTTCCTGTCGCGGGAACGTTGATGGTGGAGCCCACGGAGAGCGAAGACCTCGGCGAGATCGAGCAGTTCTGCGAGGCGATGATCGCCATCCGCGGTGAGATCGACCGGGTGGGCTCGGGGGAGTGGCCGGTGACCGACAACCCGCTTCGTGGCGCCCCGCACACTGCCGCCTGCCTGGTCGGGGAGTGGGCGCACCCCTACGACCGCGCCACCGCGGTGTTCCCCGGCGGCCCAGGTCGGGCGAAGGTCTGGCCCCCGGTCCGCCGCATCGACGGTGCCTACGGCGACCGCAACCTGGTGTGTTCGTGCCCGCCGATCTCGGCGTTCAGCGAGTAGCTTCCGCGATCAGGCCAGCAGCTGACGCAGCGCAGCGGCGAGCTCGCCGCCGCGGCTGGTCAGTACCAGCGTGCCCCCGGTCTGGGTGGTGATCCGGCGCAGTGCGTCGGTGTCGGGTTCCGCGCCGATGGCCACGACGTCGATGCGCACCGGCTTGGCGGGGTTGCGCTCCTTGTCGATGGTGGCCGAGAGCTCGCTCAGCGTGGTCCGGCCGTCGTTGCGGCCGTCGGTGATGACGAGCACCATGTTCGGTTGTCCGGCAGCGTAGGCCTGCACGGCGCTGGCGTAGGCGGCACCGACGGCGAAGTTCAGCGAGGTTCCGGTCTTGGCGGTGAGGGTGGGCAGCACGGCTTGCAAGGTCTGGCGCCTGCTTCCGCGTGCCAGTCCCTGCTCGGACAGCGTTCCGGTGGGCACGTCCACCCGGTAGGGCAGGCCACCGTCGAGGTCGGTGGAGAAGGTCCACAGCCCGACCCCCGCCGAGTCGGGCAACTCGCCGATGCGCGCGCCCAGGGCGCTGGTCACGGTCTGCAGCCGGGTGCTGCCGTCCTCCCGGGAGGACATCGAGCTGGAGACGTCGAGCACCACCGTGCTGGTGAGCCGGGTGGCCGAGCCGCTCGGGGCGGCGAGCAGACTGTTGACGGCCGCGCTCGCGGCCGCGTCGGGTGCGGTCAGGACGGTGCGCACCGGCTGGAAACTCACCGCGGGACTGGGGGCGGGCAGGGGTGCAGCCCCGGCGTGAAACCCGGCCGCGGTGAGCGTCCGCTGCTGCTCCGATTGCTCGAGGAAGTCAGCGAAGGCACCGGCGGCACGGCTCTGGGTGTTATCCACCGAGGCGGTCTTCAGGATGGCGAACGGGAAGTCGGCTATCGGCGTCGGGCCGGCCAGTGCCACGGCGGCCAGGGGCGTGGCCCCGGGCTGCTGCGCTGCCGCGAAGATCTGCTGTTCGGTGGCGGGCACGGCCTGGAAGGGGCTGCCTGCCACCGCGCTCAGGCCGTGGATGGCGCTCAACGCGGCGCGGGTGCTGCTCGGCTGGGCGGGTCCCCGTTGGAGCTGCCCGAGTGCGTTGGCCACGTCTGGCCTGCGCAGGGCTTCGGAGGTGACGGGTGTGGTTCCGGAGACGCCCGCGCCCACCGCCTGTGCCGCGAGCGCGGCGGCCGTGCTGCCGTCCTGCCCGTTCGGCATGGCGATGGTCGCGGTGCCCCAACCCGGCTGGCCGAAGCGCGCCCATCCGTCGCGTGCGCCCTGCAAGGCGGGCAGATCGGCCCAGCTGAGCTTGGCGGACACGATCGCCTGCGCCACCGGTTGCGGTACCGCGAGCAGCGCCGGACTGCTGGCCACCGAGCGGATCTTGTCGGTGAGCACTGCCGGTCGGGCCGCCGCCAACTCGGTGGTCCACGAGCTGTCCTGGGGGATCCACACCGCCGGCGGTGATCCCAGGCCCGTGTTCTCCCCGCCGCTGCGCAGGCTGGCGAGCACCTGCTGGTCGTTGGCCGTGCTGACGACCACCTGGACGCAGTGGTCCCGGACCACGGGCTTGGTGGCGGTGAACCGGTCGGCCAGCTCCGTCAAGGTGGGGGCGATGGAGCTGTTCGCGACAACGTTGAGGGTCGACGAGCCGCTGACGCAGTTGCCCGCCGCGGACGCGCCCTGGGCGGCGATGTTCTCCCGAAGGCGGAACCAGCCGAAAGTCGCGAGTGCGAGCACGACGATGACGACGACGGCGATGACCGGGCCACGGCTGACGCCACGCCGGGCTGCACTATCGCGGTGCCGGCCCACTGATAAACCTCCATGCAGGGTTTGCGGATCGTTATCCACCTTACTGACGAGCAACGGCTGCACCGGCGCGCCAGGTCGGCCGCGGTGCCGCAACGGACTTTTCGCAGATCTGCGGGACCTCCTGGTGCAACAGGTGATAGACACACCCACCCGGAATACGGGCATAATCTGTGACAGCCCGCAGAGAATCACGCGGGACTGGTTGCCCACTCCACGGGGTCACTCGCACGGAGGGATGTGGTGGACGTGATGACAGTTGTCACGCAGGTTGCGCTCAAGTCTGGCTGCGAGCCCGAATGGGACGCCGCGATGCGGGACCGATTGTCGGCCGCACGTGGCCGGCCTGGCTGGGTCGGCGGGCAGCTGCTCATCCCGCTCGACGGGCACAACAAGCGGTCGGTGATCGGGACGTGGGAGAGCCGGGCCGACTGGGAGGCCTGGCACCAGGACGAGGCGTTCGCTGAGACGCGCAATCGCATGGACGGTCTACAGGAGGGCCGCAGCGAGATGGCGTGGTACGAGGTCGTCACCGAGGCGCGGGCCTGACGGTGTCGGAGGCTCGGTGACTCGGTCAACCACGAGTGCAGGCCACGCCGCGCCGACGGCGGCGGAGCGGTTGCTTGCGGTCTTCGAGACCGTGCTGGAAGTTCCTCTGCCGGTCCACATTCGGTGTTGGGATGGGTCCGAAGCGGGACCCGCGGCGGACGGCGCGTCGGGAGCTGCTGCCGATGTGACCGTGGTGTTTCGGAGCCGACGGGCGCTGCGTCGCGTTCTGTGGTCACCGAACGAACTGGGCCTGGTGCGTGCGTATGTTTCTGGCGACCTTGATCTGGAGGGAGACATCTTCGGGCTGTTGTCTCTGCCGGGCTTGGTCAAGCGGGTGGGTGCCGACGGGATGCGCGGGGTGAGCGGAGGTGCGTTGTGGCAGGCCCTAACGACGTTCGTTCGCTTGGGTGGTGTGGGTTTGCGCCCCCAACCGCCGGAGGTGGAGGCTTCCCGCGGACGCGGTGCGAAGCACAGCAGGGCGCGTGACGCGTCGTCGGTCTCGCATCACTACGACGTCGGAAACGACTTCTACCGGATGTTTCTCGGTCCCACCATGGTCTACTCGTGCGGATATTGGGCCGAGGGTAACGGTGGGACACTGGACGCCGCGCAACGCGCCAAGCTGGATCTGATCTGCCGCATGTTGGGGTTGAGGCCGGGCATGCGGCTGCTGGATGTGGGCTGCGGTTGGGATCGATGGCCCTTTACGCCGCCCAGACTTATGGCGTCAGCGTGGTTGGTGTGACGCTCAGCCGCGAGCAGATGGAGTGGGCCCGGGCGCGCGTCGAACAGGCGGGTCTGGCGAGGCGCGTGGAGATCAGACTGCAGGACTATCGGGACGTCGACGATGGTCCCTACGATGCGATCTCGAGTATCGGCATGTCCGAACACGTCGGCCATACTGCCCTGCCGGCGTACGCCGCGAAGCTGATGAGGCTGTTGCGCCCGCAAGGGCGGCTGCTCGACCACGCCATCGCATCGGTCCGCGCGGTGCCGGAAGACGACGGCCGAACCGCGGGATTCATCGAGAGCTACATCTTCCCCGACGGGGAAATCCTGCCGCTGAGCAGGACGATCGACGCATTGGAGCACGCGGGCTTGGAGG
>JAABUM010001970.1_pt1 | contig 29095 bp, 26 predicted proteins | sample 5559161 | NCBI WGS metagenome assembly JAABUM01 (sample SAMN10711868, study PRJNA513369) | rock metagenome | isolation source: Antarctica rocks | place: Antarctica: Victoria Land, Siegfried Peak nord
TCTCTAATTTGCGTGTTTGCTGCTTCAGGTCACCATTGGTCAAAATGCCCAATTTCTGGCCGCGCAGCAGTTCCAGACACGGCAACACGTCGAGAAACAGTTGCCAGTTGGCCTCATAAAGCGGCACATAGCGGGCGAAATACTCATCGGCTTCTTGGTCGGAGATATTCGGGTCGCGCACGATGTCATGGATGCGGCGCCGGCGTTGTTCAGCAAGCGAAATCTCGCCGCGCTCGAAGAGATTCCAGTAGCGAAGCATCGTCGAGTGCCAGATTTCAGGAAAGTTGGCTTCGCCCTGCGGCACGAATCGCGCGCCAAGGGCTTCTCGCCACGCGAGCGCGGCTTTGTCCTGAGCGCCCCTGTGGTCGAGCAGGGTGTCGTCTAAATCAAAAAAGATCATGGAGAGAACAGGTGCGCCATTACGCTTTTACCAGGCGGAATCGGCGCGCCGAAATCAATACAGCACGACCAACTTTCCATCCGGTCGGGCGAACGCCGTAGCGAAGCTCCATGCTGGAACGCCGTTTTGCTCTCCCGTTGCGCCCACAGGCTGGTTGTTGGCGTCGAAGAGTTGAAAGCGCAACTTCCCTCCTCGATTCCAACTCGTGTCTTCCGTCCACGCGAAGAGCAACTTGCCGTTCGAGCCAAGAGCCAGCGACGGATATTTGCGATTGTCACCGGTTCCCGGAGCGGCGACGGTTTGCGCCGCTTGCCCCTGGTCATTGAGGCGCGAGAAATAAACCTTCTCGGCGCTTTCCCAGCCGATGGCGCTCGTTTCTTCGCTTCCCGCCAAAGCAAAACTGCTCATCGGGCAAGCGTTGATGTTCCACTCGTTTATCTTTTGCCCGCGAAACGATTTGCCGCCATCAGCCGACTGCAAGAAGTAGCTGTCGCGGTGGATTAACTCCGTTGCGGAACGATACAGCAACGACACACGTCCGCCGCTGCCCGCCTTGATGCCGACCCGACAGCAACCGCACGCACCAGTTGGGGTGTTCCACACCGGCTTTTCGGGCGAAAAAGTCGTGCCGTCGTCCGTTGAAGTCGCGAGATAGACGCGGCGCCCGGTTTCATCCTGATCTTCGCGGTCGTTGGCGTGCCACGCGACATAAACGCGGCCTTCTTCGTCAGAGGCCACGCTCGCGCCGCCGTCGAGGTTGAACGTGCGCGTTAGCAAGTTGCGCTGTGGTTCAAACGCATCGCCCGCTGTGTTCAAGCGCGAAAAAAGCAGCGGCGCGGCACCCTGTTTTTGAACCGAGGCAGGCGCCGCCGCATTGCGCGGCATCGCCTTATCGGAACCGTTCCACGCCACGAAAGCGCGGCCACCTCGTCCCACAGAAAGCATCGGCCCGCGAATAGTGCCCATCGCAACGGCGCTGCCCGCGCCCGAATTGACGCGGAGCGGAGCCGTCCACGTCGTACCGCTATCTGCTGAGCGCACGTAGAACACGTCGCCCGCTTTGGGATCGCCCTTGAAATAAATCAAGTGCACAACCGCGCCCGCAACAACGACTTGTGGTTGCAAACCGCCATCGGGGACGCGAGCAACGGACACCGACACCGTTGGCCCTTGTTGCGCACACGCAGACAGACCCAACGATGCGACCAAAGAAAAGCATACAGCCGCGCCCAACAAGTGGCGGCGAGACAAAGAGAAGTGGTTCATGATGGATTACTTTTTGATTTGGCGCGCCGCGCCTTGCATGGCTTTGGTCATCGCGGGTGCGTCGTTGTAACCGAGCAACGAGGAGATTTTCTGGGTTTTACCATCCAGAAAAACGACCGTTGGCGGCGTTGTCACTGCGAACCGGGCGGCTAAGTCGGTCTGGCTGTCGAGATCGGCTTTAAACGGCACCCAGGCACGGGAAGCGCGGATGACGCGGGCATCCGGCCAAACCGTCTTGTCCAGGGCGCGACACGGGCCGCACCACGCCGCGTGGAAATAAACAAAAATCGGCTTCCCTGCTCTTCGAGAGGCGTCTTGCGCCGCTTTCCAGGACGGTTGCCATGCAACGGTTGGCGCGCTTTGGCCCGCCGTGACGGGGCGCAGAAACAGCGTCGCACTGGCCACCAAAAGTCCAAATAGAGAAGTTTTTATCGTTGTTCCTTGGACTCACTCAAATGAGCGAGGCGCTGGAAGTCCGTCCGGCTTCCAGCGCCAAACGTCGCTCATTTCAAAGTTCCGCTTGGATACAAGCCCTTGATGGTGTCGAGGGTGTCACTCAGCCCGGCTTGATTGTCCTGCGTTGCTTTGAAGTTGTTGGAGTCGCCCGCTTCGTCCAACTTCGACGCGAGTTGATCGACGTTTTTGACCTGCGTGGCGAGAGTTGCGGCTTTGTCGGACGCGAGGCCGCTCGATTGAGCGGGCAGAGTTCGCACCAGGTCGCGCACTTTGAAGGCGGCTTCGTGAACCGTTTTGAGGTTTTTCGAGGCGATGACTTTATCAAGAGCAGCTTTGGCCGCCGTGATTTTTGTCCACGTCGCGGTTGCTCCCGTGAAAGACGCGCCCGTTGCTCCTCCGGTCGCGGGCTGCGCGGCGTTGGTTGAACTCGAACCGCTTGTCGTGGTCGAACTGCTTGTCGTGGCGGGCGTAGTTTCGCTCGCGTCCTTCGAGCCGCAGCCGACGAGGGCCACGCTCAACAGAGAAGCGCCAAAGCCCTTCCAGAGTGCGTTTTGCAATGTGTTGTTGATCATGATGTTGATAAAGGACGCTTCAAGAGCGCCTATGTGAACCTGGAGCGCAACGCAAAAAACGCTGCGCTCCGAAGGGTTTGATGAGTTAGCGTCGCGCCGGAGGTGAGTCCGGCGTTTCCTGTTCGTTATGACCGGGGTTGCCATTTGTTTCAGCGCCAGCCGAGCCGTCCCCGTTGATTTTGGCGCCGTTGCCGTTAACGATTTGTTTGTCGAAGGGCGAGACATCGGCGCCCTCGCCCTCGCGCTCTTTTCCGTCGAGGTCAACACCATCAAGCAGGCTGGTGAACAGGTGCAAATCGGGGTCTGTCGGCACAAGTCCCCGCTCCAGCGCGAGTTTGTGGTTTTCGCGCTCGGCGATAATTTTGTCGCCGACCGGCTTGCCGAAGCGCCAAAATAACGCGGGTGTCACGACTTGATCGAGCAAAGTTGAGGTCGTCAAACCTCCCAAAACGACGACTGCGAGCGGTTGCAAAATCTCTTTGCCCGGCGCGCCTTTGGCCAAAGCCAGAGGAACCAAAGCCAAACCCGCCGTGAGCGCCGTCATTAGCACCGGCACCAATCGTTCGAGCGAGCCGCGCACGATCATGTGTTCCGTCCAGTTCTCTCCCTCCTCGCGCATCAAGTGCTGGTAGTGCGAGATCATCATGATGCCGTTGCGACTCGTGATGCCGAACAGCGAAATGAAGCCGACCAGCGACGCGACCGATAACACGCCGCCCGTGATGAACACCGCGATGATGCCGCCGATGATGGCGAGCGGAATGTTGACCATCACCTGAAGCGCGGCACGCGGATGGCCAAGCGCCATTTGCAGCGTCAAAAAAATCGCCACGAGCGAGAACAGCGAGAGGAACAGAATCAGGCGGCTCGCCGATTGTTGCGCCTCGAACTGTCCGCCATATTCCACGAAGTAGCCCGCAGGCATTTGCACGCTGCTTCCCACTTTGGCTTGAACATCCTGCACAACTGAACCCAGGTCACGACCAGCGACGTTGGCGCTAATCACGATGCGGCGTTGCACGTTTTCGCGCATGATGGCGTTTGGCCCAAAGCCTTCTTCGATGTCCGCCACGCTCGACAAAGGAATTTTTGCGCCCGGTTGCCCGTTCTCACCCGGCGTATCAATCAAGGCGCTGCGAATCGCGCCGATGTCGCCGCGCGAAGCGTCGTTGAAGCGCACCAAAACATCGTAAGAGCGTTGCCCTTCCAACACGATGCCCGCTTCGCGTCCAAGCATCGCGGTTTCGAGCGCTTCCGAAACCGCGCCGCTTTGCAAGCCGTAGCGCGCCAGAGCATCGCGTTTCATGCGGATTTGAATCTGGGGAATCTCGACCAGCTTTTCGGTTTTCAAATCCACGATGCCCGGAACGCCCGCCATCGCGCGGCGCACTTCTTCGGCTTTGGCGCGCAGTGTTGGCAAATCTGGCCCGAAGACTTTCACCGCGAGTTGCGAGTTGACGCCCGACAGCAAGTGATCCAAACGGTGCGAAATCGGTTGCCCGATGTTGAGCGTCACGCCGGGCAAAGTGCCAAGTTTCTGGCGCACGTCGGCTAAGACGACATCTTTCGCGCGGCCCGGTTTGAGTTCGACTTCGATTTCACTCGAATTGACGCCTTCAGCGTGTTCATCCAGTTCGGCGCGCCCGGTGCGACGCCCGGTTTCGGTCACTTCGGGGATTTGGTGGAGCAACAATTCGGCGGCGGTGCCCAAACGGTTGCTTTCGTCGAGGCTGGTGCCGGGTTGCGCGATTAAGTTGATGGTGAACGAGCCTTCGTTGAACGACGGCAAAAACTCTTTACCCATAAACGGTGTCGTCGCCATTGCCGCGACGAATAGCAAACCCGCGCCAATCAAAATCGGCATCGGGCGTCGCAACGTGAAGTGCAGCAAGCGCGTGTCCACTTTCTTGAGCCAGCGCACGAGCGCGCTGTCACGTTCAACATGAAGAATCGCTTTGGACTTGGGCAAAAGATAAGACGCCATCACCGGCGTGACGGTGAGCGACACGAACAGCGAGGCGAGGAGCGACACGATGTAAGCGATGCCCAGCGGCGCGAACAACTTGCCTTCCATTCCTGACAGCGCGAAAAGGGGAATGAACACGAGCGCCACAATCAAAGTGGCGAAAACAATCGAGTTCCGCACTTCGCGGCTCGCCTCGTAGATGACTTGAAGCGGTGGGCGCGGATGTTTTTGTTGCACGTTTTCGCGCAAGCGTCGAAAGACGTTTTCCACGTCTACGATGGCATCGTCCACCAATTCCCCGATGGCAACGGCCAAGCCGCCCAGCGTCATGGTGTTCACGCCGACGCCGAACTGCTTGAAGATGATCGCCGTGACCAAAAAGGAAAGCGGGATTGCCGTGAGCGTGATGGCCGTCGTGCGAAAATTCAGCAGGAACAAGAACAACACGATGGTGACCAAGATGCCCGCATCGCGCAGCGCCTCTTCGACATTGCTCACCGCAGATTCGATGAAGTTCGACTGCCGAAAAATCTGCTTGTTGATTTGCACATCGGCGGGCAGGCTTTTTTGAATATCATCGAGTGCTTTGTCGATGGTTCCGGTGAGTTCGAGCGTGTTGGCGCCGGGTTGCTTTTCGATGTTGAGAATCACGGCGGGCGAAGCATTAGCCGAGCCGTCGCCGCGCTTGAGTTGCGCGCCCGCGATGACCTGCGCGACTTGACCGACGGTGATCGGCACGCCGTTCTTGCTTTCGATGGCCGTGTTGGCGATGTCTGCGGGAGTGGCGGCGCGGCCCATGTTGCGAACCAGATATTCCCGCCCGCCTTTGTCAACGAAACCGCCCGTCGTGTTGATGTTGCTTTTTTGAACGGCGTCCGTCACGGCCTGAAGCGAGACGTTATATTGCCGCAATCTCTGCGGGTCAATCAGCACTTGAAGCTGCTTGCGTCCGCCGCCGATGTTGATCACCTGCGCCACGCCGGGAACGCTCAAGAGGCGCGGACGCACCACCCAATCCGCCAAAGTTCTCAGTTGGATCGGGTCGGTCTTGCCGTTTTTCGACGACATCGAGATGAGCATGATGCTGCCCATCACCGACGAAATCGGCGACAATTGCGGCGTCACGCCCGCAGGAAGCCCGCTTTGCGACTGACCGAGTTTTTCGTTGACGATCTGCCGGTCGGTGTAAATATCCGTGCCCCAGGCGAAGTCCACATACACGATGGATAGCCCCGGCGCACTGGATGAACGCACGCGCTCGACTCCCGACGCACCGTTCATCGAAGTTTCAATCGGCAAAGTCACCAGCGTTTCGACTTCTTCGGGCGCGAGGCCGTTGGCCTCGGTCATGATGGTGACCATCGGGCGGTTGAGGTCGGGCAAAACGTCAACGGGCAAATTGGCCGTCGTGATGCCGCCGTAAACCAAAATCATGGCGGCTAAAGCCATCACGATGGGCCGATGCGCCAGCGACCAGGCGATGATTTTGTTGAGCATTGTGTCGGAATGGGTGGCGAGTCGTTGAGTCGTGTTCGTGCTGCGTTCAGGGGTTTTAGGGGCACACAGCGTGCACCAATAGTCATCAAGCTAAGCGGGGTTGAGCGTGAAAAGTCGGGCCAAGTTGTTCGCTCTCGATTGGAAGGGTGCGTCAGCCCCGCTTCGACCACGTTGACAGCAGCGGGGCTGACGCCTCCTTCCAATCTTCCAAACCCTGCTTTTCACGCTCAGTTCTCTTTAGCTTGATGACTGTGGGGCACACGCTGTGCGCCCCTACAAACGTGGCAGTGAACCGACGTTTACTTCGCGGAAATTTTGCCCTTGAACATATTCATCGAGCAAGCGAACGCGATGGTCTGTCCCTTTTTGGGCGTGAAGGAAATGGTCTTCTTTTCTCCGACTTTGAGGCTGAGCGTCTTTTTGAGCGCGGGAATCACGACGTTATTGCCGCAGCTCTCGCCTTTGGAAACGAAGGTCATGTGAACCTCTTCGCCAGCTTTGACGCTCACAGTCGAGGGATGATAGCCGCTTCCGTCTATCGAAACGGTCACGTCTTGATGTTTGCCACCATGCGCGAAGGCTGTTTTGGGCGCGAGTGACGCGCCCAGAGTTGCGGCGCCAAGCGCCAGTGCGGCGATGATTTTCGAAGTGTTCATGTGTGTTTCTCCTGTGTTGGTTTTGTCCCGCGCCGTCGCGCTGCAATGCTTGAGCGCCTCGGCGCGGGACGAGAGATTTAACGGCTAAAAGAGCCGCTTTCTGGATTCTAAAAGCTCTTTTGAAGGCCCGCCGTCAAGCGGAACTTAGGTGATTGATTGCCGATTCCGGCGCCAAGTCCAAACGAGATAACGGTCAGCGGATTGATCTGGCGGCGCAAACCGGCTTCGATGATGTTGAACGTCGCTCCTTTTTGGCGGTCTTGGTCGCGCACATAATCCAAAATGCCAACTGTGTCGGGGCCAAGGCGCTGGCTGTAACCGGCGATGGCGCTGTAGCGGTTGGAGCGTTCATTCGCGCCGGGGCTGGCGTTGTTGCGGTAGATCAAGTTGAGGTGCAACCGCTGCAATTTGCTCGAAGTGCCGAGCGATCTGGTGGCGATGAACTTGAACTGCGAGTCCACGCCGCGCGAATTGTTGCCCGTTGGAAAATCGGCGCGCGCGCTCAGGGCGAAGGCAGGCAAGCGCAGCGACTCGTTGTTGAAGTTGTAGAAAAGCTCGACGCCCACGTCGCCCGAACCGGTTTTATCGCCCGAACCCAGCCGAAACGGAACGGCGATTCTTGCTTGCCAGTTGCGCGCGAAACCCAGTTCCAAACGCGGGTCAACGATGAACTGGTTTTTGCCGTCCGCAGTGCGCTCAAAGCGCCCCTGCAACTGAAGTTCGCGGTTGCCGTAAGCTGTTGGATAAGCGTCCTCGACATCGGTTGGCAACCCTTCTTCGAGGTTGGTATGATCGCCAGCCCGTGCCGCTTGACCTGCGCTCAGCAACAGAAAACCCGCCAAAAACGCGTGGGCGTTGGTTGAAAATCGAAAGAACTTCACTATTTCATGCCCTCCATCGGCATATTTCCCATTCTGTTCATCGGCATCATCTTCGGCAGGGCGTTCACGTCCAGAGTCGGACGGGTGACGCCGGTTTTTTCCGCCGTGTCGAGGCGGTTGGCACCTCCGGCAACATTGACCGCTTCGAGTTGTTGCATCACGCTCATCTCGTCGGTTTGTTCGAGAGTTGGCATCGCTTGCAGGGTGATTTGGCCGTATTGCGGCTTCGATTTGTCTTCAGCGGGCCACGAAGCGAGTAGCTTTTGAAAATCGGCGGGCAGCGCCGGAAGCGTCGGTTCGGCGCTCATTTCGATGGACGGAATGTCGGGCATATTCCCGTATTTGGCCGTCCAGCCTTGAAGCATGGCGTTCACCATCATCGGCGAGCTTTGGCCCGGCTCCATCGAACCGGGCATCATCTTCATCTCCATGCCCATCATTTTCATCTGCGCCATCATCGCGTCGTGGAGAGAGCCGGGCAACTCACCCGGCTGAATGCCTTGCGCGTTTTTCATCTTGAACTGAGCCATCAACTTGTCGTGCATTTCGCGCTGTGCCGGAGTCATGCGCGCCACGATTTCTTCGGGCTTCATGGCCGCCATTTGCTCCATCGTCATTCCCTCTGGCATCATTTGCGGCATCATCATCGGCATCATTTCCATCATCATTTCCATCATGATGCGGCTCATCTCGCCTTCTTGCGCGCCCATCCAGGGCGCGTAAACGCGCGGATCAACATCGGGATACGGCTCGGAAAACTTGCGGACGTATTTCTCGTCGCCGGGTTTGTAGCCCATCGCGTCGATCACGCGGTAGAGTTCGGCGCGCTTTTGAGCGGGCGTCCACGCTTTGTAAGCCAAAATGTCGTAGGCGATGCCGTGCAACATATGCAAGTTGTCGAAAATGTTGGCCGATTCGGGACTTAGGCGCGAGTAGCGCGGCATCAATTCGCGCGACAAAATCATCCGTTCGGGGCGAACCGCGAACACCTGATTGAGCATCGTTTGGTTCATCTGTCCCAGCGATTTCTCTTGCTCGGAATCGTTGCCCGCGATCATCATCGCTTCATAGGCCGCCGGATGCCACCAGTGCGCGACCCACGCGCAACTGTTCGATTCGGGCGAATAGTTGCGATAAAGCGTGAAGTAGGGCTTCATCATCACTGCCGCGCGGCGCATGGTGATGTCAATCGGCGCGATGCTGCGCGCGATGCTCCGGTTTTTGTCGAGGTAGTAGCGCACCGCCCGATCCGTCCACTTTTTCTTGTCGGCCCACGAGATGCCTTTATCGGCCATGATGTCGTAGGTCTGCTCGTGGTGCATATGCGTCCAATCAATGGTGCGATAAAGCGTGTGCGCGAAGCGGTCGGTGTAAGGCCCATAAAGCTCCATCGTCGGCTCGGTTTTGGCTTTTTTGCCATACACGAAGTCGGTGACGGACACGTTGAACTCGTGATCGACGCGCCCCATTTGCGGATAGGGCGTGAGTTGCATCAAATCGTGTTCTTTGCCGTGATGGTAATGGAAAGCCGCCGAATAGCGAAACGAGGCGTTGTTGCGCGCGAAAAAAGCGTTGACGCCTTTGTTGTATGGCCCGCGCAGGTAAGAAACCTCGTCGCGCGGCTCAGCGTGCGCCACGCGCGCGGCAGATAAACCGGCGAGTGCGAGCAATGGAAGAAGTTGATGAGCCTTCATGATTTTAAAGATTGAAACGGGCCGCTCCCGTTTTGAAATGGCGAGCGGCCTGCACGTTTGATAGTGGGATTAGCCGCGTCCGGTTTGATGCGAAGCAACATTTGGCGCTGGCTCGCTAAAGCTACTGAGAGAACGTGGAATCGAACACAAAGTGGCTTTGTTTTGTATGGTTCCGGTTGCGATCAGCGGCTCATCGCAACCGGAATTAAAAGCGAGCTATCGAAAGCTCAAGCGGGTCGTTAAAACCGCGTCAAACGCGGTTCGAGTTCGAGTCGGGCAAAATGGCGATTAAGCCATCTGAGCCATCATGCGGCACGATTGCGCGCAGGCGCGGCAGGCCGCGACGCATTCGGGCATATCGCCCAGCGCCTCGCAGGAGGCGGCGCATTGTTCGCAGATTTCGGCGCATTCGGCGCAGATGTGCGCGTGATGCTTCGAGCCGCGCAGCATGAAGTCAACGCTGACGGCGCAGATTTGGGCGCAGTCGAGCATCAACTTGAAGTGGTTCGGCTCGACGTGCGCGCCGCCCACTTCGAGGCAGTGCGTGGACAAGTGGTTGAGACAGGTCGCGTGACAGGTCTGGCAGTTCTCGATGCACCCTTTCATTTCGGTTGAGATGTTGTGGATTTGGATTCACCTCCTGGTGGTTTGAAATCCTTGCCGAAGCCGGAATTTCGCGGTTATAAAAAACGGGTTCAGTGAGAATGAGGCTGAGCCTCATCCGCCGCGCCCGTTGATTTCTGGGTTTGTCCGGGCGCCACATTCACGACATAATTGGCCGTGATGATTTTTCCCTTGTGCTGGAACTGGCCCCACACTTTGTAAAGCCCAGCTTTGGGGAAGTTGGTGTGGAACATCACGTCCGGCCCACCGCTTTTCGGCGCCGGTGCGTCCATCTTCATGGCGCCCATCGAGTGATCCATGCCTTTCATGCCGCCCATCTTCATGTCGCCCATCGAGTGGCTCATCTCGCCTTCGCCGCTCATCGGATGCGAGTGCAAGTAGGCATTGGTGTCGCTCGACAAAATGACGCAGTGGCCCATCGCGCCCAGATAGGGCTGCAAATCTTTGACAGGCGTGCCTGCGCCGTCGCGGATTTGGAAGTGCAACATCACGTCTTGACCCGCGACAATCGGTATGGGCATCGGCATGAGCGCGACTTCGTAAACCGCGCCGCCTTTGGTGTCCGGCTCGCTTTCGGGGTGCGCGTTGAACTTGTTTACGAGCCACATTCCCTGCATCTTGTCAGGCACAATCGAGACTTTGGCGGGCGTCACGGTTTGTCCGGCTGTTGCGAACTCGAACTGCGGCACTTCCTGCCCGGCGTTTTGAAGCGTGTAATCCGCGTAGATTTTGTAAGTGCCCGCGCTTGGCAACACCGTCGTGACGGTGAATTTGCCGTTGCCCTGGAACTGAGGATGAACGTGGTTGAACCACGACAAATCGTTCTTGACCACGATGAGGTGCATCTTTTTGGTCATCTCGATCTCGAAGTCGTTGACGGCATCGCCCGATTTGGCATCGGAGATTTGCAAGTTCCACGTCACCGGTTGTCCAACCGGAATGGTGCTTGGATTCGAGCTAAACGCGAGTTTTGTGGTGTGTGTGCGCGGCTTCATCTTCATGCCGCCCATTTCGCCCGCGTGATCATCGCCCGCTTCTGCGTGGGCCTTGCTCTGGGCGTCCGTTTTTGCTTCGCTTTGCACGGCGATGCGGTTTGTAGCCGGGGCATCGCCCGCGACTTCGGTTGCGGCAGTTCCGGCGGAGTTGCAGCCTGAGACGAGCAGGGCGCCGCCTAAAATGGAGATGCCCAACAAGGGCAATTTGAATAGGATATTCATGGTGTTTTGGTTTTTTAGTTGGACGTGCCTTTAGTGACACGCCGGTTAGATTGCTAACTTCCTCGCGCGGCCTGAGCGCGCAAAGCCGAACCGCCTTCGGTGACGATTTGCTCGCCTTGCTTGAGGCCGCTCTTGATTTCGACAAGAGCGCCGCTTTCATTTCCAAGCGTCACTCCGCGGCGCTCGTAGCGGTCGCCTTTAACGACGAAGACGATTTTCGCGGCGCCATCGTCCAAAACCGCGCTTGTTGGAACCGACAGCGACGGCTTGCCGATGCCGGTTTGGATTTGGCCGCGCACGAACACGCCGGGACGAAGCGAACCGGGATTTGTAATCGTCGCGCGCGCCGTGATCGCCCGCGTTTGCGGGTCAACCTGCGAACCGATAAACGAGATGCGCCCCTCGAAACGCTTGCCCGGCGCGGCATCGCTGGTGATGGAAACGGGTGCGCCGATGCCCACACGCGCGGCATCGGCCTCGAAGAGCGCTGCTTCGAGCGACACGCTTCCCAAGTTGACAACTGACAAAAGCGGTGCGTCGGCTTGCACTAACTCGCCAAGCGCCGCGCCGCTGCTTTGCACCACGCCCGCAATCGGTGAACGAACGGGCACATCCACGCTACCTCCGGGCGAACTTTGCAACAAACGCAAGGCGCCTCGTGCAGCTTCGGCGTCGGCCCCGGCACTCACAAAAGCGGCGCGCGCACCCTGAATTTGTGCGGTATTATTGAGGTTCTGGCGGTAGATATTTTGTTCGCGCGAAAGCGTTGCGTTCGTCACTTCGAGCGTGCGGCGCGCTTTATAAAGCCCCGCTTGCGCGCTTTGAACTCCCGCGCGCGTCGTTCCCAGTTCGCGCCGGTTGGCGATGTTGCTTCCAAAGATCGTGCGCTCGCGGGTCAACGCCAAATCCGCCAGACGCACGCCCGTTGTGGCGCGGGCGACTTCGGCTTCTCGTGTGCGAGCGTCTGCTTGCGCTTGCGCTAATGCCGCGCGCGCCGCTCCGACTTCGGCGATGTTGTTGACATCACCGGAAGCGATTTGCTGCTGGCGCCTCAGTTCCTGAGATGAAGTCGTCTCGTCACTTTGTGCGGTTTGAAGGCGCGCCGTCGCCGTGTCAAATGCTTGCTGAGCCGCTTCGACATCGCGCCCCGAAACCAAGCCTTCGCTCACCAAAGACTGGGCCCGCGCCAGATTCGCGCGCGTCGTCGCCACTTCGCTTTGCGCCGCCGCCCGCGCCGAGCGCGCCGCGACTAAAGCGCGTCGCGCTTCTTGAACCGGGCGCGACACATAAGCGCCCGAACTGGCGAGTTGCTGGCGACGACGGAGTTCTCCCTGAGCCGAAACCACGCTCACGCGAGCATTGGAAAGCGCCGCTTGCGCTGTTCGTAGCGCCTCAGTTGCCTGAGCCGACCCTGAGCGCGCCGCTTCGAGCGCGGGATTGGCGTAGCCTCCGGCCTGCGCGGTGCGTGTCGCGGTGTCGAGTGCCACACGCGCCGAGGAAACGGCGGCTTCTTGAACGCGCACATCGCCTGCGGCTTCGGCCTGAGTGCGGCGCGCAACTTCGAGCGGCGCCCGTGAAAACACGCCCGCGCGCGCCTGTTGACCGACAACGTTCAAGTTGGAACGCGCGTTGCGCAGTCGCGCGTTCGCCTGAGTAAACGCCGATTGCGCTTCGCCGATGGCGCGGCTTTCCACAATCGCCACGACTTGCCCCGCGCTCACACGGTCGCCCTGTTTCACGTTGAGGCGCGTCACGCGCCCCGGCACAAGCGACGCGACACGAACCACGCTGCCTTGATTCGGGGCGATCTGACCGTTGATTGCGATGCCCGTTGTCAATTGCGCCACGCTCACCGGCGCGGTTTTGATTTGCAACAACTGCGCGGTTTGGTTGGGCAACTTCACTTCGCCCGGCGCCAGAACATCGGGCGCAGCTATGCTCGTGCGGGCGATGATCGTAACGCGAACACTTCCCGCCGTCGCGGTCGCGCTACTCTGTCCCAGCGCGATGCTCGGAGCCGCAGCCGCCCCCGGAGCAGACGCAGCAGCAGGATCGGGCTTTTCGTCGTCCACGCCGCCATGCGCCCACACACTACGCGCGCCCAAGCTTTGCCCGACGAGCGCCAGACACAACAGCGCGACGGTCACAGCTTCGGGTGCGGGCGCCGTTTTCTTGATCTGACCGGAACCTGATCCACCGCGCGTCCGGCGCCTTTTGGAAAGCACCAGAAAAAGCGTCGCCAGCGCCAGAGCGCCCAGCACGAAAGGCAACAGGCGGCGCCAAAGCGGAGCGGCGGGCGCTTCGGCGGCCTTTAGCTCGAAGGGAACCGTCGTATCGAAAGCGTCGCCTTTGGCCGGGATGACGTGCAGTTCGAGCAGATAATGTCCCGCTTCAGAAAAGCGGTAAATGGGCGCATCTTCGGCGAAACGAATGAGATAATATCCGGGCGCCTTTTCAGGCACGGCGGTCACGCGCGACAGCAAATCGCCGTCGTCGTGCTTCAAAAAGCCGCGCACTTTAGCGCCCACGAGCGGAGCAGAAGTGCCCGCCGCGCTCTGGTTGAGGTCTTCGAGATGCACTTCCAACTCGGTCTGAGTTGCGCTTGATGTGGCTGGAGAGGCAGCAGCAGCGGCGGGATCAGGCTTTTCATCGTCCACACCTCCATGTGCCCAGACGCGCGTTGGCGAGGAAGCCAAAAGCGACGCTCCCACGACGCACAGCGCCGACAATTTTGAAAAACGGATTGTCTTCATTGAAATAACGATGTCTCCTCCTCAGCGACCTTTAGAGTGTGTTAGGAACTCATTTGAGCGTGAAATCTCGATTGGAAGAGGTCGTCAGACCCGCTTTAGCGCGAAGTAGCGGGTCTGACGACCTCTTCCAATCAAAAAGCGCTGAGAAAAAGCCATTGAACGCCATTCAAGTCACTAACACCCTCTAGCGCGGAGCAGGCAAAGGGTTGGTGGTGCCTGGAAGCGTGTCTTGGCCCAGAGGCGCATTCGTGCCGGGCAAGTTGCTCGACGGCGGATTGAGTGGAATGGTCGGATTCGGCGGAATAGTGCCTTCGGGGAGGGTTCCCAGAGAGGCAGTTCCCGGAGGCGAGGCGGCGCCGGACGGATTAACGATGGGGCCAAAAATGCTCGCCGGAGGCGCGGCGCCAAGGGCGCTTTCCAAAGCCGCTTCACCCGTGCGCGTGCCAACCAGGGCTTGCAAATACTCGGTTTGCACCTGGCGCAAAGTGCGTTGGGCGTCCAGCACTTCCAGATAAGTCGAAGCGCCCGCCGCGTAGCCGACCTGTGTTTTACGCAGCAAATCCAGTGTTTGCGGCACGATCACCGTGCGGTAGTTCTGGACGGTTTGGCGTTGCTGTCCCAGACGAATCAAGGCTTGCTCGACTTGAGCGGCGGCCTGTTGGCGCAAAAGAGTGACTTGCGCCTGTTGCCCGCGCACTTCGGCCTGCGCCGCTTTTTTCTCGCGCCCGATGGAGCCGAAGTCGAATATTGGGAGGGTGATAACCGCCCGTAGCGCCGTGGAACGGGAGCCTTGAGCCGAACCGTAGCCTTGACCGAAAAAGCTGCCCCGTCTCAACTGAAGTTCGATGTCGGGATAGCGTTGCCGACTGATTGCGCGCACCTGAGCCTGACGCGATTCAAGTGTCGCCTGCGCGCCCACGATGTCGGGGCGGGCCAAAGCGCCGGGCAACAGCGCCGCACGCTGCGCCACCAGATCGGAACCGACCTGTGAAGAGGCGCCCAGAATCGGGTTGTTTCCACCCGATCCGCCGGAAGTGTTGGCTTGGTCGGGAATCGCCGCGCCGGGATTGGCCGAAGGCGGCACGGCAGGAAGATTTCCCGCCGCGCCCGGCACATTGCCCCCCACAGTGCTACCCGCTTCGGGCGCGCCTCCAAGCGCGCCTGTTCCTGTTCCATTGGTTACACCGGGAGCGGCACTCGAACCGGGCCGAATAACATTTGGCACTTGCAAAACCGAAGCGAAATCCCTCGAAAGCGGCAAGGCAACACGAAGTGGCGTTTCGGGCGCTTGACCCACGAGTTGATTGAGCGCGGCGCGGCGCGCCAACCTCTCGGCACGGGCGCTGGTCAGTTCGTTTTGCGTGCGCGCCAGTTCCAGGTCGGCGCGTTGCACTTGCACCCTCGGCACATCGCCCACAGTAGCGCGGCGCGCGGCGGCATTGCGAAACAAGACGGCGACCTCGACTTGGGATGTGCCCAAGTTCTCGGCTTCTTGAGCCGCGAACAAATCGGCGACGGCGTTTTTGACCTGCACCACCAGGCTGCGCTCGGCTAAGGTGCTGGCAGCCTGCGCACCGCGAACTTGAGCGGCAAACACCTGAGATTGCGAGCGGCGTTTGCCGAACACATCAAGCGGTTGCGAAACGATGATTTCCGAGTTCGCCGCCTCGTTGTTGCCGATGATGCGGGGCACCACTTGAATTGTGGGATTGAGCAGGACGCGCGCGCCTGCGGCTCTTTGGCGGGCCGCTTCGAGATTCTCACGGGCAATGGGCAACTGCGGATTATTTTGGACAGCAAGCGCAATGAGTTCTTCGACGGACACTTCCGGCTCGCTCGCCAAAGACGGCGAAACGGCGGGCAGGGGCGGTGCGGGAACAGAAGGCACAACTGGAGTAGGCAACGCTCCAGCATTTTGCGCGTGAGCGATGGAAAGCAAAGCCAACGGCGTGACAGCTAACCAAATTTTAGGATGAACGGACACAAAAAAACCTCCACATTTCGATCTGAATCAGCTTTTCAATGGCGGCAGAAAACCGCGAAAAGCAAGGCCGAACAAAAAGTCGGCGCAATCAGAGCGAAATGGGAGGCGCGCGTCCGGAAAGGGACGCCAGAAAAAGATGTTTTGGTTTGCTTTGAGCAGGTGGCCCAGCACGTCCGAATAATCCGGCCAGGGCGTCGAAGCTGTAAGCCGACAACGCACTCACACGGACGTAAAGTAGCGTATGGTTATCGGCGTGAACGTTGGAAGGTGCTGTTGCAGCGACAACAGCGGCAGGAGCAGGGGCGGTCGAGCAAGAGCAACACGTTGTTACGCCGCGTGAAACCGCCCTCTGGCTTAAAGTGACCAGATGAGCATGACTCCCGTTCTGTGAACCGACAAAAGAACTCTGCTCTATTGCCGCCGAGTGCGCGTGCTCTTCGCTTTCATCGTGATCGCAGTCTTCTCCCTCGTGGTGATGCGCCATCTGTTGATGACCTTCACCGGACATCTCGCAGGAACAATCCGAGCGAGCCGGAAGCGATGGGATCAGGAGCAACAGCGTCGCCAGCAACAGCGGCAACGCGCGACGACGAGTGCGGTCGAGCCACAAAACGAGGAATTCGCTCCACAGCACGATCATCACCCGCTCTTTTTGTCCGCCTCGCTGTTGCATGGAAAATTAGGGCGTCGAAAACGCGTCTTCGTCTACTTCGTCTTTGGAAGGCGAGCAAATCATACACCGACAGGGTATAACGCGGAGGCACTTTGCAAGTTCCGGCATTAAGGAATCTGAGGCTCCGATGGAACACGTGGCTCCATTCTTCTTGAGTCACATATTGAACGATTTTACGCCGTCGGCTTGACGATCAGTTTTCCGCGCACCATGTTCATGCCGCAGTGAAAGGTGAATTCGCCGCTTTTGGTCGGCGTGAACTCAACCGGCACTTCCTGGCCTTGTGGCAGCATGGCCGACACGCCAAAGTCGCCGAAGATGACCTGCTCGGTGCAAGCGGTGCTTTCTTCGCGGCGAAAGAGCAAACGCACCGGCTGGCCTTGCTTCACTTCGATGCGGTCGGGCGAATAGCCGCCTTTGACGGTCACTTTGATTTGCTGGACGCCGCCCGCGCCGGATGTGGCTCGCTGGGACTCGCGCGGCCCGAAGAAGAACCACAGCACAAACGCGCACAAGGCAAGCCCAAAGGCGACGACGAAGATTTCTGGGGTATCCATTAGGAACTCCTTCCGATTTTAAATCCGCGCAAGCGGAGCGCGTTCGACACGACCGACACACTGGAAAGCGCCATCGCCAAACTCGCCAGGATCGGGCTGAGTAGCCGACCGGTGAACGGATAAAGCAAACCCGCCGCGACCGGAATGCCCAGCACGTTGTAGATGAAAGCGAAGAACAGGTTTTGTTTGATGTTCCTCACGGTCGCTTTGGAAAGCGCGATGGCATTGGCCACGCCGTTCAAGTCGCCTTTAATAAGCGTGATGTCGGCGGCTTCGAGCGCCACATCGGTTCCCGTTCCCATCGCAATGCCGACATCGGCCAAGGCCAAAGCGGGCGCGTCATTGATACCGTCGCCCACCATCGCCACGACTTTTCCTTCGCTTTGAAGTGCGCGGATTTTATCGGCCTTGCCTTCTGGCAGAACGCCCGCGAAAACGCGCTCGATGCCGACCTGTTGCGCGACAGCGCGCGCTGTTCGCTCGTTGTCGCCGGACAGCATGGCGACTTCCAAACCCAAGCGGTGCAGTTTTGCGATGGCTTCCCTTGCGCCAGGTTTGATCGGATCGGCGACGGCGATAATGCCCGCGAAGTGCCCATCAATGCTCACAAAAACCGGCGTCTTCGCCTCATCCGCCAGCCGCGAAGCCGCGTTGTCATCGGGCGTTATGCCACGCTCACGCATGAATTTCGCGTTACCGATCAAAATGTCCTGCCCTTCGACGCGCGCCTCAATGCCATGCCCGGCAACAGCCTTAAAACTTTCGACCGGCGCGAGAACTAACTTTCGCTCTTTGGCGGCGCGCACAATGGCCTCGCCCAAAGGATGCTCGCTGCCGCTTTCGGCGCTGGCCGTTGAGCGCAAAATTTCCGTCGCGTCCCCGTTTGGCGCGGCAACGATGTCGGTGATGCTCGGCTTTCCCAGCGTGATGGTGCCGGTTTTATCGAGCACAATTGAAGTCAAACGGTGCGCGGTTTCGAGCGCCTCGCCGCCCTTAATGAGAATGCCGTTTTGCGCGCCGCGTCCGGTTCCAACCATGATGGCGGTTGGCGTCGCCAATCCCAAGGCACACGGGCAAGCGATGACCAGAACGGAAACGCTCGTGAGAAGGGCGAGCGTCAAGCGGTTTTCGACGGGCGCTGCGACGAACCAAACCATGAAGGTTGCAATCGCCAAGACAATAACCATGGGCACGAACACGCCCGAAACGGTGTCGGCCAACTTTTGAATTGGTGCTTTGGAACCCTGCGCTTGTTGCACCAAACGCACGATGCCTTGCAGCACCGTGTCGCTTCCCACTTGAGTCGCTTTGAAGCGAAAACTGCCCGTTCCGTTGATTGTCGCACCGATCACGGTGTCGCCAGCGGCTTTCTTCACCGGAAGCGGTTCGCCCGTCAGCATGGATTCGTCCACACTCGACGCGCCCGAAACGAGCGTGCCGTCAACCGGAACTTTTTCGCCGGGCCGCACCAAAACAATGTCACCCACGCGCACATCACCAAGCGGAACTTCCAGTTCGGCTCCGTTTCGTTCGATGCGCGCGGTCTTCGCTTGAAGACCCATGAGGGCGCGAATGGCACTTCCGGTTTGCGCTCTGGCCCTGGCTTCGAGCAAACGGCCCATCAAGATGAGCGTGATCACGATGGCCGCCGTCTCGTAGTAAACCGGCGCCATTGGGTGCGAAGACATCATCGCGCCGTTCATTCCAGTCATTCCTATCGCAGAAGAAGTGGGCGCGAAAAGCGCGGGCGCAAACGTCGCCGCCACGCTGTAAAGATAAGCCGCAAGCGTGCCGATGGCGACGAGCGTGTTCATATCCGCCGCGCGGTGTTTGGCGGCGCTCCACGCGCCGGAAAAGAACTCGCGGCCCGCCCAGAACAAAACCGGCGTCGTCAAAAATAGCTCAAAGTAAGAGCGGCCCGGAAAATCAAACAGCCGCTCTAATGTTGACGACAAGTGTCCGCCCATCGCCACGACAGCCACTGGGATCGTCAAAACCAGAGCCACCACAAACCGCTTTTTCTGCTCGGCGTATTCCCTGGCGCGCGCCGCGTTTTCGGCGTCTTGCAACGATTGAGCGGGCGCGGACGCCGCTTCGCCGTTTTCGGCTTGAGCGCGCGGCGCGTCCAACACGATGGCGTCGTATCCGGCTTTTTGCACTGCTTGTTGCAACTGGTGCAAGTCGGTTTGTGCAGGATCAAAAGACACCGTTGCGCGCGTCGTGGCGAAGTTGACGTTCGCTGTTTCGACGCCCGGCGCGCGGTTTAACGCCTTCTCGATGCGAACCGCGCACGCCGAGCAGTGCATTCCAAGCAACGGCAAATCGGCGCTTTGCCTCGCGGCAGGCACCGGCGCCAGTTCGAGTTCGGCGGTGGCGACATCGCCCGCGTTGTGGTCTGTGTGTTCCTTCAAAGGCTTCATGGCTATCTCCTGTTTGGGTTTCCAACTTCGTCTTCAACGGCTTTTAGCGGGGCAAGAGCAACCGGTCGGCGTTAAAGAAATAAAATTCGCCTGGCTTGCGCCCGCGTTTTCGGCGGGTTGAACGCCGTAACCTTCCTCTTCGACTGCGCCGATAAGTGCGGCTTGATCGAGATCGTCGCCCTCAATACGGGCCGTTCCGCTCGCCAGATCAACGACGGCACGTTGCACGCCCGGTGCGCTTTGCAGAGCCTTGGTCACGTGCGATTGGCAGGAGCCGCACGTCATACCGGAAATCTTTAGTTCGATGGTTTGCATGGTTTGTCCTCTGACCCTCATATCTCGTGGTATACGGCTAAGGGGTATGTTGGAAGACAAGCCGTCTGAGGGGAGGTTCCTTTTCACCTAAGATTCAAAAATGGGCGCGCCAGAAAAAAGGATAGTGAGGGAACCAACGCCATTTGGAGGATGGGCAAAAGGCCAACTGTTTTTCCGAAGAACTGAACCCCTGGCATCAATGAGGAGTAGCGCCACCAGCCGAGTGCATGAGCGAGAAGTTCAAGCAAAGTGGCCGTGATGGTGCCGGATAAAGCCAGCGTTCCAAGCAAGCGTCCGGTCGCCGCTCAATGTTGAAATTGCACGGCGCGAAGCGTGAGCGCAATGAGAAGCAAGGTCAAAACGCCATCGCCTCCCGTCGCGCCTACCATGAACCACCAGGTGGAGGCGGGCGATGCGCCGCTCATATCGTAAAACCAGCGGCATTGCACGACTTCCCACCCGCCGTGCAACCACAGCGCGTGCAGTGCGACGCGGCCCCAAAAAGCGCGGGATGCGCCGCCCGGTTTTTGCGAGTTCATGCTCAGGGGAACACTACTTCAAAAATCGTCCCAGCGTGAGGCGCACTTCTTCGATCAACTCTTCGGGCGTGCGCGGTTTGGCGTCTTCATGTTCGCTTCCGGTGCCGTGCCCGACGACGCAACATTCGATGTGGTTGGTAAGTAGCTCTACGCCCAGCGCATCGAGTGCGCTACGCACGGCGGCGATCTGGTCGAGGATGTCGAGACAATAACGATCTTCGTCTATCATGCGACCAACGCCCCCAATTTGACCTGCAATGCGGTTGACGCGCGCTTTGATTTTCTTGGCTTTGGCTTCGTTCATAACGGGAATCCGATTAACCCTCTACGGGTATAATGAAAGGACGACACACGGTGAGCCGCGTTCATCAGGAACCCATGTGAGACGCCAAGGAACGCGAACCGGCCACAAGCCGATGAAAGCCTGGTTGCGTGTCCCGTTTTCGATTCTGGCAAGTAACTCAAAAAAACGCCGCCTCGACCAAAGTCGAGGCGGCGTTTTTTGATCCGGCTATTTGACCCATTGGCGATCATCCAAGGAAGTTGGCTGTGGCTACATTTTAGGCGGGCGGTGTGACTACATTCCAGGCGGGCAATTTTGCGCGCAGAACTGCCTTTCGATGTCAACCTTAATTTGATCGCGGATGCGCCGCGTCGCTTCAAGTTTTTCTTCTGGTGTGCCTGAAAGCGACGAAGGATCGGGAAACCCCATGTGCAGCCGCTTCGTTGAGCCGGGAAAAACCGGGCAACGTTCGGCGCTGGTTTCATCGCACACCGTCACGGCGTAGTCGAAGGTTTGCCCACTCGCCAGCACATCGGCGACCGAGAGCGGCTGATGGCCCGACACGTCAATACCGATTTCGCTCATCGCTTGTGCGACGAGGGGATTGAGTTTCCCTGGCTCGATTCCGGCGCTTTGCGCTTCCAGGCGGTCACCGACGAGATGATTCACGAACGCTTCGGCTATCACCGAGCGGGCCGAGTTGTGGATGCAAACGAAGAGAATTTTGGACTTACTCATGGTGTTGGCTTACTCGACTGGGCAGAGCTGCGCGCAGAACTCGCGTGCGATCTGGTCTTTGATCTGGTCGCGGACGTGGCGCGTTTGTTCGAGCCGTTCTTCCAGGTGCCTTCAAAAGTCGAAGGGTCAGCAAAGCCCCAGTGAAGGCGCTGCGTGACGCCAGGAAAAATCGGGCACTTTTCGGCGCTCGCGCCGTCGCACATTGCGATGACGTGCGTGAAAATCTGGCTCGACTTCACCACCTCAAAAACGTGGCGCGGCTTGTAACCCGACACATCAATGCCGTCCTCTTTGAGAACGGCAACGGCGAGCGGGTTCACAACCGTTGTGTCGTCGGGTTTAAGTCCGGCGCTCTGCGCTTCGTAAACGTCGCCGCAAAGCTGGTTCAGCATCGCTTCGGCAATGACCGAGTGCGCCGAATTGTGAACGTACACGAATAGCACTTTCTTTTTACGAGCTAACATGGTTTCTCCTTGGCGGACAAACTCAGCAGCAACCCGAAGGGCCGCAACCGCAAGCGTTAATGGGCGCCATTTCAAGAGCAATCGAACCGGCTTTGGGCGCAGGCACGATGCACTTTTCCGGCGCCAGGCAAGCCGTGTGCTTGGTCGTGAGGTGCAAGGTCACGAACTCGTCGGACACCTGCGCCCCGGCAACGGGGGATTGCGAAATCTGGCCGCTCTCGTATTCGATTTCGAGTTCCAAGTCGTCGGACGGCAGGAAGGAAGCGGCGCGGCCCAACACGTCGGCCATTTTGCCCGCCGCGATGCGGTGGTCTTCGTCCGGCCCGACCCACGCTTGAAGCTGGCAGGTCTTCGTGTCGCACATCGTGCCGCCGCAGTCAATGAAGGTCTTTTGAACCAGCGCCACTTCGGTGATGTGGAAGGAAATCGGGACGGCGTTCTGGTTGGGTAGCACCAGGCGCTGGAGATAGCGAAGTATGGCCACGCGCGCCGGGTGTCCAAGCGCCGAGGCGAGACGCGCGAGTTGGGCGTCTTCGTCGCGCAGAGCGGGTTCAACTTTCAAAGGCGAACAGCAAAGTTGTTGACTCATCGTTAATCGTAATTATACGATTTTGTCCCAGCGCGCACAATGTCGGGCACCGATGATTGATTGCATTTGCGATTAAGAATCCGCTTAGACAGCGCGCGCACGGCTTAGGCATTGCGCGCTGGACACGCGGCGTCCTCCGCCCCGGTCAGGCGCCCAATCCAGCCCATGAGCACACCACAAAAAGATTCCCAGTCTGTTGAGACCAACGCCAAAGACCGGCAACTCGAAACGGCCACCACCGAAGACCGTTTGCCCCTGACAACTAATCACGGCCTGCGCTATTCGAGCGACAAAGATTCGCTCAAAGCCGGAAAGCGCGGGCCAACTTTGCTTGAAGATTTCATTCTGCGCGAGAAAATCCAGCACTTCGACCACGAACGCATTCCCGAACGCGTCGTTCACGCGCGCGGCGCGGCGGCACATGGGCACTTCGAGCTTTACCAATCGCTGGAACATCTCACGACGGCGCAGGTTCTCACCGATACGTCGCTCAAGACGCCGGTTTTCGTGCGCTTTTCGACCGTCGCCGGTTCGCGCGGCTCGGCGGACACAGCGCGCGATGTGCGCGGTTTCGCGGTGAAAATGTATACGCCCGAAGGCAACTGGGATTTGGTCGGCAATAACATTCCCGTCTTTTTCATTCAAGACGCTATCAAGTTCCCCGATCTCATCCACGCGGTTAAGCCCGAACCGAACAACGAAATCCCGCAAGCGTCCGGCGCATGACACGTTTTACGACTTCATCTCGCTCACGCCCGAATCCATGCACATGATCATGTGGGTGATGAGCGACCGGGGCATCCCGCGTTCGTTCTCGATGATGGAAGGTTTTGGTGTTCACACTTTCCGTTTGGTCAACGCGCAGAACGAGTCGCACTTCGTCAAATTTCATTGGAAACCCGTGTTGGGCGTTCATTCACTGGTGTGGGATGAGGCGGTTAAAATCGCCGGTCAAGACCCCGACTTTCATCGCCGTTCAATGTGGGAATCCATTGAGTCGGGTAACTTCTTCGAGTGGGAGTTGGGGCTGCAAGTCTTGCCCGCAGAGCATGAACAGAAGTTCGATTTCGACATTTTGGACGCCACCAAAATCTGGCCGGAAGATTTGATTCCGGTTCAGCGCGTGGGCAAAATGACGCTCAACCGCAACCCGGACAACTACTTTAGCGAAACCGAACAGGTCGCCTTTATGACGACCAACATCCTGCCGGGCATGGATTTCTCGAACGACCCTTTGCTTCAGGGCCGCAATTTTTCCTATCTCGACACGCAGTTGTCACGGCTGGGCACGCCCAACTTTCCTGAACTGCCCATCAACCGCCCGGTCTGCCCGTTTTCCAACAACCAGCGCGAAGGTCATATGCGCCAGACCATCAACAAAGGCCGCGTCGCTTACACGCCCGCTTCGCTCGATGGCCACAGCCCCGACGAAGAGCGCCCCGGTAGCGGCTACAACACATTCGGCGAAGTCGTGAACGGCCCCAAGGTGCGCGAGCGAAGCGAAAGTTTTGGCGACCACTACGGTCAGGCGCGCTTGTTTTGGAACAGCATGGCGCCGGTTGAAAAAGAACATATCGTCAAGGCGCTTCAGTTCGAGTTGTCCAAAGTGGACACGCGCGAAGTGCGTGTGCGGATGCTCGGCCATTTGCAGCAGATCAATGATGTGTTGGCCTCGCAAATCGCGCTCGCCATCGGCGAACACTTGCCGAGTTCCAACGGCCACGTCAAACCGGGCGGCACCGCCGACAAAGCCGCCGAAATGGAGCTTTTGGCCCACGCCGAATCGCCGACAACGGCTTCGGGCGGCGTCCAGAAAACGAGCGGCTTAACGATGGAAGAAGGCCAGCCCAAGATGACCAAAGGCCGTCAGATCGCCATTTTGGTTGCTCCGGGCGTGTCGAGCGCGTGCGTGCAAACGATGCAAAAGAACATGGCCGAGCAAGGCGTGGCCGCGTTCGTTGTGGCGCCCTTCATCGGCGAAGTCGCGGGCGACAAAGGAACTGTTGAAGCGAAAAAAACCTTCGCCAACTCAAGTTCCGTTCTGTTTGACGCGGTGTATGTTCCCGGCGGCGCGAGCAGCATCGAAATGCTGAAAATGCTGCCCGACGCGCGCCGCTTCATTGACGAAGCCTACAAGCACGGCAAAGCCATCGCCGCTACGGGTGAAGGCGTGCAACTCATCGCCGTTACCGGAACCGGCCAACTGACGGCGAACGGTTCGGGCACCTCTCAGGGCGTTTTGCTCGACTCCAACGGCAACGCGGCGAGCGTGGCGGACAGCTTCGTTCAAGCCATCGCCGCGCACCGTTTTCACAACCGCGAGACTGATCGAGTTGTGGCTTAACCACAGACACGCAAAAGTCCAAACGCCCCGCGAAAATACGGGGCGTTTGGTTTGGAAGTAAGAAGTCACTTAGATTAATCGAAAGCGGCGTATCAGTTGCCAGACCACAAAGCGTATGAAAATCAACCCGCTAATTCTGGCGACGGTGGCGCTTTTGCCTTCGATTGCTTTTGCTCAGACTAAACCGTCTTTACCGCCCGCCGCGCAGGAACCCGCCCAAACAGGAACCTGCCCAAAACAACAACGCGGGCATCGCCGCCAAAAACACGCCCACTCAAGCCCTCAAGTTACAGCAAGTTCCTCGATTGCCGATTAACCCGGCACGGCGCGGCGTGCCCATCGGTCGCCGCATCCCGCTTTCCAATCCGGGGCGCACGCAGGTCGCCCACGAGTTGCAGGGAATGCTCGACGACATCATCGACTTGCGTTTGCAAACCAAACAGGCGCACTGGAATTTGGTCGGCCCGTTTTACCTGCCGGTTCACGAGTTTCTGGGAGAAGCCGCCGACCGCTACGCCAAATACGCCGACCGCGTGGCGGAGCGCTCGTTGTCGCTTGGTTACTCGGTGGACGGACGCCCTTCAACTGTTGTGCAAACGACGGGCTTAGTTCGCTTTCCCAACGGTTTCGTGCGCGATTCGGAAGCCATTGATTTGATGTCGGATCGCCTCGACACCATCGCCATTCGCTCGCGGGCGCGCATGGAGCGCGTCGGCAAACTCGACGGCGTCACCGAAAACATCATGCAGGACATTATCGAAGGCTTCGAGCATGACCTGTGGCAACTGCGCGTCCACAAGCAGTAGAGGCAAGAAACGAGACAAGCCGGGCTGACTTTTCAGTCCGGCTTTTTGTTTGTCGGCGGCGCTTTAGGCAACCACACGCGCGCCAGAACGCCGCCTTTTTGTGTTTGCAAATCCACTTTCCAACCGTTGGCGCGCGCCAGAGCCGCCACGATGGACAGGCCCAAACCGTTGCCACCAGTTGAAGAACCGCGCGCGGCGTCCCTGCGAAAAAACGGCTCGAACCAGTCGCGCGCATCCGCCCCGACGGGCACATCCGAAGCGTTTTCGATATGCAAATTCGCGCCGTCCGGTGCGGCGCCCAGGCTCAGCCGGAGCGCGGTGTCTGGTGTCGCATATTTAACGGCGTTTTCCAACAGATTACGCAGCAAGATTTCGACGTGGAACGAGGGCGCCTCGATTTCCACATCGTGCAAACGCGCTTCGACGCGTAGGCCGCGCGCCTCGATTCCTTCCCCTTGTTGTTCTAAAGCGCGCTCGACCCAAAACGAGAGGTTGATGGTTTCCAGAGGCGATTGGTTTTGCCCCATTTCGAGCGCGTTGAGTTGCAACAAATCTTCGACGAGCGTCGCCAGCCTTTCGGTTGAACTCTGCAAACCCGCGATGATGGTTTGGTATTCGTCGGCACTCCGCGAACGCGAAACGGCGACATCGAGCTTGCCGAGCAAGCCTTGAATCGGCGTTCGCAGTTCGTGCGAGGCTGCCGCGTAAAATCTGCCCCGTGCCTGTGCTTCGCGTTCGAGACGCGCGAGCAAATCGTTGAGCGTGGCCGTCAAGCGGCGCATTTCGGCGTCGCTCGACGGCGGATGAAGGCGCACTTGCAACGATTCGATGGAAGCGTCGCGCGCCTGCGTTGCCAGCCGTTCCATCGGCGAAAGGGTGCGTCCAACCACAAGCCAGGAGCCAAGCGCTGTCGCGCCGATCACGAGCGCGCCCAACTGCCACAAAGTTAGCGTCGTCTGGCGCAGGTCTTCTTCGATGGGCTTCCAGTCGCGCGCCATGACGAGCGTTTGGCCACCGCGCGAAATCGTCGCCACGCGCCAATCGGTTCCAAAGCGCGGCCACGACGGAACGTGACGGCGCGAGCGCCACAAGACCCGGTTTTGCGCGTCCACGACCAAGAGCGACAAACCTCCAGCGGAAATCTCGCCCTGAGCCACGCGCGAAATTTCCAGAATCGTGTGACCATGCGGCTCGTTTTCGCCCATTTCAAAACGCGCCCGCGCTTTGGCAATGGCGAGCGTTTCTTGCACCCGCGTTTCGGCCCGCGCCCGTTCGCGCCTGCAAATCGCCGCGCCGCCCAGAAGCAGCAGGAGCGCCACGAACAGCGCGAACTGAGCCGTCATGCGCGCACGCATCGAACGAAGTCCCGGCCTGGGAAAGCGCGTTTTTAAACGTCGTTTCATTTAAGCGGCGATGCGGTAGCCCACGCCGCGCGCCGTGTGGATGAGCGGCTCGCGGCCCTTATCTATCTTCTGGCGCAGATAGCCGATGTAAACATCCAACACGTTGTCGTTGCCGCCGAAGTCGTATTGCCAGACGTGTTCTAAAATCGCGCTACGAGAAAGCGTTTGCCCGGCATTTTTCATCAGAAATTCAAGGAGCGAGTATTCGGTCGCCGACAAATGAACAACGGTTCCAGCGCGCGCGGCGCGGCGTCTGGTGGGATCGAGCGTCAAGTCGCCGATTTGCAACACCGTGGCACCCACTTCGCAGCGCCGGAGTAGCGCGCGCATCCGCGCCAGAATTTCCGGGACGCGAAACGGTTTGCACACGTAATCATCGGCGCCCGCGTCCAGCCCGGCGATTTTGTCTTCCAAACGGTCGCGGGCCGTGATCATTAGCACGAGTGACTTCACGCCAGCCGCACGAAGTCCACGGCACACCTCGAACCCGTTCATGCGCGGGAGAAGCACATCGAGCAAAATCAAGTCGAAGCCGCCGGTTTTGGCCAGGGCAAGCGCCCGCACGCCGTCGGCTTCAACTTGTGTGGTGTAGCCCGCCTCGTCGCACGCCTGTTCCAGAAAAAGCGACACGTCCGGCGCGTCTTCCACAATCAACACGTTCATCGTTTGGATTCAACCTCCGATGAGCCGCGCGATGAAAAACGCGGCGCTCGCGGCGATGCCGCCAACGACAACGGTTTGCAGCGCGCTTTTTCCGGCGCCGGTTCCGGTGAAGCGACCTTTAATCCAACCGAAGACAGCGAGCGCAAGCAAAGTTACGCCGATTGAAATCGGTAAAGCCGACCTCGCGTTCGATTCCAAAAAATAAGGAAAGAGCGGCACCATGCCACCCACGATGTAAGCGCCCGCAATCGTCAACGCCGAATGATAAGCGCGCGCCGGATCGGGCTGTTCCAATCCCAACTCGAAGCGCATCATGAAGTCGGCCCACTTTTCGGGATTTTGGGCGAGCGAGTCGGTGACGAGCGCCGCTTCTCCGGCGCTCAGGCCAAATTCCTCGAAGATCTCTTGCACTTCGGCGCGCTCGAAATCGGGCTTTTCGATGATCTCGCGCTCTTCGCGCTTGCGCTCGGCCCGGTAGTGTTCGGCATCGCCGCGCGCCGCCAAAAAGCCGCCCAAGCCCATCGCAATCGAACCCGCCGCAACTTCGGCTAAGCCCGCCGTGACGACGAGTTTGGATGCGGCAACAGCCCCAGAAAGTCCCGCCGCGAGCGCGAAGGGAACAGTCAAACCGTCGCTCATGCCGATCACGATGTCGCGCACCAGTTCGCCCGACGTGAAATGGTGTTCGACGTGAGGCTTTTGAAGGGTTGTTTGAGACATGATGTTTAGACGGCCCGTTTTTGCTTTACGTTGGATTGCGCCAGCACCCCGGCAACCAGAAGCGCGAATGCGCCTTCCGCCACGAAGGAGGCGATGCCCAGCGGCTCGAACCATTTGCCCGGTTCGGCGGGAAGTCCCGGCAATCCGACCGTGCGACTCAGGGCGTAGGCGATGAACGTCGAAACGGCGATGAGCAGACCCAATCCCCAGCCCCAACTTTTGACGCCGCGCGCAACGCCAACCGCCGCCACGAGCGCACCCACGCCGTTGGCCACGAACAAAACGCCTTTGTAAGCCGCGTCGCCAAAAGCATCGCGCGCATCAATGAAGTGGATCAGGCCAATCACCAACAGCAAAGCGATGGCAATGGCCGTTATCGGTTTTGAGATTTGCATTGTGCTTTCATCCGGCGCGTTTGAGATGCCGAAACAGAAGAAGAGTCGTGCAAAGCAAGAGGATTCTTAGAGACAGTCTGAAAAATGGTCGACAGACGGTTTGTAGTGGCGCCGTGAGGCGCTTTAGAGGGTGTTAGTGACTTGAATGGCGTTCAATGGCTTTTTCTCAGCGCTTTTTGATTGGAAGAGGTCGTCAGACCCGCTACTTCGCGCTAAAGCG